>Ga0307479_10000936_pt1 | contig 26312 bp, 18 predicted proteins | sample atmos_gasesECM4C_FD_203743 | JGI IMG/M metagenome (GOLD analysis project Ga0307479, IMG submission 203743) | Hardwood forest soil microbial communities from Morgan-Monroe State Forest, Indiana, United States - atmos_gasesECM4C_515 | ecosystem: Environmental > Terrestrial > Soil > Temperate... | reverse complement strand
AGAGCGTATTATCTCGGAGATGGATCCTGATCTGCCCGTTTCGGATGTGCTAACGATGAACCAGTTGCTTGGCAAATCGACCCTGGACCAGAGCTTCCACACCACTCTGCTGGTCGCTTTTGCCACGTTGTCTTTGATCCTTGCCGCGGTGGGCCTGTTCGGCGTGATGTCGTATGTTGCAGCGCAACGGACAAACGAAATCGGCATCCGAATTGCGCTCGGTGCAAAGCGCGAACACGTGATGCGGAAGATGCTGCTGGATGGAATGTTGCCCGCGGTCGTCGGTCTGGGGGTGGGACTGGTCGCAAGCCTGGAAGCCAGCCGGCTGATGCGCGACCTGCTCTATGAGATCAAGCCGCTCGATCCGGAAGTTTTTGCCGCAGTTGCCGCAACGCTGCTGGCGGCCGCCGCGCTCGCATGTATCGTTCCCGCGTGGCGTGCATCGCGCCTCGATCCGATGCAAGCATTGAGAGTCGAATAGGCTGATTTTCTGTGCAGTTTCTTCAAAGACCCCATCAGCTTCGCCGGCACTGGAATTTCGCGTTCCTTGTAAGCCTTCAGTGTCCAGCCGCGATCTGGTTTGTACGACACCCGCACCACGCAGTCCGCGAACTTGATGTCTTTCTAGCAGACGTGCATCACTTCCTGCGCCCGCATCCTGGTCATCAGGAAGAACTCAAACCAAAGCCGTTCCCCTTCGTCACAGCTGGCGAAGAACTTCTTCAGTTCTTCCTTGTCGTAAATCTCTGGCTCTGACTCCACGAACTTCGGCGCGTCACCCCTCTCATGCACTTTGATCTTGTGGGCGCTGAGAAAGGCGACCACGCGGGCGAACTTGTTAAACACAGTGCGCGGGGAAAGCTCCAGTTCTTTGCGACAGTACACGCTGAATGCGAGCAGATCCTTTCGGGTGACATCGGTCAGGTATTGCTTATGGCAGGTTTGTTGGAAATACCGCAAGACGGTTGCATAGTCCGCGTGCGTCTTGCTTTTGCGCTGCAGGCCTTTCTCTTCGAGAAAGTCGCGCACCGCCTCAGTCAGGGAAAGAGGGCTGCCATTGGCGTCGGGGGTGACGTGAACACCGTTGTTCCGCGCGTTTAGTTCCGCTTCCTTTCGCTGTCTGCGCGCGTTGGCGTCGGCTGCATCTTTACCCACGGAGAGTCGGCGACGCTTCGACTCCTCGCGCCACTCCAGGTAGTAAGCGCCTTCGGGGTGCCGTTCTTGTTTGCTGTTGACGAGCACTACGTCAGGCTTGACGCGGCCGTTGGCAGAGAGCACTACCGGGCAGTAGCGCAGCCCTGTGGGGTGTTCACTCGTTTGGTTAGATTGACTTCCCGATTGGCCATCGGCGATTCCTTGCTGATCTAGGTATCAGTTTAGGTATCACCGACTCGCAAGTACGAGATAACTAAGGTAATGGCGGAGGGAGAAGGATTCGAACCCCCGGTAGGGTTTCCCGTACAGCGGTTTTCAAGATGGATGGATTGAGAAGGTTCTCAATCGGATCAGGTGTTTACAAGCGGACTGCATCCTCGAAATCGGGCTGATCGGCTCTCATTCGCAATTTTTGTTCTCCACTTTGTTCTCCAGCTGAAGTCAACTGAGCACACGACGTCGACACCAGAGTCTTGCCTGACACGATGCGAAAGAGCCCGAGAATCGAGCAAAGTCAAGTCCGTCACCTGTTCGACATGAGGGCCTGAGTGTCCTCAAGAAAACGATCCACTTCTGGAAGGGTTGGCATCGACGGCTGGGCGCCTGATCGGGTAACGGAGATTGCAGCGGCCGCTAACGCCCACGCGGCAGCGCTGAGCGGATCCCGCCCGTTCACGAGTGCGACGGCGAACGCACCATTGAAAGCGTCGCCCGCTGCTGTGGTGTCGATGGCGCGGACACTGTAGGCCGGCATTAGTTGGCGGGTTCCGCCCGAAAGCGCGACGTAGCAGCCACGTTCTCCGAGCTTGAAGATTACGTTTCGGCTCCCCAGCGCCAGAAGAGCGTTTGCCGCATCCTCGAGCACCTCTTTACGGAGTTCACCCGGGGCGCGCCCCAGCAGGAAGCAGCCCTCGGTCTCGTTCGGCGTCAGCCAGTCAACGCACTTCAATAACGACGTCGGCAGCAGACGTGCGGGCGCCGGGTCCAGAACCAGGGGGATTCGTTCTCGATTCGCAATACACGCCAGGTACTCTACTGTCTCAAGGGGGATCTCTAGTTGGGTGAGCAAAATGCCCGCGCCGCGGATCAAGCCAATGTGCGCTTCAAGATCAACTGGGAAGAGGTGCCCATTCGCACCAGCAACAACCGTGATCGCGTTCTGTCCCTGCTCGTCGGTGGCAATCACGGCGACACCCGATGGTCCCGGCACTACGTCGATTCCGTCGGTGTCTACCTTTGATTCTTCAAGACTTTCTCTTAGCTGTGTGCCAAAAACATCTGTTCCGAGCTTTCCCAGCATGCTCACCGAGCCACCAAGCCGCGAAGCAGCCACTGCTTGGTTCGCACCCTTACCGCCAGGGAACGTTTGAAAGCTCAGTCCGGCAACCGTTTCGCCCGCAATCGGAATTCGTGGTGTGGCAGCGACCAGGTCCAGATTGATGCTTCCTACAACCACGATCCGCTTGGCCATATGGATTTCCATCCATGCTTGCTGCCGTTGCAGTCTGACCGGCTACCGAAATACTGGGGCTATCGCGACCGCGCCCAAGCCGACGAGGAAAAAAGTGAACATCAACGGGATTAGCTCTCGCGCTTTCGGAGGAGCACCAGCAAACTCTTTCCAGACAAAAACTCCCCACATCGCGGACACCATCGTCGCGCCCTGTCCGATCGCGTAGGAAATCGCTGGACCGATAATGTGCGCGTGCGATGCAACGAAATTCAGGACAGCTCCCGTGCACCAGATCATTCCGCCGAGAATTCCCCACCAATGCCATGCGGTACGGCCCTTAAAGTAGTCAATCATGCTCACAGGCTGCCCTCCGGTGAGCGGCTTCCGCATGAGGAAGTAGTTGACCGGTAAGGCGCACAAGGCCGTCCCCAGCGCAAAGAAGAAGGCGACGCTGTAGGGGCCGAGCGAGTGGTTCCCGGTGATCGCCTTAGCGACCAAGGGATAGAAGACGCCCATTAGCACGCCGCACGCGAGGCTGATCTGAATACCGAGCGCACTCGGTGTCTTTCTGGTGGTCTCACGCCTCCGGTAAGCCAGAGCATCCACGACAATGGCAAGGACGACCAGCAGCACACCGCCAAACAGCAATAGGGGGCTGCCCTGCGGCGAGATAGCGTAGTTCAGCAGCACCCCTACGACGAGGGCTAATCCAATTCCGATCGGAAAGGCCACGGCAAGACCGGCAATGTCGATTGCCGCTACCAGCAAGAGGTTGGCGACGTTGAAGACGGCTCCGCCTAGCAGAGCGAAGAGGATGTGAGTTGCGTCAGCCGCCCGGATGTTCCTGAGAAAGGAGAGTTCCCCTCCACCAGCGCTGCCGAGGGTCAGTCCCCACAGGAGACTTGCCGCCACGATCCCAACTACATAGTCCCAGTAGAAGAGCTGAAAGGCCCAGCCGGGAGTGAGCTTCATGGTGTTGGCCCATGAACCCCAGCACAGCATGCTTCCTACCATGAACAACAGCGCGATTCCGTACGCTTCTGGCTGATACATGGCCCTCCCGGCTTGGAGCATCCCGACGCGACGGCGCAAGCGACGGGGGAGACGCTCGCGCCGACCCTCAACGTCAAAAAACGAACTTCATCGCGATCTGCATGTGACGGCCAGGACGGGCGGCTGTGAGAAACCCAAACTGGCTGGCCGAGTTTACTTGCCGGTCATCAATAACGCAGTTGCAAAAGGGCGTGTCGACACTTGACCACTGGGCGTGGTTGAAGGTGTTGAACGACTCCGCTCGGAACTGAAGTTCCCGTCCCTCGCCGAAGAACCGGAAGGCCTTGCCCAAGGAAAGATCCCAGTTGTTAATCCCGGGGTTGTGGAGGTTGTTCCGGCGTTCGTTGCCGCGATGGGTGGCAACTCCTGTCGCCGGATCGGGAGACGGTTCGACGTAGCAGTCGGTATTGAAATAGTGGGTGAAAGATCGACTCCCGCGTGAGAGGTTCCCGTTACAGAGCTGATCCGGGACGTCCCCCATGTAGTCGAAAGAACTGGTGTACCCGTTGAACACCGTCACTGGACTTCCCGATTCGAAGGTGGTGATGGCGTTCAGCTGCCAGCCGCCTAGCGCTTCCCGCAGAGCACGACCAGCCATGTTTTTTCCTGGCAGTTCGTAGACCCAAGCTGCCACAAAACGATTGGTATGGTTTGCATCCGAAGGGCCATAAGACCATTCGGGATGCCACTGCCCGCCGATGGATTGCACGCCACTCTCTCCGTTCTCGCCGAAGAAGGTGTCCATCTGCTTCGACCAGGTGTAGTTGACGATGCTCGTCAGGTTGTGCCAGCTCTGGGTTTTCAACTGCGCGTTGAGTGCGTGGTAATTGTTGCTGCGATTGTGATGCACAGAGTTGATCGCTTCCCACCGGCCTGCCCCAGGCCCGGTGGAGAGAGGACGCGCGGCATAAAACGCGTCGCTGTTGAGATACACGCCCTGGGGGGGAAGGTTCAAGTCATACTGCGTAGTCAACTTCGTACCCTCAGAGCCCATGTAGCCGAGCGTCGCGACCGCGGCCTTGCCCAGTTCGTGCTGAACATCCAGGCTCCAGCGTTGAATGTACGGTGTGACCGCGCTGTCGCCGTCGATAGTCTGTGGGGACTGGCGAGCGTAGAGTTCGCCGCCCTGGGTTCCCAGAGGAACGGGCCAAGTGCCCTTGGCGATGGAAACGGCAGGTTGAAACACATCGTTCAGGGTGTAGAACGTCTGGTTGGGATCGGCGGCGTGCGTCGCCGAGTCATAGCTGATGCCGCCGTAGCCAGGAGAGCTCCAGAACATTTGGTCAAGGAATTTGAAACGTCCGGTCTCATAGAACATGCCGTAGCCGCTGCGGATCACCGTCTTCTCGGTGAGGCGGAATGCCAAGCCGATGCGGGGTGCGAAATTATTCTTGTCCGCCGGATACGGGGGATTATGCGTCCCCGGTGTGAGGCCGGGCATTACCATCCGGTATCCGGGATAGGTCATGTCAAGGACGCCCCAGTAGTTGTCGACGCTGAACGCCGGAACGCCCACGTCGTAGCGCAGGCCCAGATTCACCGTCAGGCGAGGGTTCACATTCCACGAGTCGTTGAAATAAGCGGAGTACTCGGGCATGCGGAACCAGAGGCTTCCGTCTCCCCCGGTCAGCGGTGTGCGTTGATTCATGTTGGCAACCGCGCCGGTTTCGAACTCAGCCAACGTGTTCCAGCCGGAGCCGTCGTTGCTTTGCGGGCCACGACCCGTGTAGTTGTAGCCTCCGATATGTAACGATCGAATCACGTCGTTGTCGCGTTCGTCGCGCCGCTGCCAGTAGAAACCGGCTTTCAGCGTGTGGCGCTTGATTGTTTTCGCAGCGTTGTCGGAGATCTGGTAGATGGGAACCGCCTGGTACCAGTATTCGGTCGTGCCGAGGCTGAGGGGTGCGAAGAGCGAATTACCGTGGCTGAAGTCCACCGAGAACGTGGCATCGTTCTTGATTCCCAGTTTGCTCAGGTCGTACGAAGTGAAGCCGGCGCCACCGGTGGATGTGTTCTGAAACAGGTCCGGTAGCCAGGTGGTCTGCATGAATTTGTTGATCTGTGCGGCTTGGTTGCTGGCATTCGCCGCGCTCGTAATGCTGAAATTGAGTTCATTGTTGAGCGACGCGCTGAACGCATGCACCCAGTGCACCTGGTACATGTTGGTGGTATGAACCGGACCGTTGCCGAGGGCAAGCTCGGGGACCAGGCCACCTTCACTCAACTTGGTACCGTAGTCGTGCGAATACCGGAAATAGAGGCTGTCACGGCTGGTTAAGTTGTAGTCGACACGGGCGGAGTAATTGTTGTTGTCGATTCCGGCCGTGGTGGTTCCCGCCCAGTTGTTGAAATCCCCGGGGATAGGTGAGGTGAAGTTGGGTTGAGGAAAGTGCGACAGATAAGCAAGCGCTTTCGGATCAGGATTGGGGATTACGTTGTTGGTGAACGGTTGCCGGGTCTGCGTCGCCACATTGAAAGTGCTGGGATCGTAGATAACGTAGCGGCAGTTGGCCGGGGCGTTAGCCGTTCCGTCACATTGTGCCGGGTTTACGGGAAATTGCGTCAACCAAGCGCTGAAATCCCCACCGCGCTCGGCAGTAGTGGGAACGTAAGCGTGGAATTGACTTTCGCCACGATTCCGTAGCTGCTCAAACGAAGCAAAGAAGAACATCTTGTTCTTGCCGTTGAAGACCCTCGGGATGTAGACCGGGCCTCCAACGGTAAACCCGTACTGATTCTGGTGAAACGCAGACCGCGGGGTGCCGGTAGCGACCGAGTAGGCATCATTTGCGTTCAGGCCCGAGTTCTGGAAGAAGTCGTAGGCGGTGCCGTGGAGGGCGTTGGTGCCGGACTTGGTGGTCAGGCTGATCTGGCCTACGTCGCGGCCGTATTCGGCGGAATAGTTGATGACTTCCGCCTTGACCTCCTGCACCGCGTCCATGTTGACGTTGGTCACCGGGCCTTCGACCCAGTTGTCGTTGTTGTTCAGTCCGTCGATATAGTAGCCAACCCCATATTCGGTGCCACCAACATTCAGTTGCTTAGCACCGGTGTTGGTCGCAGAAGCGAGGCCCCAAGCCACGCGGGAGTTATCTCCGGTTCCGCTGTTGAACCCGGGAACGATTTGCGCGTAGTTGAGGAAGTTTCGTCCTTCAATAGGCAAGTCACGCACGAACTTGTTCTGAATGACTTCGGAGACATTGGCATCGTCGGTCTTGACGATGGCTGCGGCGGTAGTAACCTCGACGGTCTCGGCGACTTTTCCCATGCTGAGGGAAACGTTGATTCTGCGTGTGGTTCCGTTCTCCAACGCGATGGAGGTCGTCAGAGCGTCGGCGAATCCTTGGCGACGGACCTGGATCTGATAATGGCCCGCGATCAGGTTGGGAAACTGGTAGGCCCCGGAATCATCGGTGGTCGCTCTCCAGGTCGCACCGGTGTCCTGATTGGCCAGGGTCACGCTCGCCCCGGCGACTACGGCCTTCTGAGGATCGGTGACGGTGCCAACAATGGTGCTGGTGATCACTACTTGAGCGAGCAACCCTTGAGCGAGCAACCCGGCGGCTACAAGAACGATCCCAGCAGACAGCAACCCCTTGCAGTAGCGCTGCATACACTCCTCCTAGCACAGACGAGGTGCCCGGGCTGCCTGAAAGCCGATCAATCAACTTCAGCGAGGCCTGGACGGGTGTCAATTTGAAACGATTCAAATTGACCGGTCGCGAAAATCTAGCCCGATTCCGGGAGCGTTGTCAAGAGCAATCATTCAACCGAGTAAGGTCGTCGCTGACAGCGCACCTTCCAGCAATGGTAGAAGGGGGAGGCGCCAGAAGAGAAAGCACGATTCAGCTTACGCTGATGGCCTGGTCGAGCTTTTGCCTACTTCGTGTAGTGGGGGTTCCGGCACGAGGGGGTGACGCGGAGTGCCGGATCTTCAACTCTGTGGGCAAAACCAACTTTTTGGTGCGCTGCTTTGAGCCATCGATTCTCTCCAGCAGCAGACGGGCCGCCGTTGCCCCCAATTGATAGCCCGACTGGTGCACGGTGGTCAGCCCCGGGGCGGTGAATTCCGTGAAATCCAGATTATCGAAACCCACAATGGACAATTCATCGGGGCACGATACGTTCAACTCTCGAGCGGCCAGGAGCACCCCAAGCGCCATCAGGTCGTTGCACGCAAAAATGGCGGTAGGTCGGGGTACCATACGAAGGAGGCGAAGGGCAGCGTGATACCCGCTGGGGCGGTCGAAGAACGCTTCCTGGACGTATTCAGGCTCAATCGAGATTCGGGCTTCCTCGAGGGCGCGGCGAAACCCTTTCAGACGCTCGGCTGCGTTGGTGAGATGCAGCGGGCCAGTAATCGCCGCGAGGTTGCGGTGGCCCATGCGCAAAAGATATCGCGTTGCTGCATAGGAACCAGCTTCATTGGCGACCACAACCACGTCCCCGTCCCACCCGTCAGGTCGACGATCGATGCATACCACCGGCGGTCCCGAACTGGCGAGCAAACGCAATTGCGCGGCGATGTGGCTCTCGGCTGCAGGAATGACGAGTAGTCCGGCAGGGCGGTACGAGCGGAGTTCGTTCAGGTACGACGTTTCCTTATGCGGGTCGTTGTCCGTGTTGCACAGGACGATTCGATACGAGCCCTTGTAGGCAACGTCTTCGACGCCGCGAACGACTCCGGGGAAAAATGGGTTGGTGATGTCGGGGATGATCATGCCCAGCATACTGGTTTGATTTCGCCGCAGACCGCGGGCCAATTGGCTGGGTTGATAACCGAGGCTTCGGATTGCCTCCACGACTCGAGCCCGCAGTTTCTCCCGAACTTTGGCGGTCCCATTGATAACGTGCGACACCGTGCCGATGGAGACATCGGCTCGTTCAGCAATTTGCCGCATGGTGACCGGTAAACTCATGTCAAATCACAGAAGATCAGAGTAGCAGGGTTTCTCTAAAGACGCAGGAAAACGGCCAGCAGGTGGCCGTCCTTCCTGATGGTAATCCCGTTCCTCCAAGTCACTCGGCGTCCTGAACGCATCGAAATCCAAGGCCCCCGGAGCGATCCTTACTCGGAGCCATCATCAAGAGCTTCCCGTGCTCACTAAGTTTGTAGGCCTGGGGGAAATACCAGATCGATCCTTGCGGCTGGTAGTAACTGCCTCCACGGAGAATTCCGCCCCGCGTGTGGTCATCCTGAAACTCCTCCGTCCACTGCCAGACGTTGCCGACCATATCCATCACCCCGAACGGGCTAGCTCCGAGCGGGTGTGCGTCGACGACGTCGGGCCCTCGCATCGTGCGGCTTTTGTCGGGCACGGGAACGGCCTCCGCCTTCCAGGCGTTTCCCCAAGGATAGGCTCGGCCATCGCCGCCTTGCGCGGCGTACTGCCATTCCCACTCGTGTGGCAGACGCTTGCCGGCCCAGGCAGCATAGGCACGGGCGTCTTCGATCGACACCCAGGTCACAGGCCGGTTATCCCAGCCGTCGGGAAATCGCCCGTCCTTCCAATCCCGCAGAAGGTTCAAGTCGTCCGCCGGCCGATAGTGCGCGGCGTCCAGGAATTTCTTGAATTGGCGATTAGTTACCGGATACTTGTCGATCCAGAACGACTTGATGTGCAGGGGATGGTCGTGGAAGCGTCGCGGTGTGTCCTCCCACGGATACTGCACGTCTACACCGATGTCGTTGAAGCCTTCGATCTCGATGCCCTCGACACGGAACTGGAAGTCGCTCTCAGGGATCTTCACCATATCCGCGGGTGTACCAGCGGGAGGCTTGGTTGCTGCGATGGGCACAATCTGCTGTGGCACGACCTTCCACTCGTGCGAATAGTTCGCCAGAGGCGTGGCGGTCAGGTCTTTCATTTTTGTCATGAGCGACTGGACGTTGGATTCAGGAGCGGTTCGCGAGGTCAGAAGCGCGGCGTATCCATGTGCTTCGAGGTTGAAGCTCAGCACAACCCGGCCAGCCTGGTTTTTCACGGGCACGAGCTCGACACCGTGGTAAAGATCGAAGTAGCGCATGCCATCTTCCGCGGCTAGTTCGATCTGCGGGCCCTCCACGTCGTACTCGTTGCGATTCACGATTGTCCAGACGTTCTGCGCACCCAGCGGCCAGCGACTGGCATACACCCCATAACGCAACATGGGCACCAGGGGTTCCCAGTCGGCACTGATCAGGAAAGGGGCGAGGGCGCGTTCCATCGTAGCCACGCGGCGCGTGGCTTCGGCATCGCGCGGCGTGATCCCGTTCCAGATGCCCCAGATGCTCTCCCAGGATTCCCAACCCACGCCGTTAAAGAAAGCAAACTGCAGGTTGTCGGTCTTGTCGCGTTTCCAGCGATCCGAAATGTTCACCATGTGTCGGGTTTCAAGCCATTTGTACTTGTCTACCATCGGCACAAACGGATATTGATACTGCCCCCACGTCATGACATTCCAGGCCAGGGCTTCATCCGCCGGGCCCCCTTCAGGCTCGAAGGCAAGGGGATGGCCGATCTTGTCGGCGGCTGCTGAGTAGGCGAGTGGGACTCCATCCTGGGTGTCGCCGTTGATGCCGTCGGCACCAATCTCAGCCATCGTGCCGGCAATCGCCTCCGTCCATGGCATGCCCGGATCCCGAGTACCCTGATCCCACATCATCATGGGAAACAACACGCGCACGCCTCGCCGGTGAAAATCGGCAATCATCTGGCGCACGCCGGGTACGCCGCCCGGCATCGACCGAATCATGTCGTGCTGGTTCCGGTTGTCAATCCCCATGTTCGGATAGGTGGGCCAGATGAGCACGGAGTCGATTCCACCGTATCTCTTCTCCAGATCGTCGAGGTATCGATCCACCGTGTAGCGGTGCGCGACGGGGTCATAGAAATAGCGATCTTCCACCATCATCTGGGGCTGAAAGAAGCTGGACTGCGTCCACTTGAGCGCCGGCAGATCGTACCGTGAGCCGTCATAGCCTATGCGAATACGGCGTTCGTCACGCCAGTGACGAATGTCGGCCAGCCAGGCGTCGTGCTCGTCCTGGGTACAGGCCTTCGATCCGCCTTCCCACGCTCCTTTCATATTGAGACAGCCGGGGGTGGGAATTTGCTGACGCTCGGGACGATAGCGTGAGTCCTGAGCTGAAACCAAGCTGGGTGCGGCCAACATCATTGCGGCGAGGAAAGTCACGACGGCGAGCTTCATGAGTGCGCTCCTGTTGAAAAACGGCTTACGGCTTGGCAATATAAAACGTTTCAAAATTTATGTCCATTCCAACTTTTGTTGCGTATCTTTCGTACAAGGGGCATCCGTTCGACAGGTTGGTTGGGCAAGAAGGAACCAAAGATCATGAAAAACCCAGCGTTCACATCACTCACTATCTTCTTCGCTATGTTGATTTCTGGTTACTTGCATAGTCCGGCGACCGGACAACGTAGAACGCTGCCCACCGGAACGCTAGTGCTGTCGCACGCCGAATATCTGGATCGGGTCCAAGCCGTGTGGACCGCACAAATGATTGCGCAACGGACCGGCGGCCGTTTCGAGCACAAGCCTGCTTCTACTCTGGCGGTCACTCCCCTGTCCCCACTCCCGGGCTACGCTCCGGTTGACGATGACTACTACTACGAGATGGTTGCGATCCGCGCTTTTGAGAAATACGGCATTGGGCTGAGCGTGCAACAACTCGGGCAACAGTGGCTGGAGAATAATGCCGGCTCCTGGGGATCCAGCGAGCAGGCTCTTCTGCTACTAAAGCGAGGAATTACGGCTCCGGACACGGGGCATCCCCGCTACAACAAACTGTGGTGGACGATTGGGCCGCAGTTCAGCAGCGACGTATTCGGAGTGCTTAGCCCGGGCATGCCCAATGTCGCGGCCGAAATGGCGCGACGACTCGGCCACATCAATGGCTACGCAGAAGGGACGGATGGGGCAGTTTTTGTCTCTGGAATGATCAGCATTGCATTCGTGGAGAAGGATCCCCACCTGATCGTCCGCAAGGCAGCGACACTGATTCACCCTGACTCGCCGTATCGCAAGTGCCTGGACATGATCATTGCGATGGCGGGCGCGGGCAGGGGCCCGGATGAGATTTTCCGAGCCATCGACGAACGCTGGGGGATCGAGTATCCAGCCACGAATAACGCTGTGGTTAACGGCGGTTTCGTTGCGACCAGCGTGTGGTTCGGCGGGGGCGACTTTCAGAAGACGATCCAGCTTGCTGTCCACGCGGCAGACTTTGCGGATGCCGATTGCAACGCCGCAAATTCCGCTTCAGTAGTTGCGGCCATGCACGGAGTGAAGGCTTTGCCGCCAGAACAGGTTTCCCAACTCCAAGACCGAATCTTCGGGGCGGAAATGGGTCCCCTAAAGTTAACGCCACCGGTGGACGAGAGCATTACAGAACTGGCGATGCGTACCGAAAAAATCGGCCTTTCAATCGTCGTGGCTCATGGTGCCGGCGATGATGGGACCACGATTCGAGTTCCGATTCAGGTACCGGAGACTCAACCAGCTGAATTGTTCAAGTTGGCCGACCTGATGCACTACTGGAACTCCGATTGGACGCTAGAACGGGCGGGTTTTGGCGGTGCTGGAGGCGGTATGCCTGGAATCCGCGGCATCACGTACCTCGACGACGAAGTCTTATCTACGTACCCGCGTGATGAAGTGCGAGGGACGCTTTTGAGGCGGGCTCTCCGATTAGGGAAGAACCCCGCTTTGAAGTTCAAGGCGGGTGTGGATCCCGGACGCACATGGCAGTTGCAGGTATATGTGAATGACGACAAGGTGCTCGACAGGCTCATCGAGGGCTTGTCGGAAACACGAACCTGGCAAAATATCGATGTCGACTTATCGCAGTACATGGACCAGAAGGTCGTGTTACGGCTCTACCAGCGCGTGCTGATTCCTCACCACGAAGCAGGCAATGCCTACTGGCGGGACTTGATCGTGAAGTAGTGACGAGGGAATCGAGAAGCCTTGGACCGGGAATCGAAGGGGATCCGAAAGAAGACTGAGGATTAACCAGGCGGTTCTTGAATGGTCACAATGCGGTCCGCATCGACATCGTGAAGAAGCTGTTTGATGCCGCTGGGCCAGAGAATCTCGATTTCCTTTATTCGTTTGTTCGCTCCGAGTCCGAAGTGAATTCGGATATCGCTGGAAGAGGCGTATCCAACCGCACTTGTTGCCTCGTTCCACTGCGAGCGGCCATCTTCTGTAGTAACGCGTGCCTGCGCACCAATGCCCATCCGGTTGCTTCTTGTTCCCATGAGTTTCAGCAGGATCCAGTGATTGCTGCCAGGGGAGGTGTTGCGAAACAGCTTCACTGGTCCCCCCAGCACGGATACCACCATGTCCACGCGCCCGTCGTTGTCGATATCGCCGAACGCGACCCCGCGATGGGGAGCTCGCCTCTGGAAGTCCGGCCCAGCGGCGCCGCTGACATCTTCGAATTTCCCATTCCCAAGATTTTGAAACACCGAGTTGGGTTCCGGGTACGTACGTTCCGGAACCAGCACGCTGATATTGTCCAGAACGTTGGACCGAGCGACGAACAGGTCTTTCCAGCCATCATTGTCAAAATCCACAATTCCGTTGCCCCATCCCGACATTTGTGAGGTCATTCGTCCCAACCCACTGCTCACGGTTGAGTCTCCGAATTCGCCGTGTCCCAGATTTCCGTAGAGCGGAAAGGTCTCGAATTCGACCGACGTATGCCAGATATCCGGGAGTCCGTCATTGTCCACGTCGCGAAAATCAGCTCCCATGCCCGAGAGCGCTGATCCATTGCTTCCGTAGGCCACGCCTGCCGACTCGCCCAACTCCTCAAACTTCTTGCCGCCGAGATTGTGAAATAGGAAGTTCCGGGTTGTGTCATTTGCTACGAACGCGTCGAGAAAGCCGTCGCCGTCATAGTCTGCGAACGAAACACTCATACCCTTGCCAAAATGTGATGCTATGCCGGTTTCTTCGGAAACGTCGGTGAAGGTACCGTCTCCATTGTTCCGATACAGTGTGTTGTGGGTTGGGCGGTAGTAGTTTGGATGGCAGTAGCCACGAGCCCCGCCCCCCACGGTGCAGTACGGATCTTTGTCCACCTCCCATTTGCAGTAGTTGACGACGAAGAGATCGAGGAACCCATCGTTGTTGTAATCGAACCAACCCGCACCGGCAGACCACATCTTCTTTCCATCGAGTTGTGCCCCCGCGACCCCTGCCTTTCCGGTGACCTCGCTGAAGGTTCCATCTCCGTTGTTATGAAACAGCTGATTTCCAGTGACATTCGCCACAAACAAGTCTGGCCATCCGTCGTTATCATAGTCGCCCACCGCAGCTCCCATTCCGTAGCCGGCCCCGGCAACTCCGGCTCTTTCCGTCACGTCGGTGAAGGTTCCGTCTTGGTTGTTGTGAAACAGCCGATTCCAGTAGATGGGGGAGTCCTTCTTCAGAGAAGGAATCGCAGCTCCATTGACTAGATAAACGTCGAGGTAGCCGTCACGGTCGTAGTCCAGCAAGGCCACACCGGCGACCATCGTTTCGATTTGATTCTTGTTGGTCGTCGGGGAGTTAGCGGTCCTGAAACGCAATCCTGCTTTTTCCGCAATTTCCTCAAACTGAATGCTCGGCAGCCTCGAAGAACCTACGGGGCCTGAGACCAGCAGCACCACAACGAAGATTGTCAACGAAACCCGCATGCGTAGTACGCCAGAAGACAAACGAAGCTTACCATTGGTGCAGAGTTGCGGTGTTAGGATGCTTTCCGAAATGCCCAGGCTGGCTTTCCTGCTATTTTTGTCGGTGCTCTCGATGGGGCAAATGCGCCCCGACGTGGGATCCATCGTCGCGAGAGGCCAGCACCTGGTTGAAGCGGGTCAACTGGCCGAAGCCCGGCAACTCTACGAGAGCGCGGTTCGCGATCTTCCCGATAGTTCTGATCTTCGCTTCGAACTAGGCATGGTCTACCTTCGCGAGCGCAACTGGCCCAAAGCGATCGAGAATTACCGGCGCAGCCTCAGCACGAATCCGAACAGAGTCAAGGCGCTTTTCTACCTCGGCGAGGCTTACTCAATGAATTCCGAAGTGGGTCGGGCGCGCGAAACTCTTGCCAAAGCCGTCGATATCGCACCTGGCGACGCACAGGTTCGTCAAAAATACGGAGAGCATCTGAGCGCGAAGCTGGAAACTCGGAGTGAAGGACTCCGGCAACTCCAAAAAGCTAGACAACTTAATCCCAATCTGCGCCGTATCGATTTCGACATTGGCAAGGCGCAGTTTGACCTGACCGACTTTCCGTCAGCGGCCAGCAGCTTTGAAGCCGAACTGAAGAAGACCGCAGGAGACGGTGAGGCTAGTTACTTCCTGGCGGAGTCCACTGCGAGATTGGGCATCTGGGAGAAGGCTCGGCATTATTACGAATTCGCGTTGGCACACGGGTATGCGGACGGTGCCGCCTACTATGGGTTGGGGAGATCGCTGGTGGAACTCGACGACTTTGGAGCTTCGCTCGCTCCGCTCCAACGCGCGCTTGCTGTACAGCCTTCCCTGGTTCAGGCGCACTTTCAGCTGGGAAGGGCATACCAACGGCTGGGTCGTTTCGAAGACGCCAGCCACGAAAACAAACTCTTCACAGCCATGAACGCTAGGGTCGACACCTCGAGCGAATTACGGGGCCCCGAAATGGAGGAGGCCTGGAAGCATGTCAAGCCCTTGCTGGGTGAGAATAAGGAACAGCAAGCCTTAGAGTATCTGACGAGACTCCACGAGACCGATCCGGCCCGTCCCGGTAGTTCGTACTATCTGTTGGGCGAAATGTACTTCACCCTGGGGCGGAACGACGATGCCGCGCGAGCGCTTCTCACGGCAAGCAAACTGTCTCCGAACGATGCTCAGATTACCGCTTACCTCGGCATGATGCAGTTGGCTTCCGGTCAGATCAGTGCCGGCGAACAATCCCTGGAAGCGGCTTTGACGCTTGATGCGGCCAATCCCCTCGCACTTATTGGTATGGGTGGAATCCGATACCGTCGGGGGCAATGGCAGGACGCGATCCAATATCTGGAAAGGTCACACACCGCCGATCCCAACAGCTTGTTCTTGCTGTGTGACGCGTATTTTCGAGTTGGCAAGAGACAAGATGCATTGTTGACCGCTGAGGTGATTCGGGCCCTTGGCGCGGACCAGCGAACATTGATGGAATCAGTGGCCGAACTGCTCAAACGTTACCAGTCGAGTGAACCTCGCTCCGAGCACTGACGTTCTGTTCACGTGGAATCCGCTGACCTGCTAGACTCAGGCGCCATGAAGACCCAGACATCGCGATCCTTCGCCTTGATCCTACTCGCGGCGCTAATCGCAAGCTCGGCTTTCGCTCGCAAACACGAGACCGGATTTCTCGACCGAACAGTCACCGTCGGCGGGGAGAACTACCGTTACCAGGTTTATGTTCCCCACGATTTCGATCTGAAGAAGAAATGGCCGGTCATTTTATTCCTTCACGGCGTCGGAGAACGCGGCGACGACGGCCTGCAACAGACCGACATCGGTATCGGTCACGCGATACGAAAGAGTGCGTCCGAATTTCCTTTCATAGTGGTCATGCCGCAATGCCGCAAGGAGAAGCGCTGGATTCACGCAGAGATGCAAGCCGAGGCCCTCACCGCGCTGGACCACGCGATCAGGGAATTTCACGGAGACCGTGAACGAACTTATCTCACGGGTCTCTCCATGGGTGGGTACGGCACCTGGGACATGGCGGCGACGTATCCCCGAAGATTTGCAGCTTATGTCCCCATATGCGGGGGCATCAACGGTCCCCCAAAAGTTCCCGAGGCGCATGTGGGACTGGCTGGGGATCCCAATATTCCCGATCCTTACGCCGAAACCGCACGGCGGATCGGTTCCACTCCCCTCTGGATATTCCACGGGAGCGCCGACGACACGGTCCCCGTACAAGAGTCGCGAAAAATGGCCCAGGCCCTGCAAGCGGCGAAAGCGAACGTGCGCTATACGGAATATCCCGGTGTTGGCCATAACGCGTGGGACAAGGCGTACGCCGAGCCGGAACTCATTCCATGGTTGTTGGCGCAGAAGCTGCACCGGTGAAAAGATTCTCGCGCAACTTTGCCTCCGACCGGTTCATCTTAGCGAAACTTGAAAGGTTTCAAAACCTGTTACAATCCGCGCTTTGGAAGCTGAATTCCGGCCTTAAGCTGCCGAGGTACGCGATGAGGCTCACTCAACCCCTCCGACTGCAGACACTCTGCTTTGTGCTCGCGATCCTGCCATGGCCGCAATCGGCCGTTTCCCAGACGACTCGTTATTCGCCCGAAGGCGATCAAATTCCTGGACCCGACTGCCTCAATTCAGTTAAACCTTCGTCCGGCCAACCGAAAGTTTGTACGGCTGATGATTTCAAGTCATGGCTCGACGACATTACCCATTGGCGCTCAGAGATGCGGATTCGCGCAGGTTACGCGCCTGAAAACTACGAGCGGCTGGAGTGGAAGTGGACCCAGTCCAGTTTTATTCAACCCCAGATGATGGTTGAGGACCGCTATTTCTACAATCCTGTTGCCGGCAGCTACACCGTCGACAAATATCTGGACGATCTGGACCGGCGTTACGGTGGCATCGACTCCGTTTTGATCTGGCCGGTGTATCCCAACATCGGCATCGACGACCGAAACCAGTACGACTTGCTGCGCGCGATGCCGGGAGGAGTGGCTGGGGTTAAACAGATGGTGACAGACTTTCACAAGCGGGGGGTACGCGTCTTCTTCCCGGTCATGGCATGGGACCAAGGTACTCACGACCCCGGATCGCCCAACTGGGAGGCGTCCGCGAAACTGCTGGCCGAGGTGGGCGCGGACGGGATCAATGGCGACACGCTCCGAGGATTGCCACGCGCATTTCAAACTGCGGCTGATGCCGTGGGGCATCCGTTGGTCCTGGAGCCCGAGCACGCCATGCCTTTCCCCTATGAGGCCTTGGCCTGGAACACCATGACCTGGGGTTATTGGCAGTATCCCGCCGCCCCGATGGTGAGCGCACTAAAGTGGATTGAGCCCAGGCACATGGTCAACGTCTGCGATCGCTGGAGTCACAGCAAGGTCGACAATCTTCAGTACGCGTTCTTTAACGGAGTCGGATATGAAAGCTGGGAAGACGTTTGGGGGATCTGGAATCAAATTGTGCCACGAGACGCGGAGGCTCTACGACGAGTTGCGAAGATCGAGCGTGCGACCTCGGATTTTCTCGTAAGCCCAGATTGGCAACCCTATGCCACCACCGAGCAATATGGGATTTACGCCAGTCGCTGGCCCTTGGGGAACAGAACGCTCTGGACCATCGTCAACCGCAATGCAACGGACACAGATGGCCAACAACTGCAGGTTCCGTCGCATGCCGGATTGCGCTATTTCGACTTGTGGCGCGGGGTTGAACTGGCTCCCGCGACCTCCGGCGATACCACTTATCTTTCTTTCTCGATTGAGGCGCACGGCTTCGGGGCCGTTCTGGCAACCTCCGGTGCTCTCGATGGCAAGTTGCGGGGGTTGCTCGACGACATGAAGCAACTATCGGCACGTCCACTGGCTAGCTATTCCAGTGAATGGAAGTTCCTTCCGCAACAAGTCGTCGCGATTTCAAAAACAGCGCCCCCGTCGACTCCGCCCGCAGGAATGGTCAAAATTCCCGCCGGAGATTTTGCTTTCCGGGTGAATGGCGTTGAGATTGAGGGCTTCAACGAAATCGGGGTGGATGTGCAGTATCCCTGGGAGGACTCGCCTCGTCGCCACCACCTGCACACGGTGCACGTGGATTCGCTTTGGGTCGACAAGTATCCGGTCACCAATGTCAAGTTCAAGCAGTTTCTGGACGCAACCCACTACCGGCCAATAGACGATTTGAACTTTCTGCGGGACTGGCACGACGGGAAGTATCCGGAAGGCTGGGGCAACAAACCGGTTACATGGGTCTCTCTCGAAGACGCGCGCGCCTATGCTGCTTGGGCGGGAAAACGACTTCCTCACGAGTGGGAGTGGCAATACGCCGCACAGGGCAAAGACGAAAGGCTTTATCCATGGGGCGATTCATGGCAGGAAGCCGCAGTGCCCGCGCCGGACAAGGGTCGGCTGCTGCGCGATCCTGACAATGTGGATGCTCACCCTCAGGGCGCGAGTCCCTTCGGGGTAGACGACCTGGTCGGCAATGTCTGGCAGTGGACTGATGAGTTCACCGATGAACACACGCGCGCCGGTATTCTTCGCGGGGGCAGTTACTACCAGCCGCAAGGCTCAGTTTGGTATTTTCCGCAGGCCTATCGCCTCGATCAACACGGCAAGCTTCTGCTGATGGCGCCGGGCAAGGACCGGGCTGGAACGGTTGGATTTCGTTGTGTGAAAGACGCGGAGTAGTTCCGCTCTCCTTCCAAGGCACAAGCGTCTAGGAAAATATGCCCACCGCCCAACAGCATCGCTCCGCAGTCACTGAAGTACCGACTCCGGGCTGGCAGTTCGCTGTTAGCTCGGGAATCCTAGGATGGGTTCTGGACGCGTTCGACTTCTTTGTTGTCATCTTCCTGGTCGACACGCTCGCCACCCATTTTCAGGTGGAGAAGAAGGCGATCGTGTGGACGATCTCCATAGCCTTAGCCATGCGCCCCGTGGGCGCGCTCATCTTCGGCGCGCTGGCCGACCGCTTTGGCCGGCGTCTTCCACTGGCCGTCTGCGTGATCTATTTCTCTGGCGTGACCGCGCTGAGCGCATTTGCTCCAAACTATTCCACTTTCGCGATTCTAAGGGCGCTGTACGGCATCGGCATGGGCGGGTATTGGGGAGTTGGGGCATCGATGGCCATGGAAAGTGCTCCGACGAGCCGCCGTGGCTTTCTCTCCGGTCTAATGCAAAGCGGCTATCCCATCGGTTACTTGCTCGCGGCCATCGGGATTGAAACGATCTTGCTACACTTCGGGTGGCGGATGATGTTCTGCATCGGATTGCCCGTGGCACTGCTCACCAGTGTCCTGGTGTTCCAAGCGCCCGAGCCGGTTGCGTGGGCGGAGCATCGGGCTCAATCGATGCGCTCCATCTTTGAGGTGCTCTGGAGAAACAGAGGAGGCTTCGCATACCTTCTCTTGGTTATGACGTTCATGTCGTGCCTCTCGCACGGCACACAAGATCTCTACCCCGATTTCCTAAAGTCAGCTTGCGGATTGACACGGCACACGGTGTCCAATGTCGCTATCCTCTACAACTTGAGCGCGATCGCGGGGGCCTTATTGTTCGGGGAGATCTCCGAACAAGCCGGACGCCGGAGAGGGATCATGCTGGCGCTTTTTGTATCGCTCATTTCGGTCTATCCCTGGGTACACGGTATCTCGGTGGGAGTGTTGATCGCCGGCTCGTGCTTGATGCAGGCGGGCGTCCAAGGTGCCTTCGGGGTCATCCCGGCTCACCTCAGTGAGCTTTCCCCCGATGCGATTCGGAGTCTGTTTCCGGGCTTTGTGTACCAACTCGGCGTTTTGTTGGCCTCGCCCGCCGTCTCGATCGAGTACGCTTTACGCGACCGGCTCGGGTACTCCTGGGCCCTCACGCTATTCGAAGGAACCGTGATCTTGTCCCTGTTAGTGGTCTTTCGGTTTGGTCCGGAGCGCCAGGGTCGAAGTTTTCGCGTTGTAAGGCATTGACTGTTCGTCGAGCTTCTAGGGTATTAGCTTGGTTCTCTGACCGAATCAGCTCGCTCCTTTTCTAGAGGCAGCATCCAAGGCCGGGATCGGCAAGCTCGGCACTCACGCACTGTGTCACACCTATCGAAGCTGGCTTGATGCAGCAGGAACTCAAATTGCTGTTCAGCAAAAGCTGATGCGACACGCTGACATCCGCACCACCATGAACGTCTGCGGTGATGTCGTCACGGATGAAATGCGAGAAGCGCAGGGTAAGGTGGTTCGGATGGCCTTCCTGGTCCGCCGCGAACGGACCGCAACGGATCACACTGTCTGTAACTAAATTGAAAAGATGGTGAGCGCAGAAGGAATCGAATCCGCGAATCAACGTAAATTCAACAACATGCAGGGACACCGATGGCAACTAAGCCCACGAAAAGCATCGAAAGGCGTTTGGCGCTCAGAACCCTTCGGATATGACCGTAAAAGAGGATACTACGCCAACTACCGACGACACCGTAGACCGCGCAGCGGTGCTTATCCCGTTCCTCTGTATGTGAACCGAAAGAACCAAAAGGTCGCTAATGCCTCATTCTGGTTCGGTTCAACCCCTTCAACGGGGCTCCCGACGGCCCCCGACGGCCCGTGTCAAGGCCCGTTGACACGTGATTCTTGGCGCGATAGTATCCGCTCCAACCTCAGCGAACCGTTGATGACGCGATCTCTCTCCTGCTTTGTCCGATGAGGTTCGGGTCCATCTTGGGAACGAGTGCACGCATTTCGGCCTAAGCCACCGACTGATAAATCGCGTTTCGGCAGAATGGAGGCAAAACAGTGCAACGGACACACAGATCTCTGCTGGCCATAGCCATCGTGACGACAACGGCGCTGGCCCTGGTAATGGTCGGTCATCGCAATGTCGCGCAAGCTAGCGACGAAGTATGTAATGCTTCTACCGTAAAGGGCGCTTATGGTTTTGCCATCGGCGGTTTCGTTAGCACCGCGTTCAGCGGCAATCCGCAGCAGGTTGGCGAATTCGTTCCTCTCGCCGCCGCTGGTACCTTCTCCTTTGACGGCGAGGGAATCTCTTCGCGCTCATTCACGGCGAGTTTCGGTGGTGCTGTTTTCCCCGCCAGCGACTCGGGACCATATACCGTGAATCGGGACTGCACCCTGTCCGCAACCTACTCAGATGGCACTTGGAACATGGTCATCATAGGCCACGGGAAGGAGATCAAGGCCATGAACACCGCGCCCGGAACTGCCGTGCAGGGAGTCCTCACGAAGCAATAGACATTGGAGGTCCGCTTCAGAGCCGAAGGGAGTAGCTGATCGGCTGAAGATGTCGGATGGACGGTCGCAGCAATCTGCGCTCCCGCGTCGAACTTGGGAGCAATTACGGATAACTGTCCTAACCAGGCGCTCAAAACCAGGTCATGCCGCGTCCATCTTCGCCAAGAATCTGGCGTGAGAGCGGATAGATTCCAGCTCGTCTTCCCGCAGGCCGACGATACGGCCCGAAAACACTAGATTGTCGCAGCGAGATTGCTCTCGGGAAACCCGCAATGGCCTGCAAATGTATGGAGCGAACCTTCCTCCTACTTGGGGAAATTCATTTGTCCCATCAGGTCCTGGAAGCGCGGGTTAGAACGCAGATCATCGAGTCTGGCATCGACCTTGAGTAATAAGAGCCACTCTGCTTGCTGTTGGTACGAGGTCTCGAGCCACTGAAGGGCTTCTTCTTTCTTGCCCAGAGCGTTATAGATTCTCGCAACACCGTAAGGTGTTACATACCGCTCCTTCGATAGCACGAACAACTGCTCTAGCACCTTCTGCGCGTCGTCGCGTTGCTCCGCCGCCGCGTATGCCTCCCCAAGCAAGACTAGAGGGCTTGTGCCCGGCCAGAGGTTAGAGCCTTTTCGCAATGCGGCTATCGCGGGCTCATGCAGTCCTTTGCAGGAATACGCCCAGCCCAACCCACACAGCGCCGGGCCATCCTCTGGTTCCACCTCGAGTATCTTGTTAAATTGACTGATGGCTTGATCGTATCGGCGCGAATAGATGCAATTGAAACCGAGCAGGCCTTGGCTTACGGTTAATGGATCCAAACGGATCGCCCGTTGAAACTCAGTGTAGGCCTCCTCGTAGCGTCCCATCATAGCGAGGTACAAGCCAAATAAGTGATGCCCCGCTGCATACCGGGGATTGATTTCAATCGCCTGTTCAAATTCCCTTTCAGCAGCTGGGAAATCGTAGTGGTACATGGTGGCATAAGCGAGGGCGGTATGGGCTTCCGCCAGACTGGAGTCGATTTCGAGCGCCCTCTGTGCCAGTCGCTTTGCTTTGATACAGCCCTCGTTCGCAGGCACAAGTCCCCAAGCACCCATTGAGGTAAGGCCGTCGGCTAAACCTGCGTAACCAGGGGCATAGGTCGGGTCTTGCGTAACCGCCTGTTCAAAGTACTTCACAGCCTCCACCACTCGTGCAGGCCGTCGATTCCAGTGGTAACGACCTTTCAGATAAGCGTCGTATGCTTCCGGGACCACGGTGTGGACCTTGGCAAAACGTGCCTGGTCAATCGGTGTTAGTTTGACGCGAATCTCACGGGCAACGGCTTGTGCCACCTCTGTCTGGAGTGCCAAAACATCGCGTAGCCCCCGATCGTAACTCTCGGCCCAAAGGTGAGTCTCTCTGGGAACATCGATCAGCTGGGCTGTGATTCGCACCCGGTCCCCTGCACGGAGGACGGTCCCTTCTACGATCGCATCCACATCCAGTTCTCGCGCAATTTCATAGAGCGGTCTGCGAACTCCCTTGTACTGCATTGCGGTAGTGCGCGACACGACGCGCAGCTCCCCAATTTTCGCCAACGTGGTAATGAGCGCCTCGGTTAGTCCTTCGGAAAAATATTCTTGCTCGGGATCGTGTGATAGGTTCTCCAAGGGCAGTACTGCCAACGATTGAATTGGTCGAGCGCTAGCAGTGATCGTGCCAATAAAGCGATAACCCCGGCTGGCAACCGTTTCGATGAAGCGCGGAGCCTCGGCCGAATCGCTCAAGGCTGCGCGCAACCGTTTAATTGCGTTATTAATACCGTGGTCGAAATCGACGAACGTGTCAGAGGGCCAGATTTTCTGCCGCAATTCTTCTCGGGTGACAAGCTGCCTTGGCTGCTCCAGCAACATCTGGAGGATCTGAAGGGGCTGCTCCTGTACCTTAACGCGGGATCCATCTCTGAGCAGTTCGCAGCTGCGCACGTCAAGCTCGTATCTATCGAACCGTATGGTCCCGCCCCTGGATGGATCGACACCTTCCATAGAGGACAGCACTCCCGGCCGTAGGCGGTAGTCTAGCACCCTTGCTGCATCGCATCTAACTCCGCATTTCGGATACCCAGAGAATACCCACGTTTGACCATCGCAGGATTGACTGTTCCCAGAGTAAGGCGCCAAGTAGCAGCACCATCCGGTGTCGCAGCCCGAAATTCAGGTTGGGACTGACAAGAAGGAGGAGATCGTGAACAAACGAAATGCACTGATCCTGCTTTTGATGTTCCCTGCCGTTTACGCAGCGACTATAGAGCCGCTGGCAGTTGCCGCCGACCAGTCAATGGTCACGACGGAACGAGGTCCCGTTCGCGGCATAGTGACGGATACGCTTCACATGTTTCTGGGTATTCCTTACGCGGCACCACCAGTAGGGAACCTCCGCTGGAAACCACCCAAAGATCACGTCCGCTGGTTCATGCCACTCGATGCAAGAAGATTTGGTAGTCACTGCCCCCAGGTCGCTTCGCCTTTCGGGAAAGCAAGTGTCACTGAGGACTGCCTCTTCTTAAACATCTTCAAGCCGAATGACGAGACAAGCGATGGGAGTTCTCACGGCGATCCCGTCATGGTGTGGATTCATGGCGGTGTACTTACTGTGGGGGAGAGCGATGACTACATCCCCTTGAAGCTTGTGCAACACGGGTTGATCGTCGTGACCATCAACTATCGCTTGGGAGCCTTAGGATTTCTCGCCCATCCGGCGTTGAGCGCAGAATCTCCTGACCACATCTCGGGCAATTACGGCCTGATGGACCAGCAGTTCGCGCTGAAATGGGTGCAGCGCAACATCGCCGCGTTCGGCGGAAACCCACACAACGTCACCATCTTCGGAGAGTCGGCTGGTGGGCGCAGTGTCTTCTTGCAGTTGGCGTCTCCAATGGCTACGGGACTTTTCCATCGGGGTATTGTTCAAAGCGGAGCTTATTTTGGTCTGTCTGTGCCCGCGCTGGCCGATGAAGAAGCGCATGGCCAGGCCTTTGCCGCTAGCGTTGGATGCAGCGACCAGAGCGCACATTGTTTGCGCTCGAAGTCCGTCAAGGAGATTCTGGAAAACTGGGGCTTGTTTGACAGCAGTGCCAACGTCGACGGCAAGGTGCTTCCCCAATCACCAGATTCAGCCTTCGGCACCGGTCAGTTCAACCACGCGCCCCTGATTCACGGCACAAATCACGACGAATGGAGGTTCTTTGTAGTTTTGTTTTTCGACTTGTCTGGGAGCCCGATAACCGCAGACGAATATCCGGCGGTGGTCGAGAGCATGGTGGGGCCCGATGCGGCGCCACTGGTTTTGGCTGAGTATCCACTTGCCAATTTCGACAGTCCTGATTTAGCGGTTGGTGCGATAGGCACCGACTCCATTTTTTCCTGTCCCGCCCGCGCCGTGGACCGGGTGCTTTTTGCCCAAGTGCCAATGTTCACGTACGAGTTCAATGACATCAATGCCCCGGAAGTGTTTTTGCCACCAGTCACCTTTCCATATGGGGCGACCCATGCATCCGAGCTGCGCTACCTTTTCAAACTGAGCTGGGGCGGTCAGCTGGACGGAGTGCAAAAAGATCTATCAAACGACATGATTCGGTACTGGGCACAGTTCGCCCGGTCTGGTGACCCGAACTCGCAAGGGGTACCGTCTTGGCCCCAATATGACGCATCGACCGACGAATTACAGTCAATGTTACCGCCGTCGCCAATGCCCGAATTTGGCTTTGCGGCCGATCACAAGTGCGATTTCTGGAGTCGCCTGATCGCCGCCAATGCTCAGCGGGCGGCCGCCAAATGAAATGAATCAGGCGGCAGCATGCCCCCGGATGACGCTAGTGCTTTTTCGGACACGACGCCGGGATGAGTGCTTGAGGCCGAAGGAAGGTGTGCGGCGTCGTCTTCGAAAAAGCCGTCAGAAGGAAGCCGCTGGGCGGCGGACGCGGGCCTTATGCAGATTGAAAGGGGCGAGAGGGGTGTAGAAGTCCGGAGAAGGGGGAGCGCAGGCGTGCGGGAAGGAGAGTTGCCGTTCGATACGGTCCTGTCCGACGGAGTGAAAGAGGTATCGAGCGGTGAGGGAGACACACTTCGGCCAGAGGCGCTGCAGCGCAACGGCAGTTGGGGTTGTGGGCAAGTGATTTCATGTAGCCATGAGCAGCCTCGGTGGAGAACGGAGTTGGAGTTGTGCCGCTGTGAATCGTTCGACGACGACCATTGGCCCACCGCGCTGGGGACAGCGCCACAGCGGGTGAGTAGTTGGAGCGGTCGAGGTTTCGGTTTCAGCTCACGGTGGAACTGAGTGGAGAGCGGCAAAGCACAGCGGCAGCAGAAGGGCACGTCTTCGCTTGGCGAGAACGCCGCACTGGCGGATGCGGACGAAGCCCTTGGGGAGCAGGTGCAATAGGAAGCGGCGCAGGAACTCATCGACGGGAAGAGTCATCAACTTCCATTGGTTGTGGTCGGCGGAGTCGCGCCAGCGGAAGGTGACCTGGCCGTCGGCCAACGCAACCAGGCGATGGTTGGAGATGGCGACGCGGTGCGTGTAGCGGCCGAGATGCCGGAGCACGTAGTCGGGACCTCCAAAGGGTTGGTTTGGAGTAGACGATCCAGTCTTTGCGGAAGAGCGGACGGAGCCACACGGCGAAGAGCTTGGGATGGCGAGCGGGTCGGGATGGTTTCGAGTTTG
>Ga0307479_10000935_pt1 | contig 26313 bp, 25 predicted proteins | sample atmos_gasesECM4C_FD_203743 | JGI IMG/M metagenome (GOLD analysis project Ga0307479, IMG submission 203743) | Hardwood forest soil microbial communities from Morgan-Monroe State Forest, Indiana, United States - atmos_gasesECM4C_515 | ecosystem: Environmental > Terrestrial > Soil > Temperate... | reverse complement strand
CTAGCTTGCAAAGGCTACGGGGATGATGCTGAGCTGGTTGCGGCTCCAGCGAACGCCATTGGCCGCGTCACGGGTTAAGGTGACTTAAGCCAATCGATCGATAGTACGCAGTAATAGTCTGCGGCGCTCGCCCTTCGAGCCGAGCTCTCCCGGCGACCGCGGGTCACGCTGGAGATTCCGGGTAGCTCTTCGGCACTCGAGGAGACCGCCTTTGCGGCCGGACTGCGGATCGTCAACCCGCCCGGATTGCTCCTCCACTCACGGCCGACTCGGTTGCCCAACGCGCTGGTGATCTCCGGCTACTGGCTTCTCTAGGAAGCATCGCCCGACCGCCGTGCTCGCGGCGAATCGTCGACAGCTACAAGTTCCTGCCGGGCTGGCCGATGTCCGCGAGAACCTGGACGAGTCTGCTGGCGCTAAGAGGTAATGCGTTAACGGCAATCCGACTTACTCTCGGGCTTTTGGCGCACTCTCCCGCGCCTTTCTTGTTAACACACATTGATCAGGACGAGCGGGAGGCCTCGGATGGTAGCTGTTTAGAAACAGTGTGTTCTCGGGGGGCTCTGTGTGCTCCTCTGGAACGCAGCCCGATTAGCGACCGGCGCTTCTGTTGTTTAGCCGCTCACCTCGATCGCGGGTGCACTGGCCGTGAGCACATACTCGTGCCGGTCACCAGGTGTGACGTCGCGGCTGGTTAGGTCCACCAAGCCGAGCGCCCCTTGCCAGCCCTCCGGAAAACTCTTTTGCCAGTCAAACGGGTAACCGAGCACGTTGCGGTTGCCGTTGCTTGTCCAGCCGCCCGCGTCCGCTTGCGCCTTGTAGTAAGCGAAAACGGATGCGGGAGCCTGGCTACTTGCGAACGTGACACGGACGAATGGCCCGTCCCAGCCCGCTGGCTCAAATCCGGGTTCGCGATACTGGGCGGGCGTCCTATCCATCGGGCCAGTCTTTTCGGCCTCGGGCGGAAGAGATGCAAAGATCGGGTCAGAGACCAGTTGGTTCAGGCGCCGGTCACCGGGATCCCCGGTGCCGGGCGGCGGACCCCCGCAGGCAACCAAAACCAACAGTGAATACAGGCACAGGACTGACCAAAGGCGTCCCACAGACGAACAACGCTTGTCATCTTGCACGTGATCCCGAAACGACATCTTTACTTCGACGGGCAACCGGTGAGTTGCGCAGAAATCAGCGTCGCGATCGACGGTACCGGAGCCTGCCGGTCCGCCGGCGAGGGCTTCACGATCGTGATCTGTGCGTCGCCGCATGAAGGCGGCCTACCGATGGCTGGCCGCGACGCAACGAATGGAGGCGCGCGTGGGCCTGGAGAGCTGCAAACGGGTTAGGTAACCGTGGGGAGACTTTGGCTGTCAACTTGGCTGTCAAAGCGTCCGAAGATGCCGAAATTTGGCGGGGATGGATGGGAATCGAACCCACCCAGGACGCCTCAACAGCGCCCCGCAGACGGTTTTGAAGACCGCGGGGAGCACCAGCTCCCATACATCCCCGACGATCGAGCTAGATTAGCGACCGGCTTGGACGGATACACCCTCGGTGATTGGGGCCTGGCGTTTACCGCGACCGCGAGCGCGGCCGCCGCGCTCACGGGGCTTCTCTTTGTCGCGCTTTCGATAAACCTGACGCAGATCGTTGCCAGCCCCGGCCTGGTCGCCCGGGCGGTCGAGGTCCTCATCGTCCTCAGCGCCGCGCTCATCCTCTCGACTCTTCTGCTGATGCCGGGCCAACCGAACGCCGTGGCTGCGATCGAGATCATCGCAATAGGGGTCGCCGTCTCCGCCACCATCGCTCCTCTCCAGATCCGCACCGACCGCAAAGCCCTCGGCATCTCGGGCGTCGGGTTCGCTTCGCGCGTCATCGGCGGTCACAGCGGACCGGTGCTCCTCGTCATCGGCGCCGTCAGTCTTCTGACGCAGTCAGGCGGCGGGCTCTACTGGATCGTTCCTGCGGTGCTGGCGATGATCGTCGTCGCCATCATCGGCGCCTGGGTGATGCTCGTCGAGATCGTGCGCTGACCCCTAGCCTGCCTTTTCTTGCGCGGGCCTGATCGCGGCCACAACCCACCCGGTCTGCGCGTGCGGCGGCGGGAGCGGCGTTTCGCGGTACCTGCATTTGCGTCCCGTGTGTGGCGACTGCCCCTGTATGACGGGACGTGCGCGAGGCTGGGAACGGAGAGACGGTTCAGAAACGGTCTGCGATCTTGACTGTAACGGCCGCCAAATTTGGCGAGGATGGATGGGAATCAAACTCACCCAGGACACCTTGAGAGCGCCCCGCAGACGGTTTTGAAGACCGCGGGGAGCACCAGTTCCCGTACATCCCCACGCACATTTTGGCTGCCGACATGGTGCAAGCCGCGAATCGGCCACTGAAGCCCTCGCACCTCGCGGGTGGCGACTGGGCAGGAATATCGGCCCCTGCGCGTTGTACCGACCCATGGCAGCGCGATCCGGTAGCTGTCCAGGGACGAAAGGGCTCGGGTGGCTTTCGCGTAGATTCGTTACGACGGCGGTTGTCGCCGGGATGGTCTGCGCATTTGTCGTGAGTCTGACAATCGTCAGACCTCAGCAAGCTTCGGCCTCGCGTGCCGATCCATCCGGCCAGAGCGGCGCGTCCCATGCTCCAAAGCATTCAGCCTCGCCATCTCCAAGTCAGACACCATCTCCGAGCCCGACGTACTCGCCCACTCCTGCGCCTACGCCTACGCCGACTCCAACCCCAATGCCGACGCCGAGCATGCAAACCAATTTCGTGTCACGAACTGGAACATCGCTCACGCTCGGCGGGCAACCGTACCGGTTCACCGGTGTAAATGCGTACGAGGCCGCGACGGACTGGGGCGTCAATGCGGGGTGCGGACAAATGCTCAGCGACCAGGACTTGACAAACCTATTCGGCAGCAACCTCAGGTCTGGACAGGTGGTGCGCTTCTGGGCTTTTCAAGCCCTGGCCACCAATTACGCGACCAAGCAACGTGACTGGACCGGCATTGATCGCGTCATCAACGCAGCGGCCCTACATGGCGTCAAGGTGATCCCGGCGCTAAGCGCTCAGACCGGGGATTGCGACGACAATCACTGGAAGGATGTTTCGTGGTACACGGGCGGCTATATGAATGTTTACAACGATCTCAGCCGGTGGCCCGCAAGTACCCCGGAGTCGTTCTGGCAGTACATGCATGAGTTCCTGAGCAGATACGACTTCAATCCGGCTATCGCCATGATCGAATTGGTCAGCGAGCCGAACCCCACCGACCCAGGATTTGTCTGCATTAACGAGAGCCAAGCGGCGACCGCCCTTCGGTCGTTCTTTGACATTGTTGGAGCCGAAGCTAAGAAAGTCGATCCGAATCACCTGATCGAGTCAGGCCAACAAGGCGTCGGACAGGCATGTGGTCAGCAAGATCAAGGGTGCACTTCATGGTCGTGGACGAGCTGTACCGCACACGACTATGAGTATGTGGATCAAAGTAGTGGCGTTGACGTCACCAGCTACCATGACTATGGGGCGGACACAACGCCTGTCCCGTACTACTTGGGCGAAACGATCCGACAGGCAACCGCCGACGACAAGCCGGTGATCGTCGGCGAAATGGGAATAAAAGCCCAGGTGAGCTTGAGCGGATGTATGACTTTGATCGATCGGGCCAGCAATATCAATGCCAAAATTAGCGGCCAGTTCGCTGGTGGCGTGAGCGGCGTAGCCATTTGGGATTTCGTTTCCAGTAACCCCGGCACGGATTGTGTATTTGAAGACATCGTTCCCGGCGACCCGGTATTCCCGATGCTCCAACAATACGGATGAGACTCATTGCCCAAGGTTGGTAACAAATGTTTCAAAAAGCAGAGACGTGAGCTTTGATCGGACTGCAAAGACGTCGCCACGTCAGCGTGCCGGCGTAAGACGGTAGAGTCTCCAGTTTGTTCCGAGGTCGCTGACGTCGTCGAACTGCTTCACCAATGTGGCGAAGCCTGCTCCATTCTCGTACATGCTGGGATAGGCTCGGTTAACGGCATCTAAGAGTCCGAGATCGCGGTTGGGCGGGACGAGAACATATCTAACAGTCGACTGTTCAGGATCTGCGAGGATGGGTTGGAAATCACGGTCCGATGTAATGACGAACTGATCCCCGTTGTCTGATCCGATTACGATCCCAAAACCTAAAAAGTCGTCAATTAGAACAGATCCCCGACCAGGGTGCATTGCGTCGATGTACGTGGCAACCGCACGATCAGTGATCCATCTCTTCGAGGCCAATTGCTGCTCGTGCGTGAGCGGCGCACGACTGAGCAGCGCTTGAAGCGGGTAGGCATCGCTCTGATTGATCGTTGGGCTGAGCACTGCGAGGGCCCCAGTGGGGAGGCCGGCCGCCAGCGCGAGTACGGAGATCGCAGCGACAACGCCGCGATGAGAGGAGCGGGCTTGAGCGCTTCGCCGAAATCGCTTTCTGTGTTGGGCTGGCTGAAGCGATAACGTCAGGTTGCGGGTAGGTGCGATTGCAATTCCCACCATAACAATCGCGAGAGGGATGACAACTATGAAGTACCTCAGGAACCTCGGGGTCATGCCCAATGCAAACGCTATGAACATGAACGTCACAACTGCTCCCAGTACAACAACGGGGCCGAGAAGTCCGGCATCGCGACGAGATATCAAACGGATTGCGCAGATTAGAGCAATTACAGGAAGGAACGGCGCCAGTGCCAACATCCAGATGACGCCTTGGTGGGCAGTGGCGATCTCTTGCGGAATACCCAGATCGACCAGACCCTCGGCGCGCACTTGTGCGGCGTTTCCGTACACGGAGGAAAACTGCTGGAATGGCATGCCCGTGAGCAGCCAACTCACTAACGCCCACAGAACAAAAGCGGTCACAAAAGGAGTCAGCGCGATCAGGCAATCGCAAAGGACAAGCGATAGCCAGTTCGAGCGGTTGCTTTTGGTTCGTACGTAGCTGACGATGGCGACGACCATGAGCACTGCGACCGCTCCTGCGGCTGCCTCATAACGTGTGAGGTAGGCGAGGCCGAGCCCGAACCCAGTAACAGCCAATGGGGCACTCGCACCGGTGAAGATCCATCGCGTCAGATAGCGCGCCACGAAGAGCAGAAAGAAGATGAACTGCGCCTCGCTCATCGAGTTAGCGGCATACAGCACGATCAATGGGTGGAGCGCGAAGCAAAGGGTCAGAACGCCGCGCACCGAACGCTTGACTCCAATTTCACGCAGGAATGCGACCAACTGCCACGCGGCGCCGGCCATAAACACCGAGGACACGATGCTCCCTGCGAAGGCGCTCTGCACCAGGGGCGGCCAAAGAAACTTGAAAGGAATGAGCGGCAGGAGCACAAGGTTTGGTAATGGACTCCAAACGAAACCGACTGCCGCCAAGTGTGGATCGCGGCTGAACAGGATGCGATTTGCCGTAGCGACTCGCGAGACCCCATCATTGGCGAGGTCGTTGGCCATAAACACCAGCGCTGACGCAACTGCCAAGTAAAGGGTGGCCGTCAGACCGAAGAACACTGCTTCTTCGGACAGCCGAGGCAACCTTAGTCTCGGCAGCGATGCAGCGCGGGAACGCCGAAGCACTACTGAAGTCGCCACGTCAGATCACTTCATTCGCGACGGGCCGGTCCAGGCCATGCGCGGTCTTCTCCCAGAAAAAGGGGGCAATGATGAGCTGCAGGAAGGCGCGGACCGCGCCTACTGACATCATCGCCCAGTAAATCGGGTACAAGAGAACTGCGCTGAGCAGGTCCGGGCGGTTCGAAGCCCGAATCGTGATCAGGCCGGCGTAGTAGGCAAAGAAATTGCCGAGGACGATGCAAATGATGCCCGGGAAGTAGATCCAACCCGGATACAAGGTCTGGATCAGGTCGGGCCGGATGAGGAACCACAGGATCGTCGAAACCCAGAACACCGGGTTGAGCAACGCAACCAGCGTCGTTGCGCCGGTGACGATGTTGAAGCCGAGGAACGCCGAGGTGCCCAGTTCTCGCCGCAGCCGGAGTGGTTGTCGCATATGAACGAGCCAGGTCTGGGCAAACCCCTTGTACCACCGCGACCGCTGTTTCACCCAATTAACGAAGTCGCTGTTCGCTTCCTCGTAGGTGATCGAGTCGAGAATTCTCGTGCGAAAACCCATTCGGTAAAGGCGGATACCAAGATCGCAGTCCTCGGTGACGTTGTGTGCGTCCCAGCCGCCGACGAACTGCAGCGCCGAACGCCTGATGTGCATTGAAGTGCCACCGAGCGGGACTGGAGTGCCACGTTCCGCGATCGCCGGCAACCATCTCGAGAACCAGGCCAGGTACTCGACCGCGAACCATCTCGTCAGGCGGTTTTGATGGGGGTTGTGATACTCCAACCTCGCCTGGAGGCATGCGACCTGGCCGTCCGCGCGCTTGAACGCGAGCGCTGCCTTGCGCAGCTGGAGTGGGTCAGGCCGATCCTCCGCGTCGTAGATGGTGATCAGCTCTCCTCGCGCGGTGGCGAGCCCATAGTTCAACGCCTTGGGCTTGGTTCGAGGGGACGAGGGCGGGACAAGCACGATTTCGAATTCGAGACTGGATCTAGCAGCCAACGCAGCAGCTCTGGTCTTCTGGTCGTCCGCCTCGAGAATGAGCTTGACGTCCAGCAAACTGGCCGGATAGTCGATTCGCGCCAGCGCTTGCAGCGTCTCGCCGATGACTTCGTGCTCGTGATAAGCCGCCACCAGAACCGTGTACATCGGCAGGTCAACCCAGGAAAGCGCCTTCGCTTCGTGGTCGGCGATCCTGACCAGCTTCGGGTCGCCGACAATCTTTGGCCACAGGATCAGGTTGTGAATTAGAACCACCGTGTAGGCAAGCGCGACCAGGCCGTTCAATACGATCAGCATCGGAACCGGCGCGACGAGAAGGCCAACAAGAATGACGGCAGCTGCGATCGCAAACACGCGGGCTTGAACAGAGCTCAAGACCCTGCTGGCGGACATGTGGGGATAGCGAATTCGCAGTGCATTGATGCTCCACGCCAGGCGGTCGGGGACGCGCTCCCTTTCGAACACGCTCAGATACTCCCCACTGATTCGCTGATGGCTCGGCTCGCACTGGCGCTCACCACCTCGCTGGCGAACGAGCGCATGCGGTTCCGAGTGGCCGTCAGCGAGTCGTCGCTCGCCTGATAGTCGGTGTAGACGCTCAGGATGATCCTCTCGTAGCGGTCGCCTGTCGGCATATGCACCGGCCATTCCCAGTAGACGGCCGTCCACGCCTGATTGGTGGGTCGAATGTGATACGTGACCTCGTGGCCGATCAGGCCACCCCCGAGCTGCACGGCCTGGTTGTTGAGGACTTCGTAGTTGTGGAATCGGTAGCACGCCTCCAGGCCGTAGGTGGAAAACGTCAGGAGGTCGCCGGTCGAGATCAGGTCCAGGAAGACGGGACGCTCGACCGTCGCCGTCGAACCGGCCGGAGCCGGCTTCGAGGCGTAGACGTAACGATCCCAGGTAGCGCCAGGGCCGAAGTAGGTGCTCACCCATGGGTAGTGGTCACTCCAGGAGAGCGACCATCCGGGAACGCTTGCGCGCGCGACAGTCGCCGGCTGAAGGCGCGGCGTACCCAGGTCCTCTGCCAGGAGCTGATAGCGCTGCATGCCCACGTTGGCGGTCACACCGACCGTGGTGGCGAGCGCGACGAGCACGAGGGCCACGGAGGCGTGCCGCACAGCCGGCCGTCGCTCGGCGATCCGAGTCAGAGACGGCATGCTCAAGTTGACCCGCGGTAAACGGAGCCGGAGTCCGAGCACGGGAACTGCTCTGAGCATTGCCAGCACGGCGACGGTGACAAAGAGCATGCCGACGACGGGGTGAACGGTGTCGATGGCAAACGCTTCGCCAAAGGCCTTTCCGGCCGCCAGGATGAGGAGGATTCGCATCACGTCGACCGCCCACATCAGGGCCACCCCCGCCCCCAGCCAGGCCAGCCTGGCCAATCGCCGGCCCTGCATCTGGGTCGCCGCTGCGCCCCCGATCAGCAAGAAGCCGATCATGCTGTTCGCCCCAGCACACGCGGACGAAACGCTGAGGATGAACGTGGACCCCTGATGGGTGACCATGAACAGCGATCCATCATCCGAGGGGTAGGGTTGAGCGACAGGCAGGAAGTGCACGACGGCCGCGATCGCGCGGGCAGTCAAACCGGTGATGGCGCTCAGGAGGCTGACAGTCAATGCATAGGGGACTGGCCATGAGAGAAACAGGAAAGCCACCGGCAGCCTGAGTCGCCATAGGGCTCTACTGCCGAAGACGAGACTGATCACCCCGGCCACGAACAGGGGGAGCGAGAGCAGGTCGAGCCGCCATAGCCAGAAAAGGCTGGACAGCCAGGCCGGCGCCAACTCCACGATCGCGAGTGCGATCGCGAGCAGCGGCAGCCCGATGATGTAGTCGAGGTAGCGATCGTGGATGTCGAGGTCGGCTCCCGGCGCGAGCACCCGGACCGCGATCAGCACCAGCGAGATCAACGGTATGAGTCCGAGGTAGGAAAGCGGGGAATCGAGCGCCAATCCTCGGGCGAGAGTTGCGAACGAGTACGGGTAGGCAATAAGGATGAAGAGCAGGGCCGCCACGGCGCGGAACGCGTTGCTCGCGGCGTCCCGCACTGGCGCCGAAAGCGATTGGCCCACGCGCGGGTGGGCGGCCAGGTTTTCCTGGCGCGCCCCAGCCAGCGCGTTCGGCCCCAGACGGGGCGGAACCTTCACTCGTTTACCGTTTCGGCTTTACGACGACGCGAAAATTCTCCGGCGCCAGAGCACGAGACCAGCACCCAGCGCAAGCAGGATGCCCGCCGGAATCAGGATGGGAAGCGGCGCTTCAGGCACGGAGGTCGGCGGCGCGCCGTCGGGCGGCACTGACAACGATGCGGTCTGCGTCACCTTGAAGTTACCGCTCATGACGAAGAGGTCATTCCTGGTCGAGCACAGGTTTACGCCGCCGCAAGTGGCGTCGTTCGTCCCGTCAATCGTCGGGTAGCTCACTGTGTAATTGCAGTTGAAGTCTCCGCTGCCATCCGTGGTGATCGTAGGGAGCGTCCCAGTCGTCGAAGGTGGCGAAGTCGGGTAGGTCGAAGCGATCGGAGCGGTTCCGTTTACCGTGTACGTGCCGCCCGTCGCGCTGCCCGCGGTGCAGCTCCCCGCGAAATTCAAGGTGTAGGACCCGCCCACGAACTGGTGATCGGTGCCGAGCGTTTCCATGACGTCAACCAGGGTGTAAGTCGTGTTGGCCGCAAGGCCGGTCGTGAACGTGATGTTGCCGGACGTCGAACCGCTGGTCAGCTTGCCGGCGCCGTCGACCGTGACGGTCTTGCAGCTAGCGGGATCCGCGCACGTCGTCTGCGAGTCGGCGGCTGCAACCAAAGAGGTACCAAGCAATGCCGCCACCACAAGTACCGGGGCGGCCATGAGCAACGCTAATCTGCGCAAGGAACTCCCTCCTGATGAATTCAATGAACACGCGAGGACGCCGGACTCCGGTGCCTCCACGAACCCGTGAGCCCGCGAGTATCGACTCGCTGACCCGGTTCGGGGATTAGACCTACCTGTGGCCCCTCCTTACCGCCTTCCTCACCAATGCGGCCTACCGAAGCAGGCGGCCGCGTCCTTGGGCGGGCAGTTCCTTGCCCTCGGCTTGCCAGTTTTGGACCTCACAGCCCGACCGTCGATAGGACTTTTAGCCCAATGGCCCGGGGCAGGCTGGAAGAGTCCACGAGTGTGAGCCGATCAGCAGCGCCGCGGAGGCGCATGTGCCGAGCGAAACAGCCGCGAAACCTAGGGGCTCTCCACTCCGTGTGGACCGCAGCCGCCGGCTTGAGGATGGGTCACCGGGGCCTGGTCCGGATGCTGCCCTCTCGGGCCAAGCGGAGTGGTCGGCGCAGCGCTGGTCGGATTACCTTCGCCCCCGGGTCCGGCGCGCACCTTGACTTTTTCGCCAGCGATCAGTCCAGCGTTTCCTGCGCGGGCTGAATAGCTGCTACCACCCATCCCCTCTGCGCGTGCGGCGGCGGGAGCAGCGTCTTGCAGTACCTGCATATTCGTCCTGTGTCGACATCGATCGGCGCGCCGCAGGTCGGACATTCATTTGGTCGGGTCACGGGGGCGGTTGCGTCCAGAGGGCGGCTGAACGTCCAGAACTCGGTGAAGGCTCCGGGCGCACCAGGGGACAACCCACCCGAGTCGGCCGGTCCGAGAAACTCCATCGCGACGGCCTGAATGCGCAGCGTGATCACGTCCCCTTGCGATCCACGCTCCGCCGCAGCCACCACGACCTGCGTCGGGGCGAGGCCGTCGAAATGCTGGACTGCGTCCCGCGCCAGCAACCCCTGAACGTCCAGGCGGAGGTCGTCGTAAACACGGTCCGACAGCTCGTCGACGACGTCGGACAGGTCGCGCGAAGCGATTGCCTGCTTCACCGCGAGGAACGTCTGCACCGCCTGGCGCTTGAAGAGTTCGAGGTCGAAGGCCGGGTCCGCCGCCTCGATCTGTCCCAGCCCAACGGCCGGGTCCGCGCTCAACTCAGAGAATGGCCGCAGTTGGAGCAGAACTTCGAGGCGGAGGCGTTCATCACGCCGCAGCTCGGGCATGCCACCTGCGCAGCTGCCGGCGCCACGATCCCGGCTCCGAGCCCGAGTCCCGCGCCGATCAAGGCCGCACCTCCGGCGCCGCCGCCTTTCGCCGCGCCCTCGCCGATGCCCTCGACTGCCTCGCCTGCAGCCGCCGCCTGAAACGACCCGGCAAGCTTCGTGTACTGCACGTCGCGCCGGTATTTCTTCAGCGCCTCTTCGTCGTCAGGCTTGATGGAGATCACGAAGTTGCCCATGCGCGCGACCTGCAGGCCGTAATCGCTCAGCACGACTCCGGATCCGCTGATGACCTCGTCCTCGATCTCCGCGTTGTGCGCGGCGATGCCGAGGATCGGCCATGCGGAGGCGTTGATGTGCTGCACGACCTCCTGGCGGAACACCTTGAGCAGCTGGTCCCGCATCCAGTCGGTGATCTGATCGTTGCTCAGCAGCTCGCGTGTGCCGACGAGGTTGACGATCAGCTTGTCGGGCGCCGCCACCTTGAGCGAGTAGTCGCCGAAGACGCGAAGTCCGACGCCGAGCTGCGTCTCGGGGTCGACCACGTTGTCGACCATGCCGCCGAACGGAAGGTTGGGAAATTCGCGCGTGGAGACGAAGTACAGCTCCGTCTTGAAGAAGTTGCCGCCCGTGACCGAGTCGACCAGGTCGCCGAGGAATGGGATCTCGGACGACTCGAGCGTGCTGACGCCGGGCTTGAGCATGCCGCGCACGGTGCCGTCGCGGAAGAACACCGCGGCCTCGTCCTGCTCGACTGTGACCTGGCTGCGGCGCCGGATGTTCTCGTCTGGCCACTTGAAAACGATCTCGCCCTTGTAGGCGTCCGGCCGGGCGATGAACTCGCGTCGCAGGTCGCTCAGAAAGCCCATTTGGAGCGACAGTATGGCCGCCGATCCGGCGCCCGGCTACGCCTTAACCAAACTCTCAGACAAGGAACGGAACCAGACGCGGGGTCCTCCGCATGTACTCGCGATAGGGCTCGCCGAGAGCCCGGATCAGCGCCCCCTCCTCGACCTTGATCCGGTACGCCATCCCGGGCAGCGCCAGCACGAAGCAGGCCAGCGACAGCCAGTCGGTGGAGCAGAGAAGAACGCCCAGAACGGTGAGCAGCATGCCGCTGTAGCTCGGGTGGCGAACGTACCTGTAGGGCCCGGCTTGGACCACCGTCTGCCCCGGCTGGGTCATGACGCGGGTCGTGAAGAAGCGGCCGAGAGTGGCCACGGCGTACTGGCGAAAGGCGATCCCGGCGATCGCCACGGCAACGCCGAGCGCGAAGACGACCGGCCGGCCGGTGGTGATCGTCGTCCCAGGGATGCGCGCCGCGACCCTGGCGCCGACCGCGACCGACAGCACCACGCCGCCGAGCAGCGCCGGGCCCGACCAGCGATCCTGTCGCAGGTCGCCACGGCTCAGCGGGATCTGACGCACGCCGATCACGAACTCGGACACGACCCAGACGATGATCGTCATCCAGTACAGGCCGGCCGCGGCCCCGTTGGTCTCGTACAGGGGCGTCACCGAGGGCGAACGAAATCGCGACGAAGACGCTTGACCTCACGTCCGGCCTCGCACCCGCGAACGTGGTCGTTGACCAGGCCCATCGCCTGCATGAAGGAAAGCACCGTGGTCGGGCCGATGAACCCCCAGCCTCGACGGCGCAGGTCCTTGCTCATCGCCACCGCTTCCGGAAGCATGCCCTCAGGCCTCCGCTTCGGTTCAAATCGCCAGACGTACGCTGGAAAGCTGCCGAACTCCGACACCAGCTCGGCGTGGCGACGGGCGTTGTTGATGGTCGCCTCGATCTTGGCCCGGTTGCGCACGATGCCTTCGTCCTTCAGGAGCCGCGCGATGTCGCGAGCGCCAAATCGCGCGATCGCCTCGGGGTCGAAATCACGAAACGCCGCGCGAAAGTTCTCGCGCTTGCGCAGGATCGTCAGCCAGCTGAGGCCCGACATGAAGCCTTCGAGCGAGAGCTTCTCGAAGAGCCTGCGGTCATCGGATACCGGGCGGCCCCATTCGGTGTCGTGGTACTTGCGGAGGTCGTCCGAGTCTCCCCACCAGCATCGGGCCACGCCGTCGGGCCCGACGCTGATGCCGGACAAAGAGCCGATGTCTTACGAGATCAGCGCTTCGAGCTTGGCCTTGAGGTCGCCCTTCATGTTCGGGCGATAGCCGACGGTCCGCTCCGCGGGCTTGCCGTCCTTGAAGATGATGACGGTCGGAATCGACATGATCCCGAGCTGCATCGGCACCGACGGGTTCTCGTCGATGTCCATCTTCATGACCTTGACCTTGTCGCCCAGCTCGCCGTGGATCTGCTCCACGATCGGCGCGATCATGCGGCACGGTCCGCACCACGTCGCCCAGAAGTCGACGAGCACCGGCTTGTCGGCCTTCAGGACCGCGGCCTCAAAGTCGCTGTCGGTTACTTCCTGAATGTTTGCCACGTAAATACCCTCTTTTTCGTTAATCGTTTGAATCCGACTTTGATTCCGGCTTGGCTTCGGGCTTGCTCTCGGTGGTCGAGCCGGAGCCGTTGCTCGAGGCGGATGACCCGGAACTCTTGTAGTCGGTGGAGTAGTACCCACTGCCTTTGAACAGGACGCCGCTCGGATAGAGGATCTTCGTGACCTCTCCCTGACACTTGGGGCAGGTCTGGATCGGCTCGTCCGACATGCGCTGGAAAACCTCGAACTGGTTTCCGCATTTGGTGCAGCGATAGCCGTAAGTGGGCACTTTTTATGGGTTCCTAACTATAAACGTCGATCTCTTTCCAGCCGGTCGAAGACCATCCCGGAGGGCGGTTTCGGGTGGAAATAGGTCGCCTTCTGAGGAAGAGTCTTCCCTTCCTGGGCCAGTCGCAAAACCTGCCGGAGATCCGGCGCGTCCAGGAAGAAGGCTGCCGTCCCGACGCCGTCGTCGACCCAGCGCACCGCCTCCTCCGGGTCCCGGGTGTACAGGAGGAAGTCCTCCGGGTTGCGCTTGCCCAGGAGGTTGTCGATCACCTGCTCGTGGAGCTCCACCAGAGCCAGCTCTCCTTCCAGCGGCAGGACCTGGAACTGGTGGTCGCGGTAGGTCCCGGCGGCCACCCGCCCCCGGAGAGCGGACAGCGTCTCCCCCAGCGAGCCTTTGGGCTCGCCCCCGGTGACGGCGACGCCGGCCTTCAGCACCCGGTGCGTGGGCAGAACGGCGAGGCCGGGGTCGGCCAGGTCGGTCAGCAGGGCAAGAGTGAACCTCGTAGGCGCATCCTCGCCCCCGCCGACCTCCTCCGCGTAGGCCAGCGCCGTCTCGTACCGATGGTGCCCGTCCGCGATCAGGACAGGGAGCCTCTCCAGGTCGCCGTGGATGGAGGCGTGCAGGGTAGGGTCCGAGATGACCCACAGCCGGTGCTGTGTGGCCTCGGGGCCGTCGAATGTCACGGCCGGCGCGCGCGCCACGACCCGCTCGAGGGTTTCGGGGACTCCGGTCTGAGCCCCCTCATAAAGGAACCAGAGCGGCTCGAGCCCGACCCCGGTCGCCCGGAGCAGGGCCAGGCGGTCTTCCTTGGGGCCAGGATGCGTCCGCTCATGCGGCAGCACCACCCGGTCCGAGTAGGGCTGCAGTCGCAGCGCCGCGATCAGGTCCCGGCGGACGCGGCCTTCGAACTCGACCTCGTGGACGTACATCGAGCGCGGGTCGGGTTCCAGGATGCGGTCGTCCAGCCAGCGCATGAAGGTTTGGGCAGCGCCTTCGTAGTCCCCTCCCGGCCTGGTGAGGTGAACCACGTTGTGGGGTGAGAGCGCCCGGTAGTGCGCCACGTCCGCGTCGGACAGGACGTCGTACGGCGGCGCGATGAGCTTGCTCAGGTCGCCTGCGTTGGCGAGGTAGTAGCGGATGCCCGGCAGCGGGCGGAGGTCAGCTATCGGGTTCGCCGACGCCGAGCTCTACGTAGCGCAGATCCGACATCCCCCCAACATCTCTCAGCCGCTGCAGGACGTCGGGCGCGACCCGGTCGTCGACGGCCAGGATCATCATCGCGTTGCCCCGAGGGGCGTCGCGGCCGACCTGCATGCTCGCGATGTTCACGTCGTGCTCGCCCAGGATGCTGCCCACCTTGCCCACCACGCCGGGCCGGTCCTCATGCCGGCTGACGAGGAAGCGGCCGTCGGGGACGAGGTCGACGCGAAACAGGTCGATGCGCACGATGCGCGGCTCACCCATCAGGACAGTGCCCGCGATGTCATGGTCGGCGATGCGAACCGTGACCAGGCTCGCGTAGCTCGAGTGGGCTCGGCTGCGGCGCTCCACCAGCCTGATGCCGCGATTGCTCGCGGTGAGCCGCGCGTTGACGGCGTTGATCCGCTCCTCGGTGAAGTGCTGGAGCAGCCCCTTGATCGCGGCCGCCGTCAGGAGGTTCACGTCATGGTCGGCCAGCTCGCCTTCGAAGTCCAGCTCGATCGTGCTCACGCGCCCGCCGAAAAGCTGCCCGTGGAGCGCCGCGAGCCTTTCGGTCAGGTCCGCGAAGGGCCTGAGGTAGGCGAGCTCCTCGGGCGGCAGAGCGGGCGCGTTGACCGCGAATCGGGGTAGATCCCCGGCCAGAACGGCAGCCACCTCTTCTGCAACGTCGAACGCGACCGAGACCTGCGCCTCGACCGTCGACGCGCCGATGTGCGGGGTGGCCACGAAGTTGGGCAGCTTCAGGAGGCGGTTGTCGCCGGGCGGCTCCGTCACGAAGACGTCGCTGGCCGCGGCCGTCAGGCGACCTGCGTCGAGCGCGTCGGCGAGCGCCTCCTCGTCGACCACCCCGCCGCGCGCGGTGTTGATGAGCCGCGCCGACGGTTTCATCCGCGCCAGCTCGCGAGCACCGATGAGGTTGCGGTTGGCGTCGACGAGCGGGACGTGCACGCTGATGAAGTCCGCCCGCTCGAGCAGCTCATCGAGCGAGACGAGCTCGACGTTGAACAGCTCGGCCCGCTCGGTTGACACGACGGGATCGTAGGCGACGACGTCCATCTCGATTCCGTGTGCGCGTTTGGCGACCTCAGACCCGACGTTGCCAAGGCCAATCACGCCCAGGGTCTTGCCGCGGATCTCAGTCCCGGTGAATTTCGAGCGAGTCCACTCGCCGCGCTTGACTGAGGCGTCCGCCTGCGGCACCCAGCGCGCGAGCGAGAACAGAAGAGCAATGGTGTGCTCCGCCGCGGCGACGATGTTTCCACGCGGAGCATTGACGACGAGGATTCCCCTGCGCGTCGCGGCGGGCACGTCGATGTTGTCGACGCCGACGCCCGCACGACCGACCACGCGCAGGCGGCTGCCCGCCTCGATGATCGGGGCCGTCACCCGTGTCTCGCTGCGGACGACGAGGGCGTCGTAATCGGGAATCCGCTGTATGAGCTCGGCCTCCGCAAGCCTGGAGACGATCGTGACCTCACCCGCCCGACGCAGGCGTTCCAGGCCGTCCTCGGCCAGCGGGTCGGCGACCAGGATCTTCGGCATCGCTCAGCGCGCGGCTGCCGGCACCCCTTGCACAGAAGCGGTGACTGCCGCGACACCCCGACCGTCTGCGGGCGCGATGTCCAGCTCTTCGAGGGCCTGCTCGATCGCCCAGATCACCTGCACCACATCACCGTCGGCGACCGCACCGAGGTGTCCGACGCGCACCATCCTGCCCGTCATCTTGCCCTGACCGCCCGCGATCACGACCCCGTATCTGGCGTCGAGGAGCTTGCGGAGCGCATTGACGTCGAGGCCCGGCGGCGGAAGCGCGGAGGTGACCGTGTGGGAGCGGTATCCCTCGCGCGCGTAGAGCTGGAAGCCGAGGGCCTCCAGTCCGGCCTGGGTCGCGCGGGCCAGGCGGGCGTGGCGCTCGTAAACGTCCTCCAGGCCTTCTTCTTCGATCATGTGCAGCCCTTCCTGGAGCGCGAAGGCGACCGGCACCGCAGGCGTGAACGGGGTCATACCCTTCTCCGCCCAGGCGCGAGCCTCCTTCCAGTCGAAATAGAAGCGTGGCGACCGGGCGACCGCCTGCAGCGCCCAGGCGCGCTCGCTGACGCTGACGAGAGCCAGACCGGGCGGCGCCATCCACCCCTTCTGCGAACCGCTCACCGCGACGTCGATTCCCCACGCGTCGGTCTCGATGTCGATCGAGCTGATCGAGCTCACACCGTCGACGACCACGATCCGATCCCATTTGCGGCCGACCCGAGCGAGCTCGCGCAGCGGGTTGGTCAGGCCCGTCGAGGTCTCGTTGTGCGTCAGCAGGAGGACTTTGGCCTTGGGATGGCGGTCGACGGTCAGTCGCAGGTCGTCCGGGTCGACCGGCTGACCCCACTCGAACTCCAGGCGCACGACGTCGGCGCCGTACGCCGCAGCCAGCGCGGCGAAGCGCTCGCCGAAGTTGCCGCATAGCGCCACGATGACCTCGTCACCGGGCGACACCAGGTTGGCCACCGCCGACTCGAGGCCGCCGGTGCCGCTCGAGGTGAGCAGAAGCAGGTCGTTCCTGGTCTTGAAGACGCGCTTGGCCCCCGCCGTGATCTCGGCCAGGATCGCCGCGAACTCGGGCCCGCGGTGGTCGATCATCGGCCGGTTCATGCTCCGAACGACCCGCTCGGGAAGCGGCGTCGGACCAGGTATTCGCAGCTGGGTGGAGAAGGTCATTGGGCGCGCTCCATCAAAGGGGCTCAGGCGGCGAGGGAGATTCTGAGCTAATGCTGCTCCGTTGTGTACGGAAGCAGGGCGATCGCTCTTGCGCGCTCGAGGGCCGTGGTCAGCGGCCGCTGATGCCGGGCACACGTCCCGGTCACGCGGCGGGGCAGGATCTTGCCCCGGTCGCTGACGAACCTGCGCAGCCGGGAGACCTCCTTGTAGTCGATGTAGTCGATCTTCTCGGCGCAAAACGCGCATACCTTGCGATGCTGCCGCTTCTGCCCGCGCGGTCCGCCGGGACCGCTGCCCTGGCGTGGGGGCCCGTCGTGCTCTCTTGTGGGTGGTCTGGAAACTGCCATGAATAACTCCTAGAAGGGAATCTCGTCCGGGTCGACGTCGCGCGGCGCGTCGTCCGGAGCTGGAATGTTGTCTTCGGAAGCCGAGGGTCGCGCTCGCGGGGTGCCGTCGCTCGGGCCGCCTCCGCTCCGGCTGTCCAGGAACTGGACGTCGTTGGCGATGATCTCCGTCGTCCGGCGCTTCTGTCCGTCCTGGCCTTCCCACGAACGGGTCTGAATGCGTCCCTCGATGTAGACCAGCGCGCCCTTGCGCGTGTACTGGGCGACGACCTCGGCCAGGTTCCGCTTGCCCGCGTTGTAGGCCACGATGTTGTGGTAGTCGGTGAACTCCTTGCGTTCGCCCTCGGGACCGGTCGACCAGCGGTTGGTGGCGATGCTGAAGTTGGTCACCGCCGTGCCACTTGGCGTGTACCGCATCTCGGGGTCCTTGGTCAGACGGCCGATCAGCAACGCCTTGTTCAAGTTCGACATCTAGGCCTCCTCCTCAACCGCCGGGCGTTCCCGTCCCGCCGCCTCCGGCACCTCCGCTGCGATCGGCTCCGGCGCGACCTCCGCCGGCGGCGGTGCCACAGCGGTCACGGGAGCAGCTTTCTCAGGCTTGCGCACGATCAGATGGCGCAAGACCTCCTCGGTGATCTTCAGGCTGGACTCGAGCTCGGGGATGCGGTTGGGGTCGAGCTTGAAGTCCTGGAGGACGTAGGCGCCGTCCTTCTGGTGCTTGACCTCATAGGCGAGCTTTCGCTTGCCCCAGACATTGGTGCGTTCGGCCGTGCCGCCCGACCTCGAGATCAGCGTGTTGACTCGCTTCACTGCATCCTGGACCTTCTCGTCGTCAAGGTCGGCCCGGACTATGTAGAGAACTTCGTAATCCCGCAATGGGGACCTCCTTCCTTTGGGTTTCAGGCCCCGGTCGAACGAAAGCGCACGTGCTTTCGGCCGAGGCCAGAAAGGGTCTTCGGTATTCTACCAAGCGTCCGATGGCCCCCAAATCCCGAGCCCAAGCTGGTGCTGGCTCACGCAAAGGCAAAACCGCCCGGAGGGCGGTCCGGCCCAAAAGCGGATCAGGCGTCCCGATTCTGCCGATCGTGGTCGGCTCGATCCTGGCGGTGCTGGCGATCGCGATGGTCGTGTGGATCATCTATCTCGGCCGTCCGCAGCCGTCAACCACGCCGGCGGTCGCCGGCATCCCGTGCGACCACCTCGAGCACACCCAGGTCCACTACCACGCGGCCCTGCAGATCATCTACAACGGGGTCGTGACCGACCTTCCAGGGGGCGCCGGAATTCAGACCGACTCCTCGGGCAGCGTCACCTGCTACTACTGGCTACACGTCCACCAGCAGTATCCGAACGTGATCCACATCGAGTCGCCGGCGACGGATACGTTCACACTCGGTCAGTTCTTCTCCGTCTGGAACCAGTGGAGCGTCGCCAACGGGCAGGGATCGCGCAGGCTTGACTCCACGCACGTCGCGAGCTTCACCGTCCAGTCCGGTCAAAAGATCGTGACCTACATCGACCACAACGACGGCAAAGGGCCCCAGGTCTACTCGGGCGATCCGAGCGCGATCGTCCTCCAGAACCATGAAGTCATCACCGTCGAGATCACGCCGCCGGAGGTAACAACGCCCCCCAACATCAACTGGGGCACGGCGCCGTACACCGGCCTCTAAGGGCGGCGGGTCTCCAGCAACACCCGCGCCGCGCGGTAGTGCTCCAGCTCGTCGTAGTTGGCGCCTTTGCGCGTCGCCCGGTCCGCAAGGTGCAGGTGCGCCGCGACGGGGTCGCCCTCGAAATGGAACTGCTCGCCCCGCTCGACCGCACGCAGGCGTTGGAGGCGGTGGCTGTCCGCGTGCAGCTCGATCAGCTTCCGCTCCTGATCGAGGATCGCCGTCGCCTCCTCCCTGCGACCGAGCGCGATCAGGCACTGCGCCTGGCAGACCCGCGCGTCTGAGCCAAGCGGCCAGTCGTAGGAAGATACCGCGGGCTTGAGGGCGAGGAGCGCCCTTCGCGGCTCACCCCGGGCCACCAGCACGCGTCCTCTTTCCAGCGCGAGCTCTCTTTCAATGCCGGCCTCCTGCCCCTCGAGGAGGTACTCGACCTCAGTGCCGAGCCGGTCGGCGATGATCCGAAGGACCCTGATCGACGGGCGCGCCTTGCCCAGCTCGACCTGGTTGAGGAATGCGCGGCTGAAGTCGTCGCGCACCACTTTGGCCAGGCTCATTCCTCGCTGCTGGCGGATGCGCTTGATGCGCTGGCCCAGCGTCTCCTTCTCGGCCTGGCGGTCCAGATCGTCGTCGTCAGCCACGGGTGTCCCCGCGGCTATCGTAAACCGCCCTTTTACAGGTAGTCGAGCGGGTCGAGGCTGCGGGTCAGCGTCGTGAAGTTCTCGAATCCATGGCCGGTCACCATCCCTGTGTCCTCGATCCGAACCCCGCCGAGGCCGAGCAGATACAGGCCCGGCTCCACGGTCACGACGTCGCCCTCCTCCAGCGGATACTCGGTCGTCTCGCGCAGCGCCGGTTCCTCGTGGACGTCGAGTCCGACGCCGTGGCCCGTGCTGTGGTTCATCCGCGCCACGCCCTCCGGTCCTTCGAAGCCTTGGCTCGTCGTGCCGTAGCCGCGATCGACGAGCACCTCGCACACAGCGACGTGCGGGTCCTTGCCGCGGACGCCGGCCGCGACGGTCTCGATGCCCGCGTCGAGCGCCTGCAGCACGGCCGCGTGCATGCGGCGAAACTCCTCGCTCACATCGCCCACCACGACCGTCCGCGTGAGGTCGCCGTTGTAGTGCGTGCGGCGGCTGGTCGGAAAGATGTCGATGATCACCGGGGCGTTGGCCTTGATCTGCCCCTCGCCGCGGTAGTGAGGCAGCGCGTTGTGGGGCGATCCCGCGACGATCATGTCGGGGCAGGTGAAGCCTTGGCGTCCGAGGCTGAGCTGCGCGGCCGCGTACAGACCCTCCGAGGTGAGCGGCTCGCCGTCCGTCCACAGCATTCCTTCTCTTATGTCGGCCTTCGCCAGCGCGCGCACGACCTCGACCATGGCCGATTCCGCCGCTTGCTGAGCCTCTCGGATCGCTTCCGCCTCCTCCTTTGATTTATGTCGCCTCGCGGCGACGAACAGCTCCCGGTCGACCACAACGTCGAGCCCGAGCGCGAGAAGATCCTCGAGATGGACCGCGCGAAGATTGGGCGAGACACGAATCTGGTTGATTTCGCGCTCGCGAAGCAGCGGCAGGGCCGCCTTCGCCCACGCCTTGTGCGCGTAGGCATCGCGGTCCTCGACGATCGTCTTGGCTCGCGCCTGCATGCGGGCACGGTCGATCTCGAGCGGGCTGACTGCGAGGATGTCGTCGCCCTCTGCGAAGCGGATGTAGAGCCCGCTCTCGACGGCGAATCCCGTCGCGTAGATGAAATCCGCGTCCTGATCGCCGGAGGGGATCAAGACGATGGGCGCGGATCCGGTCTTGCGCGCCCTGGCGCGTCTGGGCGCGGCCACGGCCACTCGCTCTGTATCCCGCCAGAGACCGGCGGACTCGACGGCCTGGGCCACCGCCTGGAGGAGAGCGTCGTCCCCCCGACGCCGAGGTTTGCCCTTCGCTCGACCCTCCAGGTTGAGCTTTTCCTGCACCTCGTAGCCGCTGGTGTAGGCGACGTCGTAGCCGAGGTCGCGGAGCTCGGCGAGATCACGGCGCAGCGTGCGCTCCGAGACACCGGCGCGGTCGGCCAGCTCCAGCGGATTGAGGCCGGGCTCCGCGATGATCGCGGCCAGCACTCGCAGCAGGCGGGCGAGCCGCTCGGCGCGATTCACCGCCAGACGAGGTGGAGCTTTAGGCCGGGTTCACTCCGGCCGTCCCCCAAGCGCGTCATTCCAGACGCTTCCAAGTGTGGCATGTGGAAGGAGGGGGTTCCGCGGGGGAGGCCTGCCTCCCCCGCGCTTTATTGCCAGACGAGGTGGAGCTTTAGGCCGGATTCACTCCGGCCGTCCCCCAAGCGGATCATTCCAGACGCCTCCAAGTGTGGCGTGTGGAAGGAGGGGGTTCCGCGGGGGAGGCCTGCCTCCCCCGCGCCTTATGAAATCTCTTCCCAGGAGGTCGTCGCGTTGCCCTCGAACGGGTCGGGCTCCGCCTCTTCCTGGTTTCCCACCTTCTGGTGGAACCGGCTCGCGATCATCTGGTAGGCCATCGCCTTGGGGATGCCGAGCTTGGTGAGCGACTTCACCTCGTCGGCCATCACCTTGTCCCGGGCCGCCTCGATGGCCGCCAGGACCTCTTCAATCGACGCGGTCTTCTTCTTCACGGGGACATCCGATTGTACCGGGTCGTTTTTAACCCGGCCTTAGACTGATGTTCGTATTTACGAAGGCCGCTCCTGGTGGGGGTTTGGATGGCTAGCGACTACGCTCCAGACAAGATCAGAAACGTGGTCCTGCTGGGCCACTCGCACGACGGCAAGACGATGCTGAGCGAGGCGATGCTGTTCGCTTCCGGGAGCGTTCCCCGGATGGGCTCGCCCGATTCTTCGACCGCCACCACCGACTTCGAGCCCGAAGAACAGAAGCGGAAGATCTCGATCAATCTCGGAGTCGCATTTGCCGAGCACAACGGTTTCAAGATCAACATCCTCGACGCGCCCGGCTTTTTCGACTTCGCCGGGCAGGTGGTCAGCGGCCTGCGGGCGGCCGAGGGTGCCGTGGTGGTGGTCGGCCCGAGCTCGCAGCTGGCCGTCGGCACAGAGATCGCGTGGGAGCACTGCAACCGGACCAGCAAGCCGCGCATCGTCGTGGTCAACAAGCTCGACAAGGAGAATTCGGACTTCTACGGCGCCGTGGCGGCGATGCGCGAGACGCTCTCCCCTCGTCCATTTCCACTGCACCTCCCGATCGGCGCCGAGCAGGACTTTCGCGGCATCGTCGACCTTCTGCACCTCAAGGCGTTCGTGACGTCGGAGGACGGCAAGGGCAGCGAGGTTCCCATCCCGGACGACATGAAGCAGCGGGTCGACGAGTACCGCGGCCAGCTGATCGAGGCGGCGGCCGAGAGCGATGACTCGCTGCTCGAGAAATACCTCGATGCCGGCACCCTCGACGAGGCCGAGATCCAGCGCGGGCTGCGCCAGGGCATCCTCGACGGCAAGGTCGCGCCGGTCGTGTGCTGCTCGGCGACGAAGCTGCTCGGGGTGCGCACCCTGATGTCGACCATCGCCGAGCTGATGCCTCCGCCCGACGCCGAGGTCGACAAGCCCGTCAAAGCCTTCGTCTTCAACACCGGCGGCGACCAGTTCGGCCGCGTCAGCTACTTCAAGGTGATCGCCGGGACCGTCAAGGCGGACGCGCACCTGCCGAATCTGAGCCGCGGCGGCGAGGAGCGACTGGCCCAGATCTTTTTTCCGCGCGGCAAGGAGCACGTCGCCGCGACCGAGATCCGCGCGGGGGACATCGGCGCCGCGACCAAGCTGACCCACACGCTCACCGGCGATACGCTCGGCCAGAAAGACGGCGGCCCGCTTCCGACCATCGATCTCCCGCCGCCGGCATACACCCTCGCCATCGTGCCCAAGGCGCGCGGCGACGAGGACAAGATCTCGTCAGGGCTCGCGCGCCTGAGCGAGGAAGACCCCACGCTGCACGTCGAACGCAACGAGGAGACGCACCAGCTGGTGATCGCCGGTCTGGGCGACGTGCACCTCGACGTCACCCTCGAGAAGCTCAAGCGCAAGTACGGCGTCGAAGCCACCACCTCGACGCCGCGCGTCCCCTACCGCGAAACCGTGCACGGCTCGGCGCGCGCCGAGGGCCGCCACGTCAAGCAGTCAGGTGGGCACGGCCAGTACGGGATCTGCGTCATCGAGGTGGCGCCGACCGCGCGCGGCGAAGGATTCGTGTGGGAGGACAAGATCTTCGGCGGCTCGATTCCGCAAAACTTCCGCCCGTCCGTGCAGAAGGGCATCGTCGACACGATGGCCAAGGGTGTGGTCGCCGGCTATCCGATGGTGGACGTGAGGGTGACCCTGCTCGACGGCAAGTACCACACGGTCGACTCCAACGACATGGCGTTTCAGATCGCGGGATCGATGGCGATCCGCAAGGGCGCCCTCGAAGCCGGCCCGGTCCTGCTCGAGCCAGTCGTCGAGGCGACCATCCGCGTCCCCGAGCGCAACCTGGGCGACATCATGTCGGACCTGAACGGTCGCCGCGGCAAGATCCTCGGCACCGAACCGCAGGACGGTTACCAAGACGTCAAAGCGCTGGTGCCGGAGTCGGAGATGCTGCGCTTCGCGCTTGACCTGCGATCAATCACGCAGGGCCGTGGGAGCTTCACCAAGAAGTTCGACCATTACGACGAGATGCCCGCACACCTCGCCAAGACGATCATCGACCAGTTCCAGAAAGAGCACGAAGCCGCCAGCTAGCTCAGCTCCGCGGTGGGCACGGACCTCGACAGAACGCGGCCGATCCTTTCCCTGACGTCGTCTGTGGCCAGCCCGCGAACGGCGAGGGTCGTGCGCCTGCGCACGATGTCGTCGACGCTCCGCGCCCATTCGGCGGCAACCCCGTGGTAGACCTGAGCCCAGACGACCGGGGCGTCCGGGTGGATCCGCGCCAGCGCATCGTCATGCGTCTCGCGATAGGCGAGCAGCCGCGGAATCTCGCTTCCGTAGTGGCGCACGAGGTTGTCCCACACGTCCGGGTCGAGGTCTTTCGGGCGCTCCGGCAGCGGCCCGGCGCCGGGCAACGCCACGTCGGTCAGACGATGCTTGCGCGCCCGCTCGTCATCCAGGCGGTGAAGCACGTCCATGGCGATGCGTCGGTGGGTGGTCAGCTTCCCCCCCGCGACCGAGACCATACCCAGCGGTCCCTTGGTGATGACGTGCTCGCGCGGCGCCTCAGCGGTGGTGGAGCTTCCCAGCTCGAGAACTCGCAGCCCGGCAAACCTGTACAGGATTCGATCCTGGTTCAAAACCTCCTTCGGAAGCGAAAGCGACGCTTCTCGGAAGACCTGGTCCAGGTCGGGCCCTTCGACCTGGAGGTCTTCGGGCTCGCCTTCATAAGGTGAGTCCGTGGTTCCGATGAGCAGCACGCCCTCCCACGGCAGCGCGAAAGCGACGCGACTTCCACCGACTGTTCGCGCGATGGCCGCGCGCCATCCAGGCGGCAGTGGAAGCGTGACGTGGACTCCCTTCGACAACCGCGAACCCGGCGCGCAGCCCGGAGCCTCGAGCCTTCGCACTCGATCGACCCAAGGCCCGGCGGCGTTGACGATCTGACCGCAGCGCAAGGTCTTCGGTCCCGCCGGCCCTTCGATGTGGGCGGCCCCTTTCTCGATGCCGACCACGCTGGTGCCGTTCGCGACCGCGACGCCGATACGTGCGGCGGCGGTCACGGTCGCGAGGACCAGGCGGCTGTCGTTGGTCTGTGCGTCCTGGAGCACGCCGGACGCGGTGAGGCCTTCGGGTTTGAGATCCGGCACCATCTGCCGAGCCCTTTTGGGGCCGATGAGTCCGTTGCGGCTGTGGCGGAAGCCTGACAACGCCGAGTAGACGACGAGCCCCGCCCACAGCTCGGCCGCCGCCAGCTTGCCGTTGTAGATCGGCACGAGGAAGTCGAGCGGCCAGACAAGGTTGCGAGCCACGCTGTCCAGCAGCGCTCGCCGCTCGAGGTGGTTCTCCCGCACCAGGCCCACGTCGCCCATCGGCAGGTAGCGGAGCCCCCCATGTATGAGCTTGGAAGAAGCCTGCGACGTACCGGATCCGAAGTCGGAGCGATCGACGAGCGCGACTTTGAGACCGGCCTGGGCTGCCTCGAGCGCTACGCGGCTGCCGATGATTCCGGCTCCAATGACGAGCAGGTCGAACTCCTCATCGAAGTCGCTCACCGGAGGGAATCATCTCAATTCGCCGACCCGCGGCTTCGAGAGCGGGCTCGTCAGCGCGCGGTCTTGGACGAGTCCTGCGGTTTGGCGGCGGGTGTCACAGGCGAGGTTGACCGGGTCGACCGAGCTGTGGCGATCGAGCTCCGGCGAACGACCATCTGCTGCGGGCGGGCCACGCGCCAGGCGGCGGTTCCGATCCGGATCATCCGGCTCGCCGCGCCCTGACCGTCCCTCGGGAGCGGTGCCAGCGCCACGGCCGCAGCCGCCGGCGATGTCTGCAAACAGCTCGGGACTTGCGAGTTATCCACATTCTGTATACAGTCTGGGGAGATCACACTACATCTAGAGGTAATGGTCAAGAGGTTATTTCGACCGCTTCGTCGCTGGCCGGTGGCCGAGAGCTTCCTTTTGCGCCTCGCAGGGCAGTTCACGACCTGGCCCGCGGACGACTTCGGCCGCTTCGTCAGCGCCCCTGTGAGCGGGGGTCTCGGAGGCGCGTTCGCGGCGCTGCCTCCGCCGGTCGAACCGATGCGCCCACCTCCGCCGGCGTCGCTCGCGCCGGCGACGTTCGAGATTCGGTTCATGAAGCTCCACGCCGAAGGACGCTTCGACGAGATGTGGGAGATGATCGCCGAGGACGCGCAGCGCGCATGGGGCGGCGTGCACAACTTCATCCGCGAGATGCCGCGACTGGATGAGTGGCTGGAGATCCTCGAGATGCAGGTCGCAAGCGTCGCGATGCTCGAGAGCTGGACCGACCACCTGCACGAGCGCACCTACAACAACGTGGCTCGACTGGTGATGCGCTACCGCGTTCGCC
>Ga0307479_10000934_pt1 | contig 26341 bp, 22 predicted proteins | sample atmos_gasesECM4C_FD_203743 | JGI IMG/M metagenome (GOLD analysis project Ga0307479, IMG submission 203743) | Hardwood forest soil microbial communities from Morgan-Monroe State Forest, Indiana, United States - atmos_gasesECM4C_515 | ecosystem: Environmental > Terrestrial > Soil > Temperate... | reverse complement strand
CTACCCGGTGTTCCGCACCGACGTAAAGCACATGGTGGACATTTTCGAGGACCTGGCGATCGGCTTCGGCTACGCCAACATCGAGCCGCGCCTGGTGACTACGCTGACTCTCGGAGAGGCCCGGTCCGAAGAGCTGGTGGCCTCGACCGCCCGCAGTGCCCTGCTGGGCCTGGGACTCTCGGAGGTGATGACCTTACCGCTGTACACCGAAGAAGATCATTTCGAGCGGCTCCGCGAGCCTGTCCCCGACCGCTACGTCAGGGTCGCAAATCCGAAGATGAAAGGCCTGACGGTGGTCCGCTCCCACTTATTGGGCGGCTTGCTCCAGATCCTCCACGAGAACCGCCGCCGCCCCCTGCCGCTGCGCCTGTTCGAGATCGACAACGTCGTTCACCTCGAGGCCGAGGCGGAGACCGGCACCCGTGAAGAGCGCCACGTGGCCTTCGTCGATATGGGCCCGGAGGCCGGCTACGCCTCCGTGCGCACCGTGCTCGACTCCTTGCTGCGGGAGCTCGGCGGGTCCGCCTTATACGCGCCCCACGATTCGCCCACCTTCATTCCTGGGCGCTGCGCCACCTTCACGGCGAGCAACGGCATGTCCGGCCGCCTTGGGGAGCTGCATCCCGAGGTCATCACGGGCCTGGGCCTCGATCATCCGGTGGCGACCGCGGAAATCGTATTAGGCCGAGAGGTCTGAAAGGAGCGATGAGTGAAAAACCAGCGGCGAAGGCACGATCGAGTGACGACGACCGGTCGAAGGACTCCCACGTGGGTTATTTGGGTACTTAGAGGATCTTCAATAGGTCTGGCTGTCGCGGGACTGATCGTTGCCAACCAAAGAGGCAAAACGGCATTCGACGTTCCCATCATAGCGGTTGCGCTCTTTATCGACACAGTTTTCAATTCGTGGGACATGAAGGAAGACAGCAAGGTCATTGACGCCAGAATAACCGAGCTGCTGCATTTCAAGCATTTGAGAGGGCCAAATGACATCTGGCATGAAGCGAACCAGATCATTGACGAATGTCAAGTGGACGATACGATCAAGAGCACCGCGTCATTTCCGAACGCCCCGGACTTTGAAAAGGCGATCTTCCAAAGGGTTGTGAATGATCGAATCTTCTACAAGCGACTCCTATGTTACTTCGACGAGGGCGCCGGGAGTGAGCCTGCTCCTCACGGATTCACCGCCTTCGAAGACATCCCGGGTAGGGCCACGCGCCAGCTTCTGGAGAGCTATCATGGATGGTATGCCAAGTTCTATGTGGCCTGGAATGAGGTCAAGAGTAATCCGGTGCAAGCCAGTCTGGGGATGAAGACGTGGTACGACGCCCTCAAGAAGGTGCAAGAGTGTCTGCCAAGCCATTTCGACGTGTGGTCGCATGGCTCGGAGATTGCCACGGACTACTTCATCCTGCTGCCTCACGGTGAAAAGCCTGCGAGGGCCGTGGTCGGCTTCCCCAAGGAGGAGGGAGAAGGGATGCGAGGCGGCCTTGCCACCACCAACTCCCTCTTCGCCAAGGATCTTGAGATGAACTGGGATCGGCTCTGGAACCGGAAGAACCGTCCGCTGTCACCTCGGTGATTCCAGCTCCGGCGGAACGCAGGTCTCCCTGCGGCCGCGCTTCACTCCCAACGGCGGCTGGTCGCTCGCTATTTGCGCGAATGATCGTAGAAGCCGCGGCCGCTCTTGCGGCCGAGGCGGCCGGCGAGGACCATCTGCTTGAGCAGCGGCGGCGGCGCGAAGCGCTTCTCGCGGTACTCCTCGAACATGATGTTGGCGATGTAGTAGGTCGTGTCGAGGCCGACGAAGTCGAGCAGGGTGAAGGGGCCCATGGGGTAGCCGCAGCCGAGCTGCATCGCCTTGTCGATGTCCTCGACGCTGCCCACTCCCTCCTCGTAGGCGCGGATGGCGTCGAGCAGGTAGGGCACCAGCAGGCGGTTGACGATGAAGCCCGGGTTGTCGCGCGCGGTGACCGGCTCCTTGCCGAAGGCGCGCACCACGTCGAGGGCCGCCTCGTAGGCCTCCGTCGAGGTGAGCAGGGTGCGCACCACCTCGACCAGCTTCATCACCGGCACCGGGTTGAAGAAGTGCAGGCCGACGACGCGGTCGGGGCGCTTGGTCGCCATGGCGATCTGGATGATGGTCAGCGACGAGGTGTTGCTGGCGAAGAGCGCCCCTTCCTTGACCACCCCGTCCAGGGCGGCGAAGGTGCGGCGCTTCTCGTCGAGGTTCTCGACGATGGCCTCGACCACCAGGTCGCAGTCGGCCAGCGCGCCGAGGTCGACGACGCCCTGCAGGCGCCCCCACGCCTTGTCGCGCTCCGCCGCCTCGAGCTTCCCCTTCTCGACCGCCTTGTCGAGCGAGCCGCGCAGCTTCGCGAGCCCCTTCTCCACCACCTCCTCGCTCACCTCGCGCACCACGGTCTCGAAGCCGGCGCGGGCCGCCACCTCGGCGATGCCGGCGCCCATCAGGCCGCAGCCGAGCACTCCCACCTTGCGGATCTTCATCTCAGCTCCTCTCTCCTGTTCATTCGCTTCATTCGGCGAGCTCCCGAGGCGCGATGCCCGGCGGGAGCTCTTCCACGATCTCTCTGGCCTCGTCGCCCTCCTCGGGCAGGCGCCGCAGCCGCAGGGCGACGACCGGCGAGGGCCGCGAGGACGGCGAGGGCGGCGAGGGCGCCGCCGAGAACGGCGAGGAGGCTGCTGGCGGCGGCGCGGGCAGCCGTTCGGCCCACTCCACCACCTTGACGCCGCCCGCGGCGAGCACCTCGTCGAGGCCGAGCGCGGCGGTCTCCTCCGGCTCGAGCCGGTAGAGGTCGACGTGCACCATGCTGCCGGCGGTGCCGCGGTGCTCGCGGATCAGGTTGAAGGTCGGCGACAGCACCTGGCGCGGGTCGATGCCCAGGGCGCCGGCGAGGCCGCGGGCCAGCACCGTCTTGCCGCTGCCCAGCTCGCCGGAGAGCAGCAGCACGCCGTCCGGGCGGAGCTCGGGCGCGAGCTCGGCGCCCAGGCGCTCGGTCTCCGCCGCGCCACGGGTGATCCAGCGCCTGGCCCGCACGGCCGGAGCGGCGCGAGGTGCCGGTGCCGCGGACTCCCCGGAGCTCATGCGACCAGCTCCGCGAAGGCCGCCGGCAGCGACTCGATCAGGTCGCCCGCGGCGAGCGACGGGCCGCGCAGGCGGGCCAGCGCCAGGTCGCCCGCCAGGCCGTGCAGGTAGACGCCGAGGCAGGCGGCGTCCAGCGGCGCGAGGCGCTGCGCCAGCAGGCCGCCCAGGGTGCCGGTCAAGACGTCGCCGGTGCCGCCGGAGGCCATCCCCGGGTTGCCGGTCGGGTTGACGTAGAGGCCGCCGCCGGGCGCCGCGATCAGCGTCAGGCTGCCCTTGAGCACGACGACGGCGCCGGTCGCCGCCGCCGCCCGCCGCGCGGCGGCCTGGCGGTCGGCCTGCACCTCGGCGGCGGAGATGCCGAGCAGGCGGCCGAGCTCGCCCGGGTGGGGCGTCAGCACCGTCGGCGCCGTCCGCTCGGCGAGCTCCGCGGCGCGGCCGGCGAAGGCGTTTAGGCCATCGGCGTCGAGCACCAGCGGCAGCGGGGCGGCGGCCACCAGGCGGCGGATCGCCTCCGCGGTCTCCTCCTCCTGGCCGAGGCCGGGGCCGAGCGCCAGCGCGCTCTTGCCCGCCGCGGCCGCCAGCACGCGCGCTGCCGCCGCGGCGGCCAGCGCGCCGCCGGCCGAGGCGGGCAGCGGCACGCCCATCGACTCGACCGACCCCAGGTGCAGGATGGGCAGGATCGGCTCCGGCACCGCCGCCGTCACCAGGCCGGCGCCGGCGCGCACCGCGGCGCGCGCCGCCAGCACCGCCGCCCCGGCCTTGCCCAGCGAGCCGGCGACCAGCAGCAGGTGCCCGTAGTCGCCCTTGTGGCTGTCGCGGGCGCGCGGCGGCAGCAGGCCGGCGAGCTCCTCGCCCACCAGCAGGTGGAGGTCCCCCTCCGCCTGGTCCACCAGGGACGGCGGAAAGCCGAGGTCGGCGACCACCAGCTCGCCCACCGCGTCGGCCGCCGGCGGGAAGACGTGCGCCACCTTGGGCGCCGCGAAGGTCACCGTCAGGTCCGCCCGCAGGTGGGGCCCGGGCGGCTCGGCGCTGCTGCCCGAGAGGCCGCTCGGGATGTCCACCGCGACGCGCGGGCGCGGCACCTCGTTGAGCCCCTCGACCAGCCGCGCGAAGAGGCCGCCGAGCGGCCGCGCCAGGCCGGTGCCGAAGAGGGCGTCCACCACCAGGTCGTGCCGCGACGCCGCGGCGAGCGCGGCGGCGACCGCCGTGGCCGCCGCGGCGTCGCCGTCTTTCGGCAGCGTGTAGATGGTCAAGGCCAGGCGGCGGCAGATGTCCAGCTGCACCGCGGCGTCGCCGTCGAGCGGTCTGCCGCCGTCCGCCAGGAAGACCTCGACGGCGTAGCCGCGCGTCGCCAGGTGGCGCGCCACCGCCAGGCCGTCGCCGCCGTTGTTGCCCGGACCGCAGAAGACCGCGGCCGACTCCGCCCGCGGGTACTGGCGGCCGATGGCGTCGGCGACCCCCAGCGCGGCGTTCTCCATCAGCACCAGCCCGGAGAGGCCCAGCTGCTCGCTCGCCAGCCGGTCGACGCCGCGCATCGCCGCCGCGGTCAGGATCCTCATCGCCCGCGCCCCGCGCCGCCTAGCCCCGGCCCCGCGCTGGCCGTGGTGGCCGCCGCGGCCGCGGTCATGGCCGCCGCCGGCCCGTCCGGGGTGGACGGCGGCGCGGGCGGCGGTTCCGGCAGGCGCCGCCAGCGGGCCAGCAGCGCCCGGGTGCGCGGGCAGCGGGACGCCGCCGGGCCGGCCGGCGCCAGGCAGGCCGCGAGGCGCGCGAGGTCGGCGGGCGTGTCCACGTCGGCCGCGGCCGGCAGCAGCCGGACCCGGAGCCCGAGCTCCGCGCAGCGCGCCAGGGTCGCCGCCAGCACGCCGGGGGTGCTCCAGGGCACGTCCGCGAAGAGCCGCCGCCGGACCGCGCCGGCGGCCAGCGCGATCAGGTAGTAGCCGCCGTCCTCGGCCGGCCCCAGCGCCACGTCCGCGCCGGCCTCGATGGCGGCGAAGGCCTGCTCGACCACCTCGACCTCGACGGTGGGATGGTCGCTGCCCAACGCCGCCACCGCCGCGGCCCCGCCCGCCGCGGCCGCCGCCAGGGCGCGGTGCAGCCGCTCGCCGAGGTCGGCCCCCTCCTGGCGCACGCTCCCCACCCCCGGCCAGAACGCCTCGGGCACCGCCTCGCCGGGCCCAACCGCCCAGGCGAGGTCGAGTGCGAAGCGGCCGGCGACGAGGCGCTCCAAGAGGTCGCCGAGGAAGGCGGCGTGCAGCTCGGCGGCCTGGGCGGCGGTAAGATCGCCGATCAGACGGGTCTTGACCTGTCCCTGCCTGGCCGGCTTGGTGAACAGCAGCAGCCGGCGGCCGTGGCGCTCTAAAGACACCCGCCGATTCTATCGGATGCCCAAGACCCCGATCGCGCCGCCCGCGCCACCCATGCCGCCCATCCCGCCCATCCCTCCCATCCCTCCGATATTGACCCTGCTCACCGACTTCGGCTTGAGCGACTACTACGTCGCCGCGGTCAAGGGCACGGTGCTGCGCCTGGCCCCCGGCGCTCAGCTGGTCGACATCTCCCACGAGATCGAGCCCGGCGACATCGCGGCGGCGGCCTTCACCCTCGCCGCCGCGGCGCCCAGCTTCCCCGGCGACGCGGTGCACCTGGCGGTGGTCGATCCCGGGGTGGGGAGCCGGCGGCGCATCCTGGTGGCGGAGGCCCCGGCGGGGCGGCTGGTGGCGCCCGACAACGGCCTGCTGACGCCGCTTCTGGACGGCGCCCGCGTACGCGCCGTCGAGCGCGCCGACCTGTTCCTCCACGGGCCGGGAGCCACCTTCGACGGCCGGGACCGCTTCGCGCCGATCGCCGCCTTCCTGCTGCGCGGCGGCGCGCCCGCGGACCTCGGCCCCGAGATCGCCGACCCGGTCCGCCTCGCCCGGACGCCGCCGCGACGGGAGGACGGCCTGCTGGCCGGCGTCGTGCTCCACATCGACCGCTTCGGCAACCTGGTCACCGACATCCCCGCGGCATGGCTGCCCGCGCCGGCGGCCGGCCCGCCCCGGCAGATCACCGCCCGCGTTGGCAGCCACAGCGCCGACCGGCTGGCCGGGCACTACGAGGAGATCCCGCGGTACGGAGTGGCGCTGCTGGTGGGCTCTCTCGGCACGATCGAGCTGGCCATGCGCGGCGAGCACCTCGCCCGGCGCTGGGGGGTCGAGACCGGCGCGGCGGTGCAGGTGCGCTGGCGCTAGGCCGAAGGCGGTTCTGCTGGTACCAAGAAGGAAGGGCGGCGGCGCGACCCTGGCGGCGCCTCGGGCGGTACAATGGCGGCGCGGCGAGGCCGCGAGGCCTCCCGGGGACGCATGGAAGGAGCCTTGGCCATGACCAAGTGGGAGTACAAGATCATCAACATCCGCAGCGAGAACTACCGCCTGGACCCCAACGCGGCGCCGCAACTGAACCAGCTGGGTGAAGAGGGTTGGGAGCTCGTGTCGATCACCTCCGTCAACTTCAAGACCGGCGCCACCGACAACATCGCCATGGTGTTCAAGCGGCCCGTCGCGCAGGCCTGAAGACCCGCCTCGCCGTCCCCTCCCGCCGGCGCGCCGGCCTGCCACCGGTTGCGTCTGGCGGCGACCCTGAAGCTCCAGGCTGCCGCTGCGCCCCCGCCTGCCCCTCTTCGCGGCCCTCGCGGCGCCGGCGGATGCGGACGCTACAATGCTACCGAGAGTGGAAGGAGGCCCCCCGGATGTCGAAGCCGCACGGAGAGAAGCACCGGAGTGGGCAGGCAGGGTTGCCGTGCGCCGCCCCCGAAGACCGAGCGGGCACCCGTTTCACCCTCCCGGTCAGCTTCCAGGACCGGCCTCTCGAACCTTGGAGCGGGGAAAGGTGCCGCGAATGCCGCTGATCTTGGCGGCCGCAGCGCGAGGTCGTGGGCCGCTGGCGAGAGCGCCGAGGAGAGTTGGCCGGCGTGCGTCGCCCCGCCGGCGATTCCGAGACGCGCTGCTGCTCGCGGCGCTATGCGCCGGCTGCGCGCTGCTCCAGCCAGCGGCGACGTGGGCAGAGCCCGTGGCCGTGCGGTTCGCGGAGGGCGTGGTGCACGGGTACCTCACCCTGCGCACGCTCGCGGGCAAGACGCTCGCGGACGGCGAGCTGACCCAGGCCGCTCGCGGCGAGCGTGTGACCAGCCGGGTCGTCTTCCAGTTCAGGGACGGCTCCATCCAGGACGAGACGGTCGTCTTCTCCCAACGGGGCAGCTTCCGGCTGCTGAGCGATCGCCTCGTGCAGCGAGGCCCCACCTTTCCGCTGCCGCTGGAGGTCGCGATCGACGGCAGGAGCGGCATGGTGACGGTCCGCTACACGGAAGACGGCAAGCAGAAGCTAGCGTCCGAGCACCTCGATCTGCCTCCGGACGTCGCCAACGGCCTGATCTTGACGCTGCTGAAGAACGTTCCCCGCAAGACGCAGCAGCTCACGGTGTCCATGGTGGCGGCGACTCCCAAGCCCCGCCTGGTGAAGCTGGTGATCGCGCCGGCCGGCGAGGAATCCTTCTCGTTCGGCGCCTCCACGCGCGAGGCCACCCAGTACGTCGTGAAGGTAGAGATCGGGGGAGTGGCCGGGGTGATCGCGCCGCTCGTGGGCAAGCAGCCGCCCGACACCCACGTGTGGATTCAAGGGGGCACGGCTCCGGGCTTCGTGAAGATGCAGGGCCCGCTCTATTCCGGGGGTCCCATCTGGGTGATCCAGCTGGCGAGCCCGGTCTGGCCCCGGGTACCGGCGGCAGCCGAGAAGCGCTAGCGCGGCTAGCGCCGGCGGGTGCGGCGGCGGCGGCCGCGCCAGGCCAGCGCGAGGCCGGCGGCGGCCGCCGCCAGGCCGGCCAGCAGCAGCGTCGCGTTGCGCGGCACGCGGCCGACCTCCTGCTCGATGGCCGATCTCACCTCGGCCAGGCGCAGCTCGGCCAAGCGGCGGCTCTCCTCGAGCCGCAGCTCGGACTCGCGCCGCGGGTCCTCCGGCTTGCTCACAGGTCGTCCTCCTCCAGCGGGTCGTCGGGATGGATGCGGGGCGGCGGCGCCGCCGAGGGGGGAGAGGCCGGCGAGGACGGCACGGCCGGCGAGGACGGCGCGGCCGGCGAGCCAGGCGAGCGCGGCGCGGCCGGCGGGCCAGGCGAGGGCGGCCGCGTGGCGCGCGTGCCGGCGGTCAGGCTGGCGGCCGCCGCGGGCTCGACGAGCAGGCGCTGCTGCCACCAGTCGAGATGGTCGGCGACCCGCCGCCGGACGCTCTCGGCCGGCGTCTCGAGCTGCCGCAGCCGGCGCACCCCAAGCGCCGCCAGCAGGCCCGCCGCCGCCGCGAACAGCGCCGCCACGATCAGCGCCGCCGCCCAGAGCGGCAACCACACCGCGAGCACGGCGACGAGCGCCAGCAGCAGCACGGCGAGCGTCCAGAAGGCGACGGCGGCGGCGGCGGCGAGCAGCGCCAGCCCCCGCAGCAGGGCGCTGCCCGAGCGCCGGAGATCCTCGCCCAGCGCCGCCGCCTCGGCGCGCAGCACCTCGAACAGGGAGGCGCCGAGAGAGCGCAGGAGCTCGATCCATCCTTGCACGCCCGCCGGATCCGCCATGTCTCTCCCCTCGCGGCCCCCGGCGGCGTCAGCGGCCCACCGTCAGCTCGCCGGTGACGTAGGACTCCTGGGCGGCGACGTCGTCCCGCATCCCGATCGCCACCTTCTGATCGCCGCCGCGCATCAGCAGGCTGATGGTGTAGAGGAAGTGTTTGCCGCCGAGCTTGGGGACGTCGGCGGCCGGCACGTTGATCGGCACCGGCACCTGCTGCACCTCGGAGGTGCGGCCGTCGGGGTCGATGGCGCCGATGAACAGGCGCACCTTGGCGGCGCTTCCCTGCTCGCGCGGCACCAGCGCCAGCTTGCCGAGCGGGATCCGCACGCTGACCGGTACCAGCCAGAGGCCGTCCTTGCGCTCGGCCGGGCGGCCGAACTCGAGCTTGAGGCCGAGCGGGTTGGCCTGGATCGGGAACTGCAGCGCGGCCAGCGTGCCGTCGCTCATGCGCGCCTCGATGCTCTTGTCGCGGTAGCCCTCGCGCGAGCGCACGGTGACGCCCTTGCGCTTCACCTTGACGGTGATCTTGTGAAAGCGGCCGTCGCCGGTGTGCGGCGGCATGTAGCCCAGCGAGTAGAAGGAGTTGAAGTCCTCGGCGATCCTGTCGAGGTGTGGGGTGACGTCATTGGCGTTGATGACGTAGATGCCGCCGGTCTTCTCGGCCATCATCTGCAGCGTGCTCTGCAGGTTCGACATGTTGATCGAATCGATGTAGACGCCCTGGCCGGCGGTCGCGTTCTCGGCCGTGGTCGAGGAATAGGTGCGCAGGCCGCCGGCGTCGATGGTGTAGAAGGTGACGCGGTTGGCGTTGGCCTGCGCGGCGAGCTCCTCGAAGCGGCGCGAGGTGTCGAACTGAGTGGTCTCGCCCAAGGTGCTGGTGCCCGGGAACTTGCTCTGTACGGCGTAGAACACGTCCTCGCCGACCATCATCGGCAGCCCGTCGCTGACGTAGACCACCGCCTTGCGTCCCGGCACGCCCGCCAGCGAGGTGACCAGGTTCTTGAGCGCGTCGATGGTGAAGCTGATGTCGTTGAACGCCGCCGCGGCATAGCCGTGGGCGAGGCTTATCGCCTGGGGGCCGCTCTGCGCGTCCTCGATGTTGCGCAGCACCTCGCGGCGGTCGCTCTCCGCGTGCACGCCCTGCGCCGAGATCTTCTCGATCGCGAGCAGCTGAGCGTTGACCAGGCCGGCGTCGGCGGTCAAGCCTTGGCGGACGTGCAGCTCGCGGTCGTAGGTCACCAGCATCACCTGGTCGCCGCGCCGCAGCTTCTGGTCGAGGAACACGCGCACGCTGCGCATCACCTTGTTGCGGTCGAACGGCTTCAAGTTGTAGTTGTCGATGTAGACCACGACCCGCAGCCGCTGGTCCTCGGGGATCGGCGTCTGCTCGTAGCCCGGCGGCAGCTTCGGGCCACTGTCGGGCTGGGCCTCGGCTTCGCCGGCGGCGCCGGCGGTCTTGCCCCCCTCGACCGCCAGGAAGTTGGTGATCGCCATCGGCCGGCCGTCCTCGTAGAGCTCGAAGTCGTTGCGGGTCAGGCCGTTGACCCTGCCTCGCTTGTCGGTGACGTAGACGTCGACGTTGACGACGTTGACGGTGACGGACTCGACGAAGCCCTCGTCGGCGGCGGGCTTGCCCGCCGGCGCCGCGGCGGCCTGACCGGGCGCCGATGCAGCCGGCGGCGACGGCGAGGCGACCGGCCTCCCGGGGGCGGTCGGCGGCACGGCCGCGGGGGCGGCGCCGGCCAAGCGGGCGGGGGCGGCGAGCCAGGAAAGGACGGCGGCGGCGGCTAAGGCGGCAAGCGGTGGGCTCCACCGCCAGTGATGACCGGATCTGTTCATGGATTCGTGGCTCTCCCCTCGCTGCCGTGAGGCGGCAGGTGCACATTATACGCACCGGCCGGCGGACCGCCGGCGGCGGGCCGGCAGGCCGCTCCGGCGGCGGCGGGCGGCGATCCGGGCCGCCGTCGGGTGCCCGGCGCGCACGCACGCCGCCGGCGGGGGCCGATCAGTCGGGCTTGACGTCCGCCTCGGCCGTGGTGATGCGGTTGCTCAGCGGGTCGAACACCGCGAACATCAGGTGCTGGCTCGTCCGCCGCAGCGTCACCTTGTTCTGGAAGCGGACGAAGCGGTTCTCGCCCGGCTGCTTGTCGCTGGTCAGCTGCAGCGGCACCACCGGGATGTCGGAGCGGTCGCCGTGCTCGTCCTGGGCGGCGACGCGCAGCTCGACCTCGGAGGCGTACTTGCCGTTGAGCGGCACGCTGGTGAAGGCGGAGGTCGGGATCTCGAGAGTGAACGGCACCTCCATCTCGTGGCGGCCCTTGCGCACCGGCTTGCCGAGCTGCACCGGCATGGTCGGCGAGCCGGGCGCGTTGCCGAACATCATCGCGCTCTCGACCATCATCGAGACCTCGGCCTTGCGGGAGCGGTCGAGGAAGCTGTCACGGGTGCGGACGCCGAGGCCCGGGCGCAGCACCTCGAGCTGGATGGTGTGCCGCTTGTCGTTGCCCTCCCAGCTGGGGGTGAAGCCGAGCCAGTAGTAGGAGCGCGTGTCGGCCTCGACGTGCTCGAGCGAGGCGATGCGCAGCGAGTTGAGCAGCGGCCTGCCGCCGGTCTCCTTGGCCAGGTAGGTCAGCGTCCCCTCGTGCTCCTGCTCGCGCAGGCCGAAGGTGTTGCTGGGCTGCCTGGGGGCGTCGGCGGCGGCGTTGACCGCGTTGGTCTCGAGGCCGGGCACGTCGACCGGGTAGAGCGTGTACCCGAGGCGGTTGGCGGTCTCCACCAGCGGCCGCAGGATGGCCTCGCCGTTGGGCACGTCGTGCTCGAGGATCGGGCGGTTGATGTCGTTGACCGCGTACTCGGCGGGCGAAAACGGCCAGCCTCCCACCAGCAGCAGCATCACCTTGCGGCCCGGGGGAGAGGCGAAGCCACGCAGGGTGCCGGTGGCCGCCGAGACGGCGCGCTGCAGCTGCCCGCCGAGCTCCGCGACGTAGGCGCGCTCCTCGATGCTCAGCTGGGTGTTGGCGAAGCCGTTGCGGAAGGGCCGCGCGGGGTCCACGAAGCTCCGCGGCGGCTGCGTGGCGCGGAAGTTCCGCAGCTCGGCCACCCGCTCGAGGCCGTGGGGGGTGGTGCCGATCTCCTGCTCGATCGCCCGGCCGAGCTGGCGGCTCGAGCTCGACCAGCTGGACAGCAGGTGGAGGTGCTTGCCGTCGAAGGCGACCAGGGCCATGCGGTCCTCGGGGCCGAGGCGCGCCAGGTTGTCCTTGAGCGACCGCAGCACCTCGTCGCGGCGCGGGCCGACGGAGAAGTAGTCGTCGACGAACACCAGGTAGCTGGTGCCGACCGCGCTGCCCGGCGCCAGGTCGGGCAGGCCCGGAATGGTCGGCTTGGAGCCCGGCTCGGGGGCGATCGCCTGGCCGCCGCGCACCTCGTTGAAGAAGTCGATCTTGATCGGCTTGCCGTCCACCTTGAGGCGGAAGTCCTCGGGCTTGAGGTCCGGGACGCGGTTGCCCTTCTTGTCGGTGACCACTGCCTCGACGTTGACGACGCGCACCTCGATGGTCTCGCCGAACAGCGGGCCCACGGGCTGGGAGCCGGCGGCGGGAGCGCCGGCGGTTGCGGCGGGGGCGGCCGTCTCCACCGGCTGCCGCGCGGCCGGCTTCGCCGGTGGGCGCTGCGGCGGCTGGGCCGGGGCGGGCTGCTGCTTGGGCGCGGGCGGCGGCGCGGCGGGAGCGGCCGGCTGGGCCGGCTGGGCCGTGGCCGGCGGCGGCTGGGCGGGGGCCTGCTGCTGCTGCGGCGGCGGCGGCGGCGTGGGCGCCGGCTGCTCGGCCGGCGGCTGCGCCGGTGCCGGCTGCGGCGCCGGCTGGGCCGGCTGCGGCGGCGGCGAGGAAGGCACGACCTTGGCCGTTTCCGGCTCCTGGCCGGCGGCCGGGTGCAAGGCGAGGGCCGCGAGGGCGGCGACCGCCAGCAGCAGGAGGACTGCCAGGGTCCGTGGGTGTCGCGAGGGTTGCGGGTGGGTCGGTCTCATGAGCGTCTCCAGAGGACGGGCGTGGCGGGAGGCGCGCCCGAAGAAGGTTCGTCCCTCACTCATAGTAACGGCGCGGGCGCGCAGATTCATCCCGGGCTCCGGCGCGCCTCCATGCAAGGCCCGGGCCGCCAGGCTCGGCGCCTCGCCGCACCGGGAGGCTGGCGCGGCATGAGACGGCGCCCCGTCGCCGGCGGAGGACGGTACCGTCAGAGGCCTCGGGCGGCCGGGACGAGCGGCATCGCGCGCGTGGGAGAAGGCGCGCCGCCAGCTTGGGGCTCCGGGAGCCGCCCGGGGCGGTGGGGGGTACGGTGGGGGGTACTAAGCCGTCAGGACGGGCTCGGCGGCGCCGGCGCGCAGCCGCTGGCGCAGGTGGCGCACGATCTGCGGGCCGTGCTCGCGCGAGTTCTCGATGAAGATGCGGTCGATGCTGCGCCCGGCCTGGATGGTGCCTGCCACGTAGAGCCCGGGCACGTTGGTCTCGCAGGTCTCGGGGTCGAAGCGCGGCACCAGGGTCGCCGCGTCGACCTCGATGCCGCAGCGGCGCTGGAAGTCGGCGTCCGGCACGTAGCCGATGAGCACGAACGCCGCCTGGGCCGGCAAGGACTCCACGCCGTCCGGCGTCGCGATCTCCACCGACTCGCGGCCGAAGGCGCGGACCACCGAGCGGAAGCGCGCGCGGATCGAGCCCTCGGCGATGCGGTTCTCGAGATCCGGCTTGAGCCAGTACTTGACCCCCGGCTTGATCTGCTCGCGGCGGTGCACGAGCGTGACGCGCGCGCCGTTGCGCCACAGGTCGACGGCGGCCTCGGCGGCGGTGTTGCCGGCGCCGACGATGACCACGTCCTGGTCGAAGTAGGGGTAGGGCTCGACGTAGCGGTGGCGCACCCAGGGCTGCTCCTCGCCGGGCACGCCGAGGCGCTGCCAGCCATCGAAGTAGCCGGTGGCGATGGCCACCGCCCGCGCCCGCCGCAGCCGCTCGCCGCCCGGCGCGCCGGCGGGGTCGGACCGTGAGGAGGAAGAGGAGGAGGACGAGGAGGAGGAGGAGGAGGACGAGGCGAGGCGCACGGTGCGCACCAGGAACTCGTCGCCGGTGCGTTCGACGTCGCGCACGTCCTCGTGGAGGGCCAGGGGGATGCCGTAGCGCTCGACCACCGAGCGGTAGTAGACCAGTGCCTGGCGCCGCGTGGGCTTGGCCTCCGGGATCGCGAACGGCACGTCGGCAATCTCCAGCCGGTCGCGGGTGGTGAAGAACTCGAGGAAGGTGGGATAGGCCTGGATGGCGGCGGTCAGCGGCCCGCGGTCGACCAGCAGCACCGAGAGGCCGGCGCGCCGGGCCTCGGCGCCGATGGCGATGCCGGTGGGGCCGGCGCCCACCACCAGGAGATCGAGCGGCTCGTGATCGTTCAAGGTACGGCTCCTGCGCGCGGGGTGAAATGGGCCAGCGGGCTCGGGCCGGCGCCCAGCGCCGGCGCCGCCGCCAGCGCCTGCCGCACGTACGCGATGGCGCCGCCGACCGCCGCCGCCAGCTCCTCGCCGGCCGCCAGCCGGGCGGCGATCGCCGCCGATAGCGTACAGCCGGTGCCGTGGCCGGCGCGAGTCGGCAGGCGGGGCCCGGCGAAACGGGAGACGCGCTCGGCTCCCGGGGCGCGATCGGCGGCGCCGGCGGTGGCCCCCCCTCCCTCGACCAGCAGGTCCACCACCTCCCCGGCCGGCGGCCCCGGGTCGTGCCCGCCCTTGGCCAGCACCGCGGGGCCGCGTTCCGCGAGCCGCCGCGCCAGCGCGAGCCGCGCCGCCTCGCCGCTCGGCAGGGCTGGCGTTTCAGAAGGCGCGGGCACGGGCGGCCGGGCGGCCGGCCGGGCCGCCGGCGCCGCGCCGCCGGCGGGAGCCGGCGCCGCCGGACCCAGCGCGAGGTCCAGACGCGCCAGCTCGGGGAGGTTGGGGGTGATGAGGGTCGCCAGCGGCAGCAGCTCCTCGATCAGCGTCGCCAGGGCCTCCCCGGCAGCGTCGTCGTCGAGCAGCGGCGCGCCGCTCGCCGCCGCGGCCATCACCGGGTCGAGCACGATCGGCAGCCCGCGCCGGGCGCGCAGGCGGGCCGCCACCGCCCGCACGGTGGCCGCGCTCCACAGCATGCCGATCTTCACCGCGTCGGCGCCGAAGTCGTCGAGCACGGCGTCGATCTGCGCCGCGACCACCTCCGGCGCCACCGGCGCCACCGCCCGCACCTCGACGGTGTTCTGGGCGGTGACCGCGGTGACGGCGCAGAGCCCGTAGACGCCGTGGGCGGCGAAGGTCTTGAGGTCCGCCTGGATGCCGGCGCCGCCGCCGGAGTCGGAGCCGGCGATGGTCAGCACCCGCAGGGGCCGCCGCGGCTCCCGACCCGGCCGGCTCCGCGCCCGGCTCACAGGACCGCCGTGCTCGGTTCGCGCCTCTCTGCCTTGTGCGACTGCCGCCAGCGGCGCCAGCGGGCCGAGGCCAGCAGGCCGGCGATCACGCACACCGCGACGGCGAACACCTGCGCCAGGGTGAAGTCGCCGAAGAAGCGGTCGTCCTTGGCGCGCAGGAACTCCACCAGGAAGCGCTCGAGAGAGAGCAGGCCCAGCACCAGCAGGCCGAGGAATCCCGGCACCGCCGCCGGGAAGGCGCGCCGCCGCAACAGCCAGACGGCACCGCCCCAGATGAGCAGGCAGGTCACCGTCTCGTAGAGCTGCGTGGGGTGGACCCGCAGCAGGGTGTCGTCCGGCACCGTGGCCGGGATGTCGAGGTGGAAGACCTGGCGCAGCTCGCCGGCGGTGGTGCGCGGCAGGCCGACCGGGAAAGCCACCGCCCATGGCAGGTTGCTGGGACGGCCGTAGTCGTCGCCCACCAGGAAGCAGCCGATGCGGCCGACCGCATAGCCCAGGGCGAGCGCCGGCACGGCCGCGTCCATCAGCGGCCAGGCCGGCAGGCGCCGACGCCGGATGACCACCAGCACGGCCGCCGCGCCGACGATGAAGCCGCCGTACCAGACCAGGCCGGAGCGGTCGAGCAGCACGTGCCAGTCCCGGTTGAGCAGGGCGTAATAGACCTTCGCCCCGACGATGCCGCCCAGCCCAGCGGCGAACACCAGCGCGCTGGCGTCCTCGTCGTCGCCGGCGCCGAGCCAGCGCATCCCCCAGCGCAGCTGCAGGTAGCTGGCGAGGAAGGCGCAGACCAACATCAGCCCGAACGGGCTGACCGAGAAACTGCCGATGTGGAATAGCTCCTGGATCATGAGCCGCGCTCCGGCCCTCCGTGAAGCGGCAATGGTAGCACTGTCACCGCCGCGGTCCTGGCCAGCCGGGATTGGAAGGCCGCGGACACGTCACAGCGGCGGAGCCGAGCGAGGCGACGCCAGGCGGACCGGCACCCCGGCTACCGTGCAGTAAGATCCGGCGATGATCACGGAGGAGACCCGGGAGCGCTTCTCCGTGCTGGCGGAGCGACTGCGGGGCGAGGGCCGCGGCGGCGGGCGCTGGCTGGTGCTCACCCACGACAACCCCGATCCCGACGCCCTCGCATCCGCCACGCTGCTCTGCAGCGTGCTGCGCCGCGCCTTGAAGCAGCGCGCCACCGCCGCCTACGGCGGCATCGTCGGGCGGGCCGAGAACCGCGAGATGGTGCGCAGCCTGCACCTCGAGATCAGCCATGTCCGCCACCTGAACCTCAAGCGCTACCAACGCTTCGCCCTGGTCGACACGCAACCGCGCACCGGCAACAACCAGCTGCCGCCCGAGATCCAGCCCGACCTGGTGATCGACCACCATCCGGTGCGCAAGGCCACCCTGGCTGCGCCGCTGGTTGACATCCGCCCCGGCTACGGCGCCACCGCGACGGTGCTCGGCGAGTACATGCTGGCCGCCGAGGTGCGGCCCACCCACGCCCTGGCGACGGCGCTGATCTACGCCATCCGCTCCGAGACGCAGGACTTCTCGCGCGAGTTCGCCGGCCCCGACAAGGCGATCTACGACCTCTTCTTCCCGCTTGCCGACCATCGCCTGCTCGCGCGCATCCAGAACCCGCGCCTGCCGCTCAGCTACTTCGGCAACCTGCACGAGGCGCTCGAGCGGCTGGAGTCGGTGGACTCGCTGATCCTCTCGCACTTAGGCGAGGTCGGGCAGCCGGACATCGTGCCCGAGATCGCCGACCTGCTGCTGCGCATGGAGGGCAAGACCTGGTCGCTGTGCACCGGCTTCTACGACGACCGCCTGTACCTGTCGATCCGCACCACCAACCCGCGCGCCGACGCCGGCGCGCTGATGCGCCGCCTGATCGGCCGCCGGGGCAAGGGCGGCGGCCACGGCCGCACCGCCGGCGGCTGGATCGACGCCGCCCGGCTGGGCGAGGCCGAGCGCGCCCGCCTGCAAAGCGCCATCGCCGCCAAGCTGGCGGCCGAGCTGCGCAAGAAGCCGGACAAGATCGCCCCCCTGGTGCTGCGGCCAGGCCCGCCCGCAGCGGAAGCGCCAGCGGCGCCTCCTGCGGCCGCGGTCCCCGGCCCGGCGCCGGCAGCGCCTGCCGCGGCCGCAGCGGCTGGCCCGGCTACGGCGGCGCAGACGAACGGGGCGCCGGAGGGCACCCCGCCGGCGCCTGCGGCGGGCGCCGCCGGCGCCCCAAGGAATGGCGCCGCAAGCGAGGCGCCGCCGCCAGAGCCGACACCGCGAGGATGAATCCGGTCCCCGGCAGCCAGCAGCTGACGTGGGCCGGCTCCGAGCACGGCATCCTCTCTAGAGAGGATGCGCGGACTTCCAAAGATCCTCCTTCGAGACGATACCCACGGCGGATGCAGACCGCTATCCTGGGGAGCGAATTTCACTGGCGCGAGAGGTTTCTGAACCCTGAGACCGACGGGGCCTTCTTCACCACGCCCTCGACCCAGCTGCTTCAGCAACCTCCCTCACCGCCACGTTCACCAGTCGCAGGGTGAGGTGACCCAGGGGCGGCTTCAGAAAGGAAAACCATGCTGAGAAACCGACCATCTCGCCGTAGTCCTTCCGGCATGCCGGTTGCCGGTGTGCTTGCACTGATCTGCCTCGTGGGGCTCACGGCAGCCGCCCCCGTCGCCGCCAGGGCCGCGGGACCGGACGTCGAACACGATCGGTGGATCGCGCTGTTCGCGGGTGACGCGGAGCCGATGCTCCATGCGGCTGCCGTTCCCATCTGGAGCCGCGAGGAAGGCGTGGTCATCGCCGGGCCTTCCCAGGCCCAGCTCGAGGTGCTGGGGGCGCAGGGCGTCGAGCCGATCTTCAGCGCTCCCGATCACGGCGAGGCCATCCACGTCCTCAGCCACGACCGCTACTTCAGGCCGCCCGTCCTCGCCGGCCTGCGCCGCTTCCAGATCAACGAACGGGCGATGCTCTATCTCATCCCCGCCGGCCTCGAGATGGACCTGCCGCGGCGGAAGCTCCACGGCCTGTTCCACGGCGTGCCGCGCGTCGCGCTGCCGCCGGTCCGCGTCCATCCCGCCGACGCCGGCGGGCCGCTGCAGCCGCTGGCCCCCCTCCCGCTGGTGCAGCAGATCGTCGACGCCACCAGCCAGGCGAACTGGTTCCAGGACGTCCGCGACCTGTCCGGCGACAGCGACGTGACCATTCCCGGCTTCTGCACCGCCTGCCGCATCCGCACCCGCGCCAACAACTACATGTTCCCGCCCAACAACACCGGCAACCCGCTCGGCAATCCGTTCGCGTCCGAGTACCTGGAGAACAAGGCCGCGGGCTGGGGCTTCACCGCGCCGAACGCGGTGCGCCAGAGCTACACTTCGGCGAACTCGGGCTGCACCACCCGGCAGGGCTCGATGACCTGGCAGAACCTCGTCTTCACGCTGCCCGCCCAGGTCGACTTCGCGCAGAACCAGCAGGTCATCTTCCTCGTCCACTACGACACCATCTCGGAGAGCGCCGCCAACGACGCCAACAACGCGCCGGGCGCGGACGACGCGATCTCGGGCGGCTCGGCGCTGCTCGAGGCGATGCGCATCTTCAACGGCTACGCTTGGCAGTACACGGTGAAGTTCTTGTTCGTGAGCGGCGAGGAGGTCGGGCTGTGCGGCTCCACGGCCTACACCCGCATGAACCCGCTCGCGCCGATGTGGCGCGTGCTCAACATGGATCAGACCGCCTTCGACGGCGACATGGACGGCCTGATGAACCTTTACAACTGGAACACCACGAGCTGCCCCTCGTGCGTGGCTTTCGGCGATGCCTTCGTCCAGGCCAACTCCGACTACGGCAACATCATCGATCCCACCAAGATCGTGCGCAACACGACCAAGATGTGCCAGACGGACCACTGCTCGTTCTGGAACGTCGGCGTCACCGCGATCGATCTCAACGAGGATCTCACCAACAACGACATCTGCCCGTGCTTCGACCAGTTCCAGAGCTCGACCTGCCGCGACACCGTCACCCAGGACTATCCCGTCGGCGGCACGACCTTGATGTTCAATCAGAACTATTCGTGGCCGACTGAGAAGGCGGCCATCGCGCTCATCGCCGCGACCGCGGTGCCGCTTTACGCCTGCCCGGCCGCGGGGGCGACGCTGAGCGCCACGCAGGGCGCGCAGCAGGTGCAGCTCACCTGGCCCGACGTGCCGCCGGTGACCAACTACGTGGTGGAGCGGGCGGACGGCGGCTGCGGCGGCGCCTTCGCCGGCATCGCCTCGACCACCACGGGCTCGTATACGGACACCACAGTCACTGGCGGCTCCACCTACGGGTACCGCATCCGCACCTGCCCGTTCCAGGTGAGCAACTGCGTGGCGGAGACCATCTCGGGCGCCGCCGCCACCACCACCACGCTGAGCTCCTCGCCCAACCCCTCCGTGTTCGGGCAATCGGTCACCTTCACGGCGACGGTGACCTCCGGTGCCGGCGTGCCCGCGGGCGCCGTCACCTTCACCGAAGGGGCGACCGTATGGGCCTCCGGGGTGACCGTCGACGGCGCCGGCCACGCCGCCTTCGGCACCGCGGCGCTGGCGGTCGGCAGCCATACCCTCACCGCCGCCTTCACCGGGGCCAGCGGCTGGGCGAACAGCAGCGGCAACGACGCCAGCTCGCCGCAGGTCGTGACCAGGGATGCCACCACGGCGGTCGTGAGCTCTTCCGCCAACCCCTCGGTGTACAGCCAGCCGGTCACGTTCACGGCCACCGTCACGGCCAACGCCCCGGGCAGCGGAGTGCCCACGGGCACGGTGACCTTCAAGGACGGGTCCAGCACCCTGGGGACCGGCGCTCTCGACGGCACGGGTCACGCCACCTTCACGACCTCGACCCTGAGCGTGGCCGGGCATTCGATCACGGCCGTCTATGGCGGCGACGCCAGCTTCAACGGCAGCACCTCCGCCATCGTGACCCAGACGGTGAACAAGGACGGCACGACGGCCACGGTGACTTCTTCTCTCAACCCCTCGGCGCACAACCAGGCCGTCACCTTCACGGCCACCGTGGTTGCCAATGCCCCGGGCACCGCAATCCCCACGGGCACGGTCACGTTCAAGAACGGCACGAAGAAGCTGGGTATGGCTTCCCTGAATGCCGCGGGGCAAGCCTCCTTGACTACCTCGTCGCTCTCCGTGGGCACTCATCAGATCACCGCCGTGTACGGGGGGAGCTCGATCTTCCTGACCAGCACTTCCGCCACCCTGGTCCAGACGGTGACGCCCTAGCGATGGGCCGCGGCCGAACTCGCCGCCTCCCCTCCCAAGGGGGGCGGCCTCCTCGCACTGAGGTGCGGATGAAAGGAACGAGTAACATGAAGATTGCACGCCTGCTTTCGATCCTCGGAATGCTCGCCTTCGGAGCCAACGTCGCGGCGGCCGACCCACCCGGAAAGCATGTCGCGTTCACCGGCACCTATTTCACCTCGCCCACGCCGCCGGCGGCCGAGATCCTCCAGCTCCACGGCGACGGCACGGCGATCCTCACCACGTCGGACCAGGTCACGGTGGGCGCCGGGGGGCTCACGTTCAGCGACAGCATCGGTTCCTGGAAGGCGATCGGGCCGCGCACGCTCTCGGCGCGCTTCCTGAACCTCAACTTCGCCGGCACGATCCCGTCGGCGACGTTCGCGGGCACGGCGGTCGTCGATTACGTGTACCAGTTCTCGGCGAGCTTCGACACCATCACCGTGACCTGCCTGGGAAGGATCTTCGCGCCGGGGGTGGACCCGCTCGATCCGAGCTCGACTCCCTTCATCACCTTCGATTGCAGCAACCTGAACGGGCATCCCTACCGGCGGGTGCAGGTCCCGTAGCGGCAGCCTCCCGGCAGCGTCAAGGGCGGCCGTGCCGTCGCAGCCGGTACTCGCGGAACGATCCGGCCAGCCACTCCGCAGGGATGTCTCCCTCTCGTGGCGTGGCGCTCGCGGCGGCGTGCGGCGAGGTGTCCCTACGGGAACGTTCTCTTCAAGAGCCGAGGGAAGCTTGTCCTGGCAGCGTCAAGGGCGGCCGGGCCGGCGAGCGCATCATCCGGCGGCCCGGAGATCGATTCGCGCCGCCTCCGCCGGCCGCCCGGTGGCGCGCAGGAGGCACGTCCAGTTGGCGAGCACCTTGTCCCACGCTTCGTACGCCGCTCCCTGGTCTCGCAGCGCCATCAGCCGCCGGTAGAGGGGCTCGGCCTCGGCGTAACGCCCATGGGCGAAATGGAGATCGGCAAGCGCGGCGAGCGCTCGCACGTCCTGCGGGTGATCGAGCGTCAGCGTCCGCTCGGTGATCGCGAGGGCACGCTCCAGCAGCTTCCGGGCGGCGTCATCCTCGCCGAGGTCCGAGCGGGCGAGGCCGAGGTTCAAGAGCGTCTTGGCGAGCTGCGGGTGCTCCGGGCCGTAGACCTTCTCGTAGGTCGCCGCCAGGCGCTCGAGGAGCCGCGCCGCCTCCGCCGGCCTCCCCTGCTTCTGGCGCAGGAGCGCCAGGGCCTCGCGGCTGCCGGCGAGGTCGAGATCATCCTCGCCGAGCGCCTTCTCGCGAATCGCCAGGGCCCGCTGGAGGAGCCGCTCGGCGTCCTCCGTCCGGCCGCGGTAGTAGGCGATGCCGGAGAGGTTGTGCAGGACCTTGGCCACTCGCGGATCGTCCTTTCCCCACAACCGCTCGCCGAGCGCGAGCGCCCGCCGCAAGGTGGCCTCCGCCTCGTCGAAGTGGCCGCGGGCGGCAAGCGCCGCGCCCAGCTTGTTGAGGACGTCGGCCACCTCGGGGCGGTCGCGCCCGAGGCGCGCCTCGCGGATGGCGAGCGCCCGCCGGAAGAGTGCCGCGGCGTCGCCCTTCCCCGAGAGGTGCGCGAGGGTGCCGAGGCGGACGAGGGTCGCCGCCACGTCCGCGTCGTCGCGGCCACGCAGCCGCTCGCGCAGGCCGAGGGCTTCGGCGAGCAGCGGCCTGGCCTGGTCATAGAGGCCGAGCTCCGTGTCGATGCCGCCCAGGGTGTCGAGGACGCGCGCCCGCAGCAGCGGGTGGTCGCGGAGCTCGCGCCCGAGCCGCTCGCTGCCGCGCTGCAGGAGCTCCTTGGCGCCGGGTGGATGGCCGCGGGCCTGGCGGGGGTCCGAGGCCTCGAACAGCTCCTCGAGGAACCGCGCCGCCGCGTCGGCCCGCGCCGCCTCCTGCCGCGCGCGCCGCGCCTGGAACAGGGTGGCGACGAGGCCCGCCGCGAGGGCCAGGATCACCAGCGCCGCCGCCGCCACCAGCCCCTGGTGCCGGCTTACCAGCTCCCGCAGCTGGGCGAGCGCGCCCTCCGCCGCGGGCAGCGGCACCGTGACCTCGATCCGGGTGCCGGCGCCGGGGGCCGAGGCGATGCGGCACCGGCCGCCGAGGAGCTGGGCGCGCTCCTCGATGCTCGCGAGCCCCACGCCGCCGGCGCGGCGCGCCTCCTCGGGGTCGAAGCCGGCGCCGTCGTCGGCCACCGTCAGGCGCGCCGAGCCGGCGCTGGCCTGCAGCGTGACCTCGGCGGTCGTCGCGTCGGCGTGGCGAACGGTATTCGCCAGGGCTTCCTGGGCGATGCGGTAGAGGCCGAGGGCGACGTCCGGCGGGAAGGGGTCCTCGCCGGCGTCCACGGTGAACCCCACCCGCAGGCCGTGCCGCTCGCCGATCTCCCCGCAGTGGTCGCGGAGGGCCTCGGCCAGGCCGCGGCGCTCCAGGGCCGCGGGGTGCAGGTCGTGGCTCAGGCGGCGCAGGTCTTCGCCGAGCTCCGCCAGGCTGGCGCCGATGGCGTCGAGCTCGGAGCGCCGGGGATTGCTCTTCGGAAGCTCCTTGCGCGCCGCCATGAGCGCCAGGGCGAGGGCAGCGAGCCGCTGGCCGAAGTCGTCGTGGATCTCCCGGGCGATCCGGCGCCGCCCCTCCTCGAAGGCGGCGATCCGGCGCCCGGCGATCCGGCGCCCGGCGCCCCGGCGGCGGCTGGCCGCGAGGTCCTCCCGGCTCACTCGCGGGCTCCGCTACCGCCCTCAGGCGGTCGCGCCGGCGGCCTGCGCGGCGAAGAGCGCCAGCTCCACCCGGCTCTGCAGCCGCAGCTTCTCGTAGAGCCTGCTCAGGTGGGTGCGGACGGTGGTCACCGCCACGCCGAGCCGCCGGGCGATCTGCTGGTTGCCCAGGCCCTCGGCCACCAGGTGGAGGACGTCGAGCTCGCGCGGAGTGAGCGCTTCGCCGGCCGCCGGCGGCGGGCTCGCGAGGTCGCGCGGCTCCGTGACGATGGCGGCCCGGGCCACCGCCGGGCTGACGTAGAAGCGGTCCGCGAGCACCTCCCGCACGGCACCCTCGATCTCCTCGGGAGCCGAGGTCTTGGTGAGGTAGCCGCAGGCGCCGGCCGCGAACGCCGCCCGCACGCAGGAGGGCTCGGCGTGGATGGAGAGGACGAGGACCCGCACACCGGGGACGGCCGTCTGGAGCCGGCGCGTGGCCTCGATGCCGTCGATGCCGGGCATCGAGACGTCGGTGATGACGAGGTCGGGCCGCAGCCTCTCCGCGGCCGCAAGAAGCGCGCGACCATCCGTCGCCGTCCCCACCACTTCGAGCTCCGGCTCGAGGAGCTTGCGCAAGCCCGCGAGCATCATCGGGTGGTCGTCGGCGAGAAGGAGCCTGGGGCGTCGTTCGGACATGTTTCCCTGCCTCCGGTCAAGCAGCCAGCCTTACTCTATCGTAAATAAACCATCTTAGTGATGGCTTCGCCGTTTGTCGCCCCAGAAATGGATGGGCGCAGCCCAGGGGGTATGGGAATTGCGGGCTAGGTCCCGGATTGGCGCAACGCCGCCGGGACCAGGCGAAGGCCGGCACCTAGGAGGGGGCTCGCGAAGAAGCTGTCCGCGTCTTGCGGCGCCGCGACGAAGTGCCGCTCGCGCAGGTGAAAGCCGGCCGCGTCACGCCCGTCCGGCCAGGCGAAGTAGTATTCCTGGACGCCGCTCATCTGGTAGGCCAGGAACTTGGCGCCGTGCGGGGGGCGGTCGCGTCCTGCCGTCTCGCGGCCGACGATCTCAATGACGATCTCGGGCACGCGGGTCACCGCTTCAGTGCCGGGAATGTATGGCACCTCGGCGGCGCAATGCAGGACCAGGTCCGGGAAGACGACCGTGTCGGGTGGCAGCGGCAAGCGATGCCGCGCATCCAGGCTCATCGACCAGCCCCTCTCATGGACCACCGGCGCCAATAGCGAGAACAGCTGTCCGAGCGCACTACCTGTGCCATAGGTTCCAGGAGTCATCGGCAGCAACCATCCTTCGATGAGCTCGAGCGGATTCTCTTCGCTCTGCACCCAATGCTCGAACTCCTCCGCGCGGATGGGCCCGAGGCGGTCGACGCTGAGCCCGAAAACGGCCTCCAGCGGCAGGAGGCTCGGGCTCTCCGGACGGGCAACGTCAGCGTCGCGATTCATGATCGAAACGGTATCACGTCATGGCGAGGCGGCTGCTCGCGCGGGATGGCCGCGGGCGCTACTCCCACTCGATCGTGGCGGGAGGCTTGCTGGTGACGTCGTAGACGACGCGGTTGATGCCCTGGATCTCGTTGACGATGCGGTTGGCGATGCGGCCCAGCAGCTCGTGGGGCAGCGGGCTCCAGTCGGCGGTCATGAAGTCCTGGGTGTCCACGGCGCGCAGGGCGACGACGTTCTCGTAGGTGCGGAAGTCGCCCATCACGCCGACGCTCTTGACCGGCAGCAGCACCGCGAAGGCCTGGCTGACCTTGGCGTACCAGCCGCTCTCGCGCAGCTCGTGGAGGAAGACGACGTCGGCCTCCTGCAGCACGGCGACGCGCTCGGCGGTCACCTCGCCGAGGATGCGCACCGCCAGGCCCGGCCCCGGGAAGGGGTGGCGGCCGATGAGCTCCTCCGGCAGCCCCAGCTCGCGGCCGAGCTGGCGCACCTCGTCCTTGAACAGGAAGCGCAGCGGCTCGACCAGCTCGAAGCCGAGCTCGGCGGGCAGGCCGCCGACGTTGTGATGGGTCTTGATCAGCGCCGAGGGGCCCTTGACCGAGACCGACTCGATGACGTCCGGGTAGAGGGTCCCCTGCGCCAGGAAGCGGGCGTCGTGGATGGACGCGGCCGCGTCGCGGAAGACCTCGATGAAGACGCGGCCGATCACCTTGCGCTTCTGCTCGGGCTCCTCGACGCCCGCAAGTGCCGCCAGGAAGCGCGCCCGCGCGTCCACCGCGCGCACCGGCACCGCCAGGGTCTCCTCGAGCGCCCGCACCACCTGGGCGCCCTCGTCCTTGCGCAGCACGCCGTTGTCGACGAAGATCGCCGTCGCCCGCTCCCCCACCGCGCGGTGCAGGAGCACTGCCATCACCGAGGAATCGACGCCGCCCGAGAGGGCGCAGATCACCCGCCCCTCCCCCACCCGCTCACGCACCTGGGCCACCGACTCCTCGAGGAACGAGGCGATGCGCCAGTCGCCGCGCGCGCCGCAGGCGGAGAACAGGAAGCTGCGCAGGATGTCGCCGCCGGAGACGGTGTGGGAGACCTCGGGATGGAACTGGACGGCGAAGATGCCGCGCTCGCGGTCCTCGAAGGCGACGATCGGCACGCTGCCGGTGCTGGCGGTGGCGCGGAAGCCCGCCGGCAGCTGGCGCACGCGGTCGCCGTGGTTCATCCAGACCGTCTCGGTCGTGCCGAGCCCGGCGAAGAGGCACCCCGGGTCGAGCACCGAGACCTCGGCCCGGCCGTACTCGCGGCGGCGGTCCGCCGGCTCGACGACGCCGCCCAGGACGTGGGCGATCACCTGCATGCCGTAGCAGATGCCGAGCACCGGGATGCCCAGGGCGAAGAGCTCGGGCGGTGCGCTCGGGGCGCCGGCGTCGAACACCGACTGCGGGCCGCCGGAGAGGATCAGCCCGATCGGACGGCGGCGGCGGATCTCGGCGACGGGAAGGTCGAAGGGATGGATCTCGCAGTAGACCCGGTTGTCGCGCACGCGGCGGGCGATCAGCTGCGTGTACTGGCCGCCGAAGTCGAGCACCAGCACGGTCTGGTGGCGGCTGCCGGCGGCCGCCGGGCTCGAGGAGTCCTGCGCCGGGGCGGAGGATTCGGCTAGGGTCATGTCGCGGCTTGCCTCCTCAGGTCTCACATTGTACCGGAGCCAGGCCGCGAACCGGGGGCACCGCACCGGTGCCGCCGGCGCCGGCGCTCGTCGAAAAAAAGGCGCCGG
>Ga0307479_10000933_pt1 | contig 26347 bp, 22 predicted proteins | sample atmos_gasesECM4C_FD_203743 | JGI IMG/M metagenome (GOLD analysis project Ga0307479, IMG submission 203743) | Hardwood forest soil microbial communities from Morgan-Monroe State Forest, Indiana, United States - atmos_gasesECM4C_515 | ecosystem: Environmental > Terrestrial > Soil > Temperate... | reverse complement strand
AAGGCCCCAAAAAGAATCGTAGAAATCACAACGGGCCACTTGCGACCCCAGCGGTCGGCGATAGGACCTGTCGCCATCGCGGCAATCATCAGACCAACCAGGCTCGCAGAAAGAATGGGTCCGAAGGCCTTGAGCGGAATTTTCAGACTTTCCGAGATGGACGGAGCGAGGGTCCCTGCAATCTGGGCGTCAAAGCCCTCCAATACGAGGACTACGCCGCAGAGCGCGATCGTATAGATTTGGAATCGGCTTAGAGGGCGCAGGTCAATAATTTCGCTCGGGGTGAGCGGGCGCGAGACGCTAGCCACAATTTCTTCTCAATCCGGCTCGCGTCCTCGTTTGCATGGAAGTTTCGCAGTGAACTAGTGCCGTTCCAACTTGTTCGAGCAAATCCTTTCGACGATACTTTTTTTAATCTTCGGGTCCGACCGTTGGACCGTCATTTGGACAAAATAGTTGGAACGGCACTAGCCGACTTGGCTCAGCGATCTTCCATAATAGAAACTTCGGGCTGTCTGGTCGTCCCACCCGGCATTGCAGTGTGCCAGTGACCACTTCTCGATCTTGCGGGGTTCGAGCACCGGCTTTCCGAGCGCGGGGGTCGAAAGACAGTAGGTGCCTTCGTGAGTCCCAATCCAGATCAGGTTCCGGTCCCACTCGACAAAAACATTTTCCGTCGTTCCGCGCCACCAGGTTTCATATTTCTCGAGGTCGCCATCACGCGGTGGCACAAACCACGCCACTTCCTTCGGATGTGTGGGGTCGCTGATGTCAAAAATGCGCACCCCGGCGTTGAACCACGACATTGCGACGAAGCTCGGCTTGGAAGCACCGGGTTGAACCAGGCATTGAGTATTGTGCGAGCCAAAGCGGCCCCGCGCGAAACAAAAGTCGGTGTAAGGAGCATCTTGCGGAGCTTGCGGGCGCGGAAAGAAACCCACAATTTTCGGATTGCGAGGGTCTTTCACGTCAACGACATAGGGAGTGTGGTAGACCTCCCGGCAATCCGCCTCGAGCGCTTCATGCGTGCAAACGAGGAGATTTTGCAGCCGTGGATGCTCCGCATCGGAAACCACAGGGAGCACGGTGTGGAACGGAATCGTTCCGAAGGCGTTGAATTCGTACTGCACCGAACCGTAAGGCTTGGGATGCTTGATGTCGGACAGATCCAGGCAGTACATTCCGAACGCCCCGAAACCTCCATAGCCAACCGTACCGCCATCCTCGACTCGCTTTGGTACGCTGAGCGCACCGTGATTTCCCGTCCAGGAAGTCTTGTCCCCGGCAAAAATATATTTCTTGTACTCTTCTTCCTCACCGATGCGCTGACCGGGCACCCACCATCGCGAAACTTCCTGCACACTCGACGGGTCAGACAAATCCGCGATCATCACCGCGTTGCTGAACGGCCGCTGGTGATTCTCCAGGCGCAATTGGTCGTCCCAGCCGCAATCGAGGTAGGCATACCGGCCGCCATCGTAAAAATTGTGATGTGTGCCGTTGCCTTTTTCTCCCGTGTTGAATTCTTGCAGCAGATTTGGCTTCGTCGGATCCGTGATGTCATACGTGCGGATGCCGCGAAGTCCCTTGTACGCGAGCACCTTGTCGCGAAGCTCCTTGTCGTATTGCCCGTGGGGATATTCGGGCACCGCTCCGGTCAGCGGCTGCGCCGCGGTGCTCATCATGATCCATTTCTTCAGCTTCGTGTTATACGCTACGCATCCTCCGCCTTTGATTACACCTTTGTTCAAGACCGTTGGATTCTTCGGCTCGCTGATATCCACGAACCCTCCGGCCGCGGGCAGCAGGCGCTGCTTGCCCTTGGCCCACATCACCATCAGCGGTTCGCCGCCGGAGATCGTCGACCCGGACAGGTGCGAAACGATCTCCATGTTGTGGATGTACTGCTTCCGGTCGAGGTAATTGAGCGAGCCTAGTGGAAGCGGGAGTTCCGGAGGCATGTTCGAAGTGTAGAGCCCTGCATTCTGCGCTCGTCCACCGAGCGCGCCCGCGAGGCCCGCGCCCGCTGCAGCCAGGACAGCTCCCGCCGAGCCCTTCAGAAGTTCTCTTCGACTCAGCCCCTGACACTTTCTTCCCGATTCATTTCCGTTGCCTTCAAATGAATCTGCACCATGACGCGCCTTCGACATTTTGCACCTCAATCGTTGAAATTGCCGGAGAGCATACCCCAAATGCGTCTCCTCGCAAAGTTGCTTGCCAGCAGATCGTGCAGAAACACTTGCTCTGCTCATGGACGTGCAGGCGCCGCGCGCGGTTTCCCGGCTTGACATGCGTGGCCACAGGCGTAATAGAGTGACCTCTCAATTGTCTGGAGCCTTGGCTCCAGTGTTCTTGGAGGAAAGACATGCGAAGAGTGTTGCTGACAGTCGGGGCCATCGTCGTGGGCATCGCAATCGGTTTCGCACTCGCGAAGAAGCTCGCGCCAGCTCAAGCCCAAGCGAAACCCGGATTTGGCTTCGTGGCGGTCCCCGGCGAAAAAGGCGGGCAGGACATTACTGGGCCCTATGAAGTAGTCCTCGACTGGCCGAAACCCCTCACTTCGCTGCCCGGACACGAAAAGTGGACCTGGGGCGCGGTGGAAGGCATCTTCGCGCAAAACCCCAACAGAGTCTTCATCATTCAGCGCGGCGAATTGCCCGCACTTACGCGTCCGAAGAACACGCCGATACCCAATTTCGCGCCCAGCCTCTCCTTCCCCGTCAATGAAGCGCCGTTCCGAAACGCTTCGCAAGGACCAGTGGCCGCTTTGCCGGGAGAAGGTGGAGCGGATGTGGTTTGCGGCAATCCCCAAGTTCTCCCTTGCCCGGGCTGGGAAGGCAAAGAGGGCGTCGACGCTCGCTGGGAGCATTGCATGATCGTAGTGGACGCGCAGGGAAATATCGTCGAGGACTGGTCGCAGTGGAACTCGCTCTTCCGGCGGCCGCACGCGGTTTACATCAATCCCTACGACGCGGAAAAGCGCGTCTGGGTGGTGGATGATGCGCGTCATGCCATCTTCGTCTTTTCGAACGACGGCAAAAAACTTTTGCGAACGCTAGGCACACCCAATGAGCCTGGCGCGGACGACAAGCACTTCAATCGGCCGACGTTCCTCGCCTGGCTTCCCGACAGCACGTTGTTCGTTGCCGACGGATACAACGGCACACGCGTCGCAAAATTCGATAAAGGCGGCAAATTCCTCTTAGACTGGGGAAAGCGAGGCAATCCACCGAATGAGACGCGCCATGGCTATTTCAACGCAGTCCACGGCATTGCCGTCGATCCCCTAACGCGGCGAGTCTTTGTGAATGACCGGACCAATCGCCGCTGCCAGGTTTTTGATGAAAACGGCAAGTTTCTCGACCAGTGGACCTATGGCAATCCCTCGACTGTCTACTCATTTTATATCTCCGCCGATCGCTATCTCTGGGCTCCAGACAGCAAGACCTGGAAGCTACTGAAGTACGACCTTGACGGACACTTCTTGTACTCCTGGGGCACGCAAGGGGACTGGCCTGGCGGCATGTGGGGAGTCCACGGAGTCAGCGTGGACCAGGAGGGCAATCTCTACTTCGCCGAAGTTTCGAACGGCCGCGCGCAAAAATTCCGCCCGAGAAAAGGGGCGAATCCAGATTTCTTGGTGGGCCAGCCGGTTCGCGCGGCGTGGAAGGACTAAATCAGCGCGGCAGTTGGAAGTGATCAAAATCTGAATTGCAAAATGGAAGTTAGCGCGCCGTTGGAGTCCGGCGTGCGCGCTGATTCCTTCAACCCCAAACGCGCCGCGCGGTCTCCGCGACGAGCCTCAGTTTGGCCCATTGCTCTTCTTCCGTTAACAGGTTCCCTTCCATCGTGGAAGCGAACCCGCATTGCGGACTGAGCGCGAGATTTTCCAACGGGAAATAGCGGGACGCCTCGTCGATTCGTCGCATCAGTTCTTCACCTTTTTCGAGTTGTGCGCGCTTCGAGCTTACCAGGCCCAGCACGACGATCTTATCCCGCGGCACCAATCGCAACGGCTCAAACGTGCCGGATCGCGCGTCATCATATTCCAGCAAAAAACGGTCCACGGCCATGGTGCTAAACAACTTCTCCGTGATGGCGTCGTACCCGCCTTCGGCATACCAATGACTCCGGTTGTTGCCACGGCATAAATGCATCGCCAGTGTGACGCCCGGACGCCGCGCTGATTCGAAGCACGCGTTGTCGGCGCGAATCGATTCCTCGAGCAGCGCCTCCGGCTCAACTTTCATCTCCGCGCGAATCCATTCTCGCCACTTCGCGTCCAAGTAGTAGCTATAACGAGGCGCGTCAATTTGAATGTACTTCACGCCCTCCTGTGACAATTTCGCCAGCTCCGATTTCATGATCTCCACGATGTCCCACAAGAGCGCGGAATGGTCCTTGTATACTTTGTCGGTGACACCGCGCTTGAAGGCAATGGCAGGAAACTGAGTCGCGCTCGGCAAAGTCATCTTGATCGCACCCGGACTATTCGCTTTCAAGAATGGCAACTCATGCCCAGTAAGCCGTCGCGTCGGACGCAACTTTCCGTTGACAATTCCCGTGACGCTGCTGACAGATGCGTCTTTGACTTCGCCGGCTTTCCAGCTTCGTGATACCGCGTCGCCCAGATCGAAACCTTCGACGGCGTCCGTGAAATCGCTCATGAAGTTGCGCCGACGCAGTTCGCCGTCTGTAAAAATCTCGAATCCCAGCTCCTTCTGCTTCGCGAGGACGCGCCGGATGTGCCCATCCTCAATCGCCCGCAGGCTCGCCGGATCCGCCGCGGCCTGTCTTGCTTCCAACAATTCCGCCGGCCGCAGAAAACTTCCCACATGATCTGCTCGGTATAATGCGGGCATTACGCTGTTCTCTCCCATCGCAAAGATAAAGCCAGAGTCGCGATGATGTATATCACAGGAGCATATAATCGCGAGCAGGCGTGCTGGGGCACTGCGGACGGGCTGTCCTTTCTTCTATTCTTTGCTCTTTTCTTCCGACTGTCATAATCTCTTCCGCACGATGCTGCCTAGCGGCCTATTTTCGGGTCTCCTCACCGACCTCTATGAGCTCACCATGGCGGCCGGTTACGTGCAAAACCGCTTTGATGCTCGCGCCACCTTCGAGCTCTTTGTCCGGCTTTTGCCGCCTCAGCGCAATTACCTTGTCGCCGCGGGTCTCGAACAAGCCCTCGACTTCCTCGAAAATGTCCGCTTCTCGAGCGAAGAAATCTCCTACATCCGCGCGCTGCCTGTCTTTGGCCATGTGCGTTCGGAGTTCTACGAATTTCTTGCGCAATTTCGGTTTAGAGGTGATGTCTGGGCACTCCCCGAGGGCACGGCATTCTTTCCCGGTGAACCTTTGCTCCGCGTCACGGCTCCGATCGCCGAAGCTCAACTTGTCGAAACCAGCCTCCTCGCCATTCTTCATTTCCAGACACTTGTCGCCAGCAAAGCCGCGCGTGTAGCCTCGGCTGCCGCGGGCCGTCAGGTCGCCGAATTCGGCTCTCGCCGCGCCCACGGCATCGAAGCCAGTGTTCTTGCCGCGCGCGCCGCCTTCATCGGCGGCTGCGCGGGAACCTCCAACACTTTCGCTGGTCACCGCTTCGGAATTCCTGTCTATGGAACCCAGGCGCACTCCTGGATTATGGCGCACGAGGATGAAGCGGAAGCCTTCCGCGATTTCCTCGAAGTTTTTCCGGAGCGCTCCACGCTTCTCGTGGATACCTATGACGTTCGAGCGGCCATCGAAAAAATCATCGCGCTCGGCCGCAAGCCCGGCGGTGTGCGTCTCGATAGCGGTGACGTCCTCGCCGATAGCCTTTGGACTCGCAAGCGGCTGGATCACGCGGGTTGGAACGACGTACAGATTTTCGCTTCGGGTGATCTCGATGAATATCGCATCGAATCTTTGCTTAAGGATGGAGCGCGCATCGATGCCTTCGGTGTCGGCACGGCGCTCTCCACTTCCGCCGATGCTCCGTCCATCGGAGTCATCTATAAACTTGTTGAAGTCGAACTTGGTGGCCATCTCCGCAACACCGCCAAGTTCAGCGAAGCGAAGAGTACCTGCCCCGGCCGCAAGCAGATTTTCCGCTTTACCGATTCCGACGGAAAATTTTCGCGTGACGTCATCGGCTTGGAAGAGGAAACATTTCCCGCGGCTGATCCCTTGCTTATTCCGGTGATGCGCGGCGGCCAGCGCCTCACTGGGAATACGCAAGATTCTCCTGCGATGGTCCGCGCAGCAAAACAACGCTTCCTAACCGACCGGGCGCACTTGCCCGAACCCATCCTGGCTCTCGGTAAAGCGGACCCGCCGTACCCCGTCTCCTACAGCGCGCGTCTCGAGGAGCTATGCGAGCAAATACGGCAGTCCCTGGTCAAGACGGCGCGCGACTGAATTTGTGGTGGCGGTTTTGATCTCGTCGAAGACAATTTTCTGGGAAGTCGATGCGCAGCGCGACTTCATGCTACCCGGCGGAAAACTTTACGTTCCTGGCGCCGAGAAGATCCTCCCGAACATCAATCGCCTCGTCGAAGCCGTCCGGCAAGGCCGCGTCTTCTTGATTTCTTCGGCGGACGCGCATAACCCGAACGACCCCGAACTTCGTGAATGGCCACCGCACTGCTTGAAGGGCAGCTCCGGTGCGGATCTTGTGGCCGAGGCAAGCGCTCCAAACCAGCTGATCATTCCCAACGAAGCAAAGATTGCGGTGCCTCAAGACTTTGGTGCGTATCATCAGGTGATTCTGCAGAAAAATACGCTCGATGTCTTCGACAACCCGCACACGGATGCGCTTTTAAAACGATTTAGCTCCGCTGGTTCGCCTGCGTTTGGTCCCCACCCCGAATTTGTGGTGTTCGGTGTTGCAACGGACTACTGTGTCCAGCGAACTGCTGAGGGACTTCTGCGCCGCGGTCAACGTGTTGCCATCGTCACCGACGCCGTGCGCTCAATCGACCCTGAAAAAGGAAGCAAGGTCCTCGCAAATCTACACTCCAACGGCGCGCGCCTCATCACTGCCGGCGAAGCTTTAGCTCTCGTTTGTGCCTTGCCTTAGAAGCTACTTTTCAATCTGAGAGTGTCCCGGGGCGTGGCACCCGTCGACATGGCAATGTGCTAAGATTTAGAAACTGCGCGCCCGTAGCTCAGTTGGATAGAGCGTCTGGCTACGAACCAGAAGGTCGGGAGTTCGAGTCCCCCCGGGCGCGCCATACCGACCAAGGTATTTACTAACGCACTGCCATCCCGCCTTTTCATTCGCCTCGCACAAAACTCCGCCCGTGCGCTTCCGCACCGCTCCACAGCAACACCACCAAAGTAAGGATCGTTACAGTCTCCAATCCCGCGATCGCCCGCGAGTAGCCGGCATGATCCCGCAGCGCGTACACCACGGAATTCGTTGGCGCGCCGAAAAGAATTCCCAATTGATAGGCGAGCCCCGGCATTAACCCCCGCGCCGCATCCGCGGCCAGCTCATTCAGGTGCACGGGTATCACGCCCCAAGCACCTTGCACGCCGGCCTGCATCAGGAACGCAGCTATCGTCAGGACTGCGAGTTTTGCGCTAAATGCCCAGAACGGAATCATCGCCAGCGCCAATCCCAGCGCCGCGATCATGCTCTTCCGGCGCCCTGCTACCTGCGAAAAATGGCCGAAGACGATCGCGCCCACAACCGCTCCGATGTTATAGATCACCGCGATGTTGGCCCGCGCGGCAACGGAAATTCCGCGTACCTCCTGCAGAAAATCGGGGTAAAGGTCCTGCGTCCCGTGCGAAAGAAAAACCATGAACGTCATCAACACAACGAGGTACGCGAAGCGCCGCCATTCGCGGCCGACAATTCGCAAGACTTCCCGCGTGCTGGCCGCTCGATGCTGCTTCCACGCTTCGGACTCCGGCACCTTCGTTCGAATGTACAGCGCAAGCAGCGCCGGCAGCGCACCGACCCAGAACATCGGGCGCCAACCCCACACCGGCAGCAGGAATCGCGCCGCGAGAGCGGCAAGGAGCTGGCCGATAACGTAACCACACTGGAGCGTGCCGCTCAAAATGCCGCGCCAGCGCAGTGGTGCCGCTTCCATGGCCATCGACGCGCCTACGCCCCACTCGCCGCCCATGCCGATGCCGAACAGCGCCCGCATCACAAGGAAAAACGTGTAATTCGGCGAAAAACCGCATAGCAGCTCGATCATCGAAAAATAAACGACATTGGCCATGAGCGGAATGCGCCTGCCGTAGCGATCCGCCAAAAGACCGAACAGCAGTGCGCCCACTGGACGCATCGCCAGCGTCGCCGTCAGAGTCCGCACGATGTCTTTTTTGGGAACACCGAACTGGTGCGCGAGAGTGTCAATCAGGAAAATGACTACGAAAAAATCAAATGCATCGAGGGTCCATCCGAGAAATCCGGCGAGAACGGCATGGCGCCTTCCGGAAGATCCTGCATCTTGTGCGGCCTTGGAGGCGGCTCCATCCATCTTCATTGCGCAATCGGCGCGCGTGCGGCCCGCCCGTTTGCGATTACGACGTCGTACTGCCCGCCGAATGCCGCGCACGACAGCGCCACACCAATCGCTCCTGCAGCCACCTCGGCCTTTCCCAGATAATTTCCCTGCACCTCGCCCTCCGCAAAGTCGAACGGCTAAGTCTCTTTGCAGAGTGCTTCGCTGTCAAAGGAATTTTGAATCAGTTTGTGAGCTGGAAATTAAAAGCCCCGGATCGCCGGGGGTAGGCGATCCGAGGCTTGGGGTAACTGCTGAGGGGGGCCGGAGGAAACTCGCTGCGCTCGCTTAGTGCACTTGGTACAATGCGAGCTGACAAATCTTCCGCAATTCCTCGTACGTATAAAAGGTTTCTTCCTCGTTCCCGGCGCGTTCCCGGTGTCCGAATCCCGATTCATTCGAAATCCGCGATAGCTCTTCCTCCGGAATTCCGAGCAACACCGCCGCTCGTCCTTGCGCTACGTATTTTGGCACCGGTGCATTCATTTGTATTTACCTCACGCAGGCAATGCCGGCATCAGAACCATGGAATCCTCTTCGACCGCCAGGATCATGGCCTTGTAAATGTCCACATCCCAGCCATCGCCGATGCGCATCCGCACCGTCTCGCCGCCGTCCTTCAGCAGCTTTCCGCGCAAGGGCACTTTGATATCGCCGAGGGCCAACTGCAGCACTACCGGCTGGCCGATCCAGGTTGCGTAAGCGCTTTCCATGCCCCCTCCGCTGGGATTTTCGTGCTGACGTGACACAGGATCGCGCGCGGTACTGCGGCCGCCAATGGTACACAGAGGGTAGAACTCTAGTAAGAACGTACCATCAGCCGATTCAGCAGGAATTCAGTCACCTTTCCATCGCAGTACATCCGTACTGCTTTTTCAGGACGCGCGGTCCATGGGCACGAAAGAATAAGGATGGCACCCTGTTCGCATGTCGCAGCTCGACAAACCCGCACTGCGCGCACGGCCAGGCGCAGCCGCACTGCGCACAGGCGTCAGCCTCGCCCTTGGTGGCGGCTTCGCTCGTGGCTTCGCGCACCTCGGCGTCTTACAAGTCCTCGAGCAGAACCAGATTCCTATCGCCGCGATCGCCGGCACGAGTGTCGGCAGCATTCTCGGAGCGGCCTACGCCAGCGGCGCTCCCCTCGCCCGCATCATTGCTACTTGCCGCACCCTGCGCTTCCGCGATATCGCGCGCTGGCGTGTCTCGCGGCTGGGCCTCGCCAGCAATCACCGCCTCGGCGACCTTATCGAGCGCGTCTTCGAATCCCGCCGGTTCGAAGACCTGCACATCCCCATGGCCGTCGTCGCCACCGACCTCGCCACTGGCGAGCCGGTCATCTTTACGCAAGGCAATTTGGTTGACCCCATCCGCGCGAGTTGCGCTTTCCCCGGCCTGTTCGAACCTGTCGAAATCGGCACGCGCTGCCTGGCCGACGGTGGCTTGGTTGCTCCCGTGCCATCGCAAGCAGCGCGCCAGTTTGGCGTGGGCTGCGTTCTCGCCATCTCCGTGGGCCTTCAGGACGGCCACCGCGGCGCTCCATCAAATATTTTCCAGGTTGTAAGCCGCGCCGTCAGCGCCGCTCAGAAGCACCAGCTCGAAGTCTGGGAACGCCACGCGGATCTCGTTCTCCGCCCCGACGTGCAATCACTTGCCTGGGACGATTTCGACCGCGCCGGTGAAGCCATCGAAGCCGGCGCCGCAGCGGCCCGCAATGCTCTTCCGCGCATTCAGAAATTGCTGGAATGGACCGCCCCTGAGCCCTTGGACTTGAAAGCCAGGCTCGATGCCGATGCAAAGAACCGTCTGCGAATCGCCGAGGTGACACAATGATTCGTCTTGGCTGCTTGCTGATTGCCTTTGGAGCTTACGTTCTGCTCTGGCACGAATGCGGAGAGAATCTTCTGGTTTTCTGTTACCGTATTGTATGGAGTGCTTTTGTCACCATGCGTGGCCGTGCCCTCGCGCCGGTTCGCGTACTTTCAAGGACTAGCGCCGCGTGTTCGAATCCATCACTCACCTTCTCAAAGCGATCTACGATGTGGAAGGACTGATTCGCTGGGGCGGACCGCTTCTCGTTTGCATCATCGTCTTCATTGAAACTGGTTTCTTCGTCGGCTTTTTTCTTCCAGGTGATTCCCTGCTCGTTACCGCGGGCGTTTTCTCCGCCGCCGGCACGATACCCCTGCGCTGGATTCTTCTTCCGGTGATGCTCTGCGCTATCGCCGGCGATCAAATTGGTTACTGGATCGGCCGCGCCGCCGGTGCCGCTCTATACCGCCGCAAGGACTCCTTCTTCTTCCGCCGCAGCCACCTCCTGCGCGCCCACGACTTCTATGAAAAGTATGGCGGCAAGACGGTCATTCTGGCCCGCTTCGTCCCCATCATTCGCACTTTTTGCCCGCCCGTGACTGGCGCGGCCGCCATGCCTTACTCTCGCTACCTCGCTTACGATATCTGTGGCGGGATTTTTTGGGTCGGCACGATGGTTCTCGGAGGTTTTTCTCTCGGTCGTTCGATTCCCAATATCAGCCAGCGCATGCACTACGTCATCGCCATCGTCATCGTCCTCTCGATTCTTCCGGCGATTATCAGCATCCTCCGCGCCAGGCGCAGTTCGCTTGCCGGCGACGTGCCGCCTCGCGTCACAATTCCGGAGACCGAGGGCAAATAGTTCGTGCCTGGCAAAAAATTCCGCGCCATCATCTTCGACATCGGCCGTGTCATCGTCCGGCTTGACGTTTCCCGCGCCATGGCCGGTCTCGCCGCGGGCCTCACCCTGTCCCCCGCCGATATCTGGTCCGCCATCACCCACGACCCTCGCTGGCCCGATTGGCAGGAAGGCCGTATCACCCCGCGCGACTGGCACCTTCACCTTTCGAAACGCCTCGGCGGCTCCCTGAGTTTCGAACAGTTTACCGACGCTTGGAATCGCGCCATCGATCCTGTACCCATCCTCGAGAGCAGCCTGTTCGAAAAGCTTTCGAAGCGTTACCGCCTCGCCCTTCTTTCGAACACCGACCCCATCCACGTTGCCCACCTCGAATCGGCCTATGAGTTCGTGCGCCATTTCCCTAAGCCTGCCCGCATCTACTCTTGCGTGGTCGGCGCCAGCAAACCCGATTCGCTCATCTTTCGCGAAGCTTTACGCGCCACCAGAGCCCGCCCCGAAGAAGCCGTCTACATCGACGATATCCTCTCCTATGTCGAAGCCGCCCAGCGCCTGGGCATGGCCGGATTCACGTTCAGCTCGCCCGAGCAGCTCGAAAGCGACCTCCGCAGTGTCGGGATCCACGCAACTTAGCTTCCGTCGCGCACAAATTTCAACGAAAGCGCACCCAGTTGGTAAACTTTGCTAGGACTAGTACCGCGTCTCCAAGCGAGCTATCGTCTATCTCATTTATTTTCTTCGTCATATGGCTAGGGGAAAGCGCCCTCCTTTGGTAACATGCATGCAACCCCTACAGCACGTTTCCGTTAGTCAAACGCTAACCCGCTCGGGGTGAATAGGAGAAAAGTTCAAAATGTCAGAGGAACGCATAATCGAAACTAGCAGTGGGTCGTCTTGGCAGCTTCCTGCCATTATCGTCCTGGGCCTGGTCGCACTCGGGGGTCTCGGATTCGGCTGGAACGCATCGTCGAAGCTCGATGCCACCCAGCAGCAAGTCGCTGCCCAGGTGAAAACCGTGCAGCAGACTGTTGAGCAGGACATGTCTTCGTTGAAGGACCGCGTCGCGCAGGATGAAAAGACCAACACGGATCTGCGCGGCGATCTCACGGTCGTTACCAAGAAGCTCCGCATCACTCAGGGCCAGCTCAAGTCCGCTCGTGAAGAGGCTGCCAAGCTTCACGATGATTCCACGCAGAAGATCACCGCGCTCGACACTTCGGTTCATTCCGAGCTGGCCACCAAGGCAGGCACGGAAGACGTCAAGAATGTCGACACCAGGGTCACTGCGGTTAGCACCGATCTCAATTCCACCAAGGAAGACCTGAAGATGGCCAAGAGCGAAATGGGCACGCTCATTGCCCGCAACCATGACGAAATCGACCAGCTCCGCCGCCTTGGCGAGCGCGAGTATGTCGAGTTCACCATCGCCGGCAAGAACAAGCCGCAAAAGGTGGGCAACGTCACCGTTGAGCTGAAGGGCGTCAACCAGAAGAAGAACCAGTTCAGCGTTGCCATGACCGTCGAAGACAAGCTCTTCAACAAGAAGAACCGTGCGCTCAACGAGCCCATTTTCTTCTACACCTCCGGCACGCGTTTGCCGGAGGAGCTCGTCATCAACAAAGTGGCCAAGGATCAGATCAGCGGCTACGTCAGCATTCCCAAGGCCAATGCGCAGCCGCAATCGCCCTCCGCTTCCGGTAAATAACAGAAAACAAGAAGCTCGGCGTCAGCAACCGGGCACAAAAAAAGGCGGGCAGGATTTCTTGCCCGCCTTTTTGTCTTCTTAGGCCTCTCCACCTCTCTGCGCTTCCAAACAGTACCTTAACGCGAAGAAAGCAATCTTCTGCTAACCTTTGCTACTATGGAGCCGTCCTACTTACAGCTAAGGAGGTTGTCTACCTATCAACTCCATGATCGGACGAGGCAACCGGTACCAAAATCGCACGGAGATCCTCCAGGGCACGCTGGATATGCTGATCCTCCAGACGCTTCAATGGGCCCCACGCCACGGCTACGCACTGAGCAAGGCTATCCGCACAAATTCGGGTGAAATCCTGAAAGTGGACACCGGCTCTCTTTATCCGGCCCTTCACCGGCTGGAACGCAAGGGATGGATTGCGGCGGAATGGAAAACTTCAGAGCTGGGTCCCCGGTTGCGCGTCTACCGCTTGACGAAAACCGGACGAAAGCATTTGATTTCCGAGCGCTCTCGCTGGCAAAGGCTCACAACCGCGATTGCCGGAATCCTGAATCCGGCGAAGAAAGTGAGCGAGACATGAGCTTCCCATTCTGGCGGCGAAAGCGGCGCAATGAAGAACTCAATGAAGAAATTCAGGCTCACCTGACGCTTGCTGAGCGCGAGGCAATGGAGTCCGGCCAATCTCAGAGAGAGGCCCGATTCTCGGCTCGCCACGAATTCGGAAACGTCGGCCTGGCGGAGGAAGTAACGCGCGACACATGGGGCTCGCGTTGGCTTGTGGACCTGTCGCAAGACGTACGCTTCGGCTTTCGGATACTTCGGCGCAGTCCGGGGTTTTCCGCGCTGGCAATTCTCTGCCTGACATTAGGAATCGGCGCCAATGCCGCTGTCTTCAGTTGGGTCGAAGGGATCCTATTCCGTCCCTACCCGGCCGTAACCCACCAGGAGCAACTGCTCGCCATTACCGGGACGGCCCGCGGCGAATCTGGCCCCACAGGAATTTCGTGGCCCGATCTCCTCGATTTGCGGAGGAACTGCACTCTGGTTGACTCCTTCATCGTGACCAAAATCATGGGCACGACCCTCAGCATCGGCGACCGCGCCGAGGTCACGGCAGGAAGCATCGTCTCGGCGAATTATTTTGATGCTATCGGAGTACATCCGATTCTTGGGCGAGGATTCGTGCCGGGAGAGGACACGGGGCGGAACGCTCATCCTGTGACGGTGATCAGTTATCAGTTATGGAAAGGGCGCTTTAAGGGCGATCCGCAAATCATCGGGAAAACGCAGCGGCTCAGCGGTGTGCTGCACACGATTGTTGGTGTCATGCCAGAGGGTTTTTATGGGACGTTTGTGGGCTGGGCGATGCAGTTCTGGGTCCCAGCCTCAATGGAAGAAACATTTGGAGCGGGAGGATACAAATTGGAGGACCGCAGCGCGCGCTGGATTGAAGCCTATGTGCGCCTCAAGCCCGGCGTGACTCCCAGGCAGGGGCAGGAGGAGATCTCGGCCGTGGCGGAACGATTGGAAGCCGCTTATCCGGATACAAACCGCGGCCGCGGCATCAAACTGTGGCCGCTATGGCAAACGCCCTTCAACAATGCGGGCACTCTCCTCCCCACGCTTGAAATCATGCTCGCCGTAGTTGTTTTCGTTCTGCTCATCGCGTGCGCAAACGTCGGCAATCTGCTCCTTGTCAGGTCCTTTGCGCGACGGCATGAGATGACGGTTCGGCTCGCCATTGGCGCCGGTCGCAGCCGTCTGTTGAAGCAACTCCTGACAGAAGGCCTGATCCTCTCTGCTTTTGGTGCAGCCGGCGGACTTCTCGTTGCCTACTGGTGCCGTCACGCGCTCGTGCTGCTCTTCCCCGCGCGCGGAGGTGTGGCGATGCACCTGCCGGGCGAAATCGACTGGCGCGTTGTGGCGCTAAGCGCCGGAGTTTGCCTGATTGCGACGCTGCTGATCGGGCTGGTTCCCGCGATCCAGAGTGCCAAGATCGATCTCGCCGGCGCGTTGAAAGCCGATTCGGCGGGCGTTGTCGGAGGAGCTGGAAGAGCGTGGGTGCGTTCGGGACTTGTGCTGGTTCAGGTGTCGCTGAGTTTCGTATTGCTAGTTGGTGCAGGACTGTTGATGCAAAGTCTGCAGAAAATTCGAACTTCCAGCCCGGGTTTTTCGACGCACGGAGTGCTGGAGACGGTCGTCCCTCTGGTGTCGGCAGGATACGATGCGCCGCGCGCGCAGAGTTTCCAGGACGAGCTGCTGGAGCGCGTGAAGGCGCTGCCCGGCGTCGAGTCGGCTGCATTTGGGCGAATGACGCCGCTGAGCTACGGAAGTTTCTCTTCGACGCCGATTGCCGTAGATGGCTATCAACCTCCGCCCGAAGAGCAGCCCATCGTGCAATACAACGAGGTGGGCCCGGACTACTTCGCGACGATGGGGATCCCCTTGGTTTCCGGGCGCGAATTCACGCGGGCGGACGACGAAAAGGCCGCTCTGGTAGCCGCGGTGAACGAAACAATGGCCGCGAAGTATTGGCGGGGCAAGAATCCGATTGGCGAACGCGTTCAGGTCAAGGGCCGTTGGATGCAAGTGGTTGGTGTGGCAAAAGATTCCAAATACGAGAGCGTTCGGGAGACGCCGAAACCCTTTTTCTACGTGCCTCTGCGCCAGAATTTCTCGCGAGGGGCAGATTTGTTTATCCGAACCCCGCTGAATGCGGAGACGATGGCGACGGCGCTGACGCGTGAGGTCCACACGCTGGATCCGGGCCTGGCGCTCTACGAGGTGATCACGCTGCAAGAGCAAGTGGATCGCTCGACGTCACCGCAGATGGTGGCCGTAACTCTAGTTGGCGTTTTAGGCGGGTTGGCGCTGCTCCTCGCTACCATCGGACTCTATGGCGTGATGTCTTATGCGGTGTCGCAGAGCGCGCGCGAGTTGGGGCTGCGCATGGCGCTCGGCGCGGGCTCAGTCAATCTGTTGCGGCTGGTGCTGTCGCGCGGCTTGGCGTTAACGGCAGGCGGAGTGTTGCTAGGCGGCGTGGTGGCATTGGCATTGACACGATTGCTTGGGAACCTCCTATACAGGGTAAGCCCATACGACCCGCTGGCTTTCGGGTCAGCTCTCGCGGTGATGACCATCGCCTCGTTGGCCGCATGTTTCTTACCCGCTTGGCGCGCCGCGCGCACCGATCCCGCCCGCGCCCTTCGCGATTGATTCTTACGCTCGCGTAGCGCCAAGCGGCGCCCCACGGATGCGCCGCAGTACTACCAACTAGCTCGGCTCGCGATAATTTGGGTGCTTCGACATCCTCCCTTCTTTGTTACGTTTCTACCCAAAGCGATATCTTCTGAATGTGACGCATTTTCTCCCATGCTCTCTAAGTGTCACTTCTGAAAGGGTTTATTTAATCTCTCAAATTGGTACTGAGACTGCCCTACTCTCACGGGGGCTAGAGTTTTCCTCGTCTCAAGCAACACGACCTCCCCCGCACAATCAAGGAAGGAAGCGCTTACCAAAATGAACCACCATGGCAAGGCATTCAACACCCAGCGGGGCCGCGAGCGCGGATTCAGCCTCGTCGAACTCCTGATCGTTGTCTTCGTCACGCTGGTCATAGCGGCGATGGTAATTCCCAACGTCCTGCTGGCGGTCACCAATTTGAAATTACGCTCCTCGGCGGGCGATCTCGCTGGGCTAATACAGCAAGCCAGAATCCTGGCCGCGAAGAATAACGCGCCCTTCGTGGTTCTTTACGGAACTCGCAATGGAGCGCAAATCGCGTATATCCGAGATTCAAGAAATGGCCTTGCTGGCGGCTACGTCACCGGTGAACCGCTGGCAGAGTTCAGCGGGACCACGACCCCCGCCGCCGGCGCTCCCACCGGTGGCGGCGGACAACCGACTCCCTATGTCCTGGCGGGGGATACGGGAGGTGGCTCGTACGACAATACCAACACTCTCGGTTACACGGGGAGAGGTCTGCCTTGTAACTACGACACCACGACGACTCCTGCGACGTGTAGCACTCCGCCGGCCAATTATTTCGTCTACTACCTCACCGATGCGCGGACCGGCCAACCAGGTTGGGCAGGGGTGGTGGTCACGAAAAGCGGACGGTGCAAAATTGTGATGTGGAATGGTGCCGCATGGAACTGACAAACCGGAAAGCGCGCTCTAGCCAGCGCGGGATGTCTTTAATCGAGCTCATGATCGCCAGCCTTGTGCTGATGGTTGGAGTATTGGGATGCGCAGCTCTGATTCCCATGGCGATTGGGACCAACTCCAAAAACAGACAGCAGAGCAATTCGACGGTCATCGCGCAGATGACAATGGAAAAAATAATGAGCCTCCCTGTGGGCACGGTCACAGGCACGATCACGGACTGCGCGACCAACACGACTACCATCAACACCGCGGGATCGGTGGCCGGAACCGGGGCGACCCTGCTGGCCTCAGGAGCCGTAGACTTCTCGCAAACGCCTGGGGGAGCTGGCGCGCCGGCAGGCTACTACTTGCTTTATACGACGTGTGGCACGGCCGGGCGGGTATCCACCTACGACGTCCGGTGGAACATTCAGACACCCTCGGCTTACGTCAAATTGGTAACCGTTTCCGCGAAGCTGAATGGTGCCAACGGTAACCAGGTCTTGTTCTCACTCCCGGTGACGATTCGCTCGATGGTCGGGGGAAACTGACATGCGTGCTAACCTTCACGTTCGCAATACACAGAGTGGATTCACCGCGGTTGAGATGATGGTGTCACTGCTGATTCTTGGCGTCATCACGGGTGGAATCTTTGCCCAGATAGACCTTGCTCAACAGCGTGCCTTCAGCGAGCAGGTAAAGCTCGACAATTTCCAGGAAGCACGCGATTTCGTCGACCAGTTCTTCCGTGACGTCAACCAGATTGGCTATCCGAATTCGCGGATGGTGGATACCACGAGCGCCTCGTGGGTACCCGCGCTGGCCGCTCCGCTCATCAATGACAACCGCTTGGCAATCGGGTTGGTGAAAATAGACGCGAACGAGATCCGCTTCGAGGGGGATATGAATGGGGACGGCGTCGTCCAAAGTATCATTTACATGGTCAATGGCTCGACGGTTTGTCCCTTGTGCTTACAACGCAGTCAGGTGGACAAGGTTACCGCCAATCCCCTTACCGGGCAGGCCACGAACTGGGGAACCGAAACCAACGATGTAATCACCACCAACCCCATCTTTTCCTACTTTAAGGCTGACGGAACTCCGGTCGCGGCGTTGCCGGTGGATATCAGCACCGGCGCGGCGACCATCGCTTCCGTCAAAACCATCAAGATAAGCTTGACGATTCGTAACAACGCCGTGATGGATCCCAAGACGCATCAAGCCATCGAGACGAACTTCGAGGGAGAAGTATCTCTCAACAATTGCTCGATGGCTGCGGCCGGCGCTCAGATGTCATGCAACTAGGAGAATACGATGATTGCACTTGAAAAAAGGAAAGCCAGCAACTCCGAACAGGGGTTTGCTCTGATCATCGCCCTGCTTACGCTGCTGCTCATCAGCGCGGCCTTGATGGGCATGTTCATCATGTCCAACACGGAAACCAATGTCAGCGCCAATTTTCGCGACGAGCAAACCGCCTTCTTTGCTTCAAAGGCCGGGGTTGAGGAGATTCGCGATCGGTTACGGCCTGCTGCCACGAACAGCTTGAACCCCGGCACTACGCTTGGGACCGCACTCCCCGGCGGCCTCAACGGGGTTCTTTACGTCACCAACCCGGCGGCGGGAGAAACCGTCACTCCATGGCTCACGACGGGGGCCAATTATCCCGACGATGAAATATGCAAGGAAGTCGCTTGCACGAGCGGCGTGCCCGCGGGGACTTGGTATGTACCCGCGCAACCCGCAAGCGCGAGCTATGCCGCTGCCCCCATACTCCCTTGGAAGTGGGTTCGCGTGATGGCGAAGGCAAACAAGTCGGCCACGGGGATAACTCGCATCACCTCCGTTGACGGTAACATTAATACCAACCGGATTTGCTGGAACGGGACAAATGAATTTTCCACTTCAGCGGCAAGTTGCGCCGCGGCCAGCCCCAATAACTACCAGCCCGTCTACGAACTGACCGCGCTGGCGGTAACCGCCAGTGGTTCGCGACGCATGAGGCAGTATGAAGTCTATCAAAACACCCTCCCGCCAATACCAGGAGCGATTGTTTTTGACGGTGCGAACGCAGACTTTAGCAATAACCCGCACTCGAATCCATCCCTGGTGAGTGGTACGGATGTCGCCCAGGGGCCGAACGCCGGAGCCGGCTGTGGCCCGGCGAATAATGAACCGGCGGTGGGAGTTTATGACAACGGAACGCAGACCACTTTTACGACTGCGGGCTATCTCAACCGTCCGGGCAATTACCCGTCAGGCAGTACGACTTCGCCGGCGGTGTCGAACGTAAATTCCCAACTGGGCCCGTTTTCCACGGTGGATGGTTTGACGAAAATAGTGAACACGATCACCGCCGCGGCGGGAGCCAACGTCTTTCCCAACGCCAGTAGTTCCACCCCCACGAACATGGGGACCAATGCCGCGCCCGTGATTAACGTTGTCCAAGGGCCACTTTCGCTGGGCGGTTCTGGTGCGGGCATTCTCTTGGTCGAGGGCGACCTGACACTGCTCGGTGGTTTCAGCTATAACGGAATCATTCTCGTGATTGGCACGGGCGTGGTTACGAAAAATGGCGGTGGCGGTGGCACTCTGAACGGATCAATGCTCGTAGCAAATATGTACACCGATTCTACCCACAGCACCCTTATTCCCATGGGTTACAACAATCCGCCGGGTCCGCCGCTCATCGGATGGAATGGTGGTGGTAACGCCACTTTCCAATACGACAGTTGCTGGATCAATTCTGTCGGCCAGGGGCTTCCGTATAACATCGTGGCCCAGCGAGAGCTGATCTACTGAGGCGGGCGAACAGCTGCATCGCCAAGGCTCCGCCCGCACCTGGACAGGTTCTTTAAAAGGGGATTTCGGGTGAAATCGCTCCTCCCTCGCTTGGGGAGCAGCTATTCACCGGCATCCAGCCCCTACGCGTTCCATTCGTGTTTTCCCAAAGCATCGCTGGCTTTTTCGCGCACTATGGGGCTAAAGCTCTTTGCTTGTGTGTTTCTTCCCGGTACATTTCCGGAGCATTTCCAGCAGCGCGACGGCGATGTGCCAACCATGACACGTGGCGCACCCTTAAGATGTATGGCGCAGACGTCGACCGCTTGTACTCTTCGGGGTGCCCCCCGGGCAAAAGCGAACGCCACCCGCGGCGATTGTCTTCTATACTAGCGGGGAGTTCTACCCCATCTTGAGGAGGGACAAATGCCCGAAGCAAAGGGGATGTTGGACGGCCTGACGGATTTTTCGTTCCGCGTTTACGCTACCCCGAGGATGCTGAAATTCCTGTACGCGCTGCACCTTCTCGTGGGTCTTGTCGCCGCAGTCGCCTGCGTCGTAGTCGCATTCCAGCAGGCGCCCGTGCAGGGATTGCTTACGCTCCTGGCGGCGCTGCTTGCTTATTTTTTCTGGATTCTCTACTGTCGCGTCATCCTCGAAGCACTCGCGGCGCTTTTCCGTATTGCCGTGGCGATCGCGCCTGACCGCGGTGCCTCGGAGCAACACTAGCCCGATCAACTTCCTTCGAACATACGCACATACTAGTCCGCGCGAGTCCCGAGCCCGGCCCTGACGGCCGGTGGCAAGCGCCCCACAAGTCGCGCATTGCACGGCCAAGTCAGCCCAGCATGGCTGTTTGAGAATCCGTTAGCCTGGATAATTTCGCAGGAAAATCTCGCAGGGGCAGTCTTACGGTCTTGCGGCGACTGTGGTTTTTCTCCGACGTTCCCGCTCGACCCGCATCTCTTGGACGCTCTGCGCTACCAGCGGCGAATAGAGAGCTTTCACCCAACGCAGGTTCTCCCACTCTGGCTGGCTGCTGGCCGCGGCCTCGAGGTCACGCAACGCGATGTCGGGTTGCTGTGCCTGCCACCGCGCCACGGCTTGGATCATAACTTGCTCCGGCCGTAATGTACTCTCCTGGGGCGCACTCTCGAGTGTCTGGAAGGCATCAGCGAACCGCCGCAGTTCAATCTGAGTCCAGGCTAGCCGCAGCAGCATCTGAATATTGCCAGGACGCCGTTCTATCGCTTCGTGCAGCACTTCCGCCGCCATGGCGTAGTTCCCAGCCATGTACCACCACCCGCCCAGGTCAGAAAGCTTACCCGGCGCTGAAGGTTCCTCCAGATTCGCGCGGATCTCCGCTTGCAGCTTTCGGGCCGGCGCCGCATCGCCCGCGAGCAGCAGGAGCCCATCCAGCGGCGCTTGTAATTCCCGAGTGTCCCCTTTGGCCGACGCCATCCACCGGCGAAATTCGTTCGCTGCGCCTGGCCGATCTGCCGCAGCTAGCGACAAAGCGTAGGAATCTGCCAAGTCAATATTCCACCCGCGCACTTCGAGAATCTTGCGATAGGAAATCGCCGCACCTGCAAAATCGGCTTGCGCAAATTGCGCCTGCGCCAGAATCGTCAGCGCTTTCTCCAGGTTCGGACGCATTTGTAGAGACCGCGTTGCAAGTTGCTGTGCCTGAGGATACTTGCCCGCGTCCAATGCACGCTGCGCCCTTGCCATCCAAAAGATATACGCCACCCCCAGGTCATGCTCCGCGCGAGGCGCCCAACCTTCGCTCGCGATCATTTTGTTCACCTGGGCAATTCGCTCTGCGGGTAGCGGATGCGATCGGAAATATCCCTCCAGTGCATCGATCGCCACCTGTGTCAATTCATCCGCCGGGGTCTTCGCGCGCGTGTGATATTCTTCGTAAAGTCGCTGGAACGCCTCAAACATCCGGATCGCGCCATTCGCCGAATATCCCGCCTCGACAGCCAATCGCGTCCCTTCACGGTCCGCTTCCAGCTCTTGGTCCTTGCTATAACCCGCCTGAAAAATTTCGATCGGCAGGACAAATAACTCGGCCAACGGAATCTTGCGCAACGCCTGTTCCTGCTGCACGCGCTCGGCGCAATGGTAATGATCAATATGCTCGATCTCGTGCCCGACCACCGCGGCCAGTTGGTCTTCGCTATCCATCAGCGCCAGCAAGCCCTCGCCAATGTAAACGTGCCCGCCCGGCAGAGCGAAGGCATTGTCAAAGTATTTCTCCGGGATGTAATGAAAAGTGTAGGGTAATTTCCGGTGCGCCTTCGCCGCCAGACGCGACCCTACCTGCGCGACGTATGCTTGGATCTCGGCAACTTCCGCGTCGGACTTGTCAGCCCGCGCTGCGAAATAGTTTTTCGCGATTTCATTGCCGATTCGCACTTCGTCCTCGTCCGACATGCGCGTGAAACTCACCGGCATACGAGTCAGCTCTTTCTCGGTATCGGCGATCACATACAACAGGGCCGCCGGACTCGCAGGCGCATCCACTTTGCGCCGCTCGCTGACCACTACAGCGGCCACGCCCAGCACCACAATCCCAGCTAATGTCAGCCACCGCTTCATAGGTATTGCCGCAATGCCTCACGATTCCGCGTATAGAGGAAAGAAACCAGCAACAGTGCCATGCCCAGCACGATGAACGTCAAATAGCGATCGCGCGGATTTAGGCGCCACACGTCCACGACGATGATCTTGCCGACACAAAGCAGCAGCAAGCCGAGCCCCGAAAGCCGGAAGCTGCGCTCGCTCAACCATAACGCCAGCAGAAAAACCGCCACGCCCTCTACGCCCCAAGAAAGCGTCACCATGCCGTGCCGCATTTCCAAGGCAAGAAGGACCGTGAGCAGAGTCAGCGCGACGAAAAAGAAGACCTGTTCCGGCCGTCGGCTCAGTGCGGCGAGCACGCGGAAGAACATCCGTTCCGGCAACTCCTCCCTTTCTTTGCTTCGCAATTGAAACAAAATCGGCAAGGATACAAAAAGCAGCGCCACTGCCGTTCCAACGCATACCCATCTGCTCTCCAGGACCGGCGCAGGGAAATAACTCCGCTCGTAAAAATTGTGAAGCACCGTGCGCAGCAAGACTCCCGCGCCCATCAGCAGCGCTTGGTGGAGAAAGAGGCGTCGCCCGCTCCTCCACGCCACCGCGAGCAACGCCAGTGCCAGCGCCGCCCACGCCGTCGCAACCCAATCTGCCGGCAGCTCGAAGCGCATAAGCGCGGCAAGGGTAATCGTGCCCAGCCAACAGCAGAAGTCTGCGGCTCGGTACTTGCGCTCGATCCCGCCAAGAAGGTCATCGGCCTCGTGAAGCCTCCAATATGCATAGAAGAAAGCCAGAATCAGGGGCACGACTGTATAAAAGCGGGGGCTGATTTCTCCCGGGTTGCCCCAAGCATTCAGGTTCACATACCAAATGCGCAAGAAGCTGGCCGCAAACACCGCGTAACCCTGCACGCGCAACTGGAGGGACCTGCCGCCCAGCCCTGCTTCAAGCAAAATCAGTCCGCCCACCATCCAAGCCACCGCAACGCCCACCGGGCGCAGTTCATACCACGTCACCAGAGCAAGCAAGAAAGACGCAGCCCACGTATAGGCGCCGCCAACCACCTGCCGCGCAGAAAACAGACGCTTCCCAAATGTCAGATCTCTGTCGTCCTGGGCGGCCCAACTCCAGCGCGAGGTGATGTACAGCAATGCGCCCACCAGCACGATCGAAATCAGCCTTTGCGTGACTCCGTGGAATTTGGTGGTCGCATCCACGTTAATGGAGAGTGCTCGCACCACTGTAGCCGCTGCGAGGAGGTTCGCTTGGTATCCCAGATCGGCGAGCATCAGGCGACGGCTCGCCAGTGCTAGCCCCAAGCCCAGCGCAGCCCACGCCACCGCGGTCCACGCCTCGGGCAAGAGGATCCACGCTCCCGTGAATGCCATGAACGCGCCCGCATACGACATCCGCGCCATCAGCCGCCGGTCATATTCGTGTTCGAAGAGACCACTCCAGCGCCGGGACACCCAGTGAGCGTTGGTGTAGAACACTAGCGCCGCCACTGCGAACAGCACCGCCACTTGCGGATGGCTGCGCAAATCCGCATCATCCATCCGCATTCCGTAAACGATCGCGGCGTCCACGCTGATCATGTGTCCGGCCGCAACAACGATTGCTAACGCCCCCAAGCGGCGGAACACGATTTCGCGCGTCCAAACGCCGATCAGCAGCAGTGCCTCGCTTTCGAGGAGCCAGAACACCGAAAGCCGCATTCCGGAATAACGGAACGGAAAAGCAGCTACGAGAAGAACCGCACCCAGTGTGCTCAGAACGATCACGGCGCTGCGGCGCCGCCGTGTGACCGGCAACTGCGCCAGCGCAGTCTCGATTGCGCCAATCGTCAGCAGCGCCCAGAACGCCCATTCCGGATGCGCTGATTGGTACTTGAACAGCAGCAAGACCAGAACCGTGTTCAGCACTGCCGCCACGGTGGAGATGTGTTCCCGGCGCTCTTCTTGCGGCCGCCGCGAAATGTAGGAGAAGCGAAAAATCAGCCAGTAAAGTCCAAGAATGGCCGCGCTCGCGGGAAACTCAGCGAATGGGTGCCGGTGGCCTTGCATGGGCTCGATGATCGGCCGCAGCCACAGGTAGTGATTCAGATAGCTTGCCAGCATGCCGAAGATTTCCAACTCGAACCACTGCATGCGGCCAACGATCACCACTAGGCCGGCAGCCAGCAGCACGCTTGCCGACAAGCTGTAAACGTTGGAGTGGCTGACCGTCACGGTCAGAAACGCCAGCAGAAATGCCAGTCCCGTGACCACCTGCGAGTGATAACGCAGAGTGTGCCACACCATGACGACAGCCAAGGCAAGCAGCAGCGCCAGGTCCGTAAGCTGCGACGTCAGCACCTGCGCCGCTGGAACGTGGTACATCGCGTACGTGGTGAAATACAGCAGCGCCCATCCCCCGCCAACGCCCGCGCGCGCCAGGATTCGGTAGAGGTCGTGCCGCTCAAACCACACACCGGCGCCCAACAGCAGTCCGCCGACCGTGTATCCCACCAGCACCTTGCCCGCGGGCCCCAGCGTCTTGAGCTGGTACGCGAGAAAGAAGGCAACACCCAGCACCAGAATTACGATTCCCAGCTTGTTCAGCCAGTTGGTGCCAAGCGTCTCTTCCAGATCGAGCGAGGATTTAAACCGCTCTGTCAGTGAGGGCGAGAGCTGGCCAGAGGTATAGCTCACTCCGCGCAGGGCAATCGACGGCGGCGTTGCCGGGGCCTCACCCAGCCTTCGTATACTCTCGGCCTTGGTGCCTGCCATCAAGGGGGTTGATTCGGGTGCAGGGGGCCCCGCTGCGCTTCGCTCCGGGGCAGCCGATGAAGGGGTGGATGCGCGCTCCGCAACCGGTGCTTCTTTCGCGATTGGCTCGGTCTTGGGGAGCGGCGCGGCGCGTCCTCGAAGTTCCTTCACTGCCCCCTCTAGCGTGAGAACGAGGTTTGTCAATTGGCGCAAACGCGATTGATCTTCTTCACGGTCCTGTTTGCGCTTGCGATTCGTGCGCCAAACGAGAATCCACGGGCCAAATAGGACAAACAACAACAGTCCGGCGTAGAAGAGGAATTCCATCACACCATGCCGCGATAGCGCGCCTAAACTGCGCCGGATTCTACTATCTAGCCTAAAGAATGGCCACGTTACATTTCAGAAATAGCTAAGGTAGGGTTGATGTGAATGTCCAAAGCGGTAGTCGGCCGCGCAATGGAGAGCCTCCCTTGAGCGAAACCGTTCACAAGTTTCCTGGACTTGGGAACCTGCAGCGCTTGGATTGCGTAAAGCATTGAGAGGTGCTCAATGCAAAACCTGCCCGGCAATTTTCGGTACGCCCTGCGACAGTTCCGGTTGTCGCCGGTCTTTGCCGCGGCAGCGGTACTAACGCTTGCTTTGGGAATCGGCGGCACAACGGCAATTTTTACATTAATCCACGCCGTCATGCTCCGCTCCTTGCCGGTTTCGGATCCCGGCAGGCTCTACCGGGTCGGCGAAGGCGACGATTGCTGCGTGGAAGGGGGTCCTCAGGACACCTGGGGAATGTTTTCGTTCTCTTTGTACGAGCGGCTAAAGACGGAAACACCGGAATTCGAGGAGGTGGCGGCTTTCCAGGCCGGGGGTGCCAGGTTGAGCGTGAGGCGTCAGGGCCTGGAATCGGCTCCCAGACCTCTTCGTTCGGAGTACGTCACCGGCAATTATTTCTCGACGCTCGGAGTGCGCGCCTTCGGCGGACGCGTGTTTACGCCTGACGACGACAAGCCGGCTGCTTCGCCGGTTGCCGTGCTCAGCCACCGTGTCTGGCAGACCACCTATGCCTCCGATCCTTCAGTTGTGGGTTCCACTTTCGTGGTGGAGGGCCACCCGTTTACGGTGATTGGCGTCGCGCCCCCCGGATTTTTCGGCGAAACGCTGGAAAGCGATCCTCCAGATATCTGGGTCCCGCTCCAACAGGAACCTATGATCAACG
>Ga0307479_10000932_pt1 | contig 26348 bp, 22 predicted proteins | sample atmos_gasesECM4C_FD_203743 | JGI IMG/M metagenome (GOLD analysis project Ga0307479, IMG submission 203743) | Hardwood forest soil microbial communities from Morgan-Monroe State Forest, Indiana, United States - atmos_gasesECM4C_515 | ecosystem: Environmental > Terrestrial > Soil > Temperate... | reverse complement strand
GCGGTGTCGGAGAAACCGGAGGCCACGTGCGTGGCGGTGATGGCCACCGGCCCGCCCAGCGCGAGCGCGTGCGCGAGGCCGAGGGGGTTCACGCTGAGGTGGCTGTCTCCCGTGCTCCACTGCACGCTGGAGCTGAGGTCCACGGAGCTGCCGTCGCTGTAGACGCCCTGCGCCGAGAGCTGGAGCGTGGTTCCGTTGGGCAACGTCGCGCTCGCCGGCGACACCCGCAGCGCGACGAGGACCGGCGCGGTGACGATGATGGAGGCTGTGGCGGTCTGTCCGGGGGGGCAGCTGGTGTCGCAGCCGTTGGTGAAGTGAACCAACACCGGGCCGCCGGGAGTCCCGCCGGTGACCAGGCCCTGGTTGACGCTGGCGACGTCGGAGTTGTCGCTGTACCAGGAGAGGTTGCTGCTCTGATCCTGCACGGAGCCGTCGCTCATCAGCGCAAGCCCGGTGATCTTCACTTTCTCGCCGGCGTGCAACGTCGCGCTGGTCGGCTCGACGTAGACGGAAACGATCGTCGGGTAGGTGAAGGAGACGGAGGTGCTGCCGTCGAGGCCGCTGGCCGGATCGTGCGCCGAGACGTTGCAGGAGTCGCCCGAGTCGGTGTTGGCGGTGAAGAGCCCGCCGGCGCTGATGCTCCCGGAGGTGGCGCAGGTGGTGGACCAGATCACCTGCGCCGTCAGGTCGGCGGTCGAGCCGTCGGCGAAGAGGCCGGTGGCGGTGTACTGCTGCGCGTCGCCGCTGGACACCATGGCCTGGCCCGGCGTGACCGCCACCGAGACCAGCGGCGCGGCGCTCACCGTCACGGTGATGGAGACCGAGAGCGCCGGGGTGGCGTTGGTCGCGGTGATCGTCGCGCTGCCCGCCTTCAGCGCCGCGATCAGCCCGGGCGTCGTCTGCGCCGCCACCACCGCCGGCGCGCTCGAGATCCAGGTCAAAGACGCGGTGAGGTCGGAGCTGGTGCCGTCGTTGGAGAAGCCCGTCGCCGCCAGCTGGTAGCTTCCGCCGGCGGCGATCGCCAGCGCTCCCGGCGCGATGCCCAGATGGAGCAGCGCCCTTCCCACGTGGATGCTGATGCTGGCGTTGTGGCCGCCGGGGCCCGCGGCGTCGATCTCCACATCGCCGCCGGCGGTGTCGCCATTGGCGGTGACCAGCCCGGCCGCGACCGTGGCCAGCGATTCATTCTTCGAGCTCCAGGTCACGCTGGCGGTGAGGTCCTGCGTGCTGCCGTCGGAGAAGACGCCGGTGGCCGAGAGCTGGAAGCTCTGGCCAGGAGCGAGCGCGCTGGTGGGACCGGTTATGGTGACCGCGGAGAGCGTCGCGGCGGTGACGGTGACCGCGGCCGAGCCTTGCAGGCCGCTGGACGCGTGCGTGGCGGTGATGGTCGCCGAGCCGGCCAGCTTGGCGCTCACCACTCCGCTCCTCGCGTCCACCGCCGCGACCGACGCCATGGTCGTGCTCCAGGCTACGGCGGTGGTGAGATCGAGCGTGCTTCCGTCGTCGAAAGCGCCGGTCGCGTGCAGGGCCAGCGAGAGGCCGGCCGCGATGCTGGGCGCCGCGGGGCTCACCGCGATGGAAGAGAGGACGGCGCTGCTCACCGTCAGATCCACGGTGGCCTTCACGCTGCCGGACGCGGCGGTCACCGTCACCGCGCCGGCGGCGATGGCGGTGAACTTTCCGCCGGCCACGGTGGCGAGCGTCGCGCTGCTCGAAGTCCAGGTGGCGCTGGAGGTGAGGTCCTGCGTCGTTCCGTCGTCGTAGACGCCGGTGGCCGAGAGCTGCTCGGAAAATCCACGCGGCACTGTCTTGCGCGTGGCCGCGATGGCAATGGCCTTGAGCGCCGCCGCGGTGACCGTCAGGGTCGAGCTGGACGAGAGCTTGCCTTGCGTGGCGGTGATGGTGGCGCTGCCGCCCGCGACCGCGGTCACCAGGCCTGCGGCCGACACCTTGGCCTTGCTCTCGTCGCTCGAGGTCCAGGTGGCGGTCGAGCTGACGTCGCTCGTGCTGCCGTCGCTGTTCACTTGCGTGGCCGAGAGCTGCAGCGTCGCCCCCGCGTGCAGTGTGGCGCTGCCGGGCTCGACCAGCAGTGCCTTGAGCGAGACGCCCTTCGAGCAGCCGAGGCAGAGGGCCAGAGCGAGGCTCGTCGCACGGGTGAAGGTCATGTCGGGGTCCCCCCGAGAGATTGTCGCGCGGCAGGCGGGGCAGCGTAAAGTGTCCGCCGTCACGGGGGGTGTAATTGAGCGATCCGCATCGGCGATTCTTCGCCCACTGGTCGAGGTTCTACGAGAGCACGCCGCTCTTCGCCCGGCTCTTGCGCAACCAGCAGGACGAGGCGCTGCGGCGGCTCGCGGCCAGGCCCGGCGAGCGCGTGCTCGACCTCGGCTGCGGCACCGGGCGGGCCCTTCAGCTGGGGCCCGGAGCGGTGGGCGCGGACGCATCGCTGGAGATGCTGGGGGCCGCCCCGAGCGGCCGCGTCGCCTGCGCCCGAGCCGAGGCGCTGCCGTTCCGCGGCGGCGCATTCCAGGCGGTGCTCTGCACCAATTCTTTTCACCACTATCCCGAGCCGCTGGACACGCTGCGTGAAATCCGCCGCGTGCTCGCGCCCGGCGGGCGCGCGGTGCTGGTCGACCCCAATCTCGACCACCCGCTGGCGCGGCTCACCATCTACGGTGGCGAGGCGCTGGTCTTCGGCATGAGCGTGCACCTGCACTCGGCGCGCGAATGGGAGTCGATGTGCCGGGCCGCCGGATTCGCGCACGCCACCGCTGAACCCCTGCGTTCTGTGGCACTGGGTGCCGTCTCCCTCTGCGTCCAGGCCTTCTGTTAGTCTGCGCGGCCGTGAAAAAGGTCCTCATCGCCAATCGCGGCGAGATCGCGCTCCGCGTGGCGCGCACCTGCCGCGAGATGGGCCTGCGCACCGTGGCCATCTACAGCGACGCCGACCGCGCCGCGCTGCACGTCCGCTCCTGCGACGAGGCGGTGCGCGTGGGACCCGCCGCCTCGCGCGAGAGCTACCTGGTAATCGAGAACGTGATCGCGGCCTGCCGTGCGACCGGCGCAGACGCCGTGCACCCCGGCTACGGCTTCCTCTCCGAGAACGCCCGCTTCGCCCGCGCCTGCGCCGAGGCCGGCATCGTCTTCATCGGCCCGCCGCCCGCGGCGATGGAGGAGATGGGCGAGAAGACGCGCGCCCGCCGCAAGGCCATCGAAGCCGGAGTGCCGGTGGTGCCGGGCATGAAGGAGCCGATTCCCCCGGGCGGCGAGGATGCGGCCAAGGAGTACGCGTCATCGATTGGCTACCCGATCATGCTCAAGGCCGCGGCCGGCGGCGGCGGCAAGGGGATGCGGCTGGTGAACGAGCCGCGCGAGTTCGACTCCGCGCTCGCCACCGCGCAGCGCGAGGCGACGAGCGCCTTCGGCGACGGCCGCGTCTACATCGAGAAGGCGGTCTCGCGGCCACGCCACGTGGAGATCCAGATCTTCGCCGACACGCACGGCAGCTGCATCTGGCTGGGCGAGCGCGAGTGCAGCGTGCAGCGGCGGCACCAGAAGGTGATCGAGGAGACGCCATCCGCCATCGTCACGCCGGAATTGCGTGCGGAGATGGGCCGCGTGGCGGTGAACGCGGCCAAGGCGGTGGGCTACGTCGGCGCCGGCACCTGCGAGTTCCTCGTCGACGGCGGCACGCGCAGCTTCTACTTCCTGGAGATGAACACGCGGCTTCAAGTCGAGCACCCGGTCACCGAGCTGTGCACGGGCCTGGATTTGGTACGCTGGCAGATCGAGATCGCCCAAGGCGCGCCGCTGCCGTGGACGCAAGACGACGTCTTGCGCAACCTGCGCGGCCACGCGATCGAGGCGCGGCTCTACGCCGAGGACCCGGCGCGCAATTTCCTCCCCAGCCCCGGGACGATCCTGGAGCTGCGGCTGGCCGAGGGGCCGGGCGTGCGCAACGACTGCGGCGTGGAGAGCGGCAGCGAAGTGCCGCGCCATTACGATCCGATGATCGGCAAGCTGGCCGCATGGGCGCACACGCGCGAAGAGGCCATTGCGCGGTTGCGGCGCGCGCTGGGCGAGACGGTGGTCAAGGGAATCACCACCAACGCGGCGTATCTGAAGCGAGTGCTGGAGCTCGACGAGTTCGGCCGCGGCGACTACGACACCGGCCTGCTCTCGCGCGCGCAAGAGCGGCTCTTGGGCAAGGAGGTCACCTCTGACGAGGAGATCGCGCTCGCCGCCGCCGCCATCTGGCAGCTGGAGCAGGACCAGCGCGCGGCGATGGGCGTGCGGCCGGCGGCGGAGGAATCGGCCTGGGCGCGGGCCGGCCGTCTGGCGGCGCTGCGGGGACGCAAATGAGGTACCACGCCATTCTCGACGGAGTAGAGCGTGACGTCGAGGTCACCCAGCGCGGCGACCGGTACCGCGTGGTCGTCGGCGAGAAGGTGATGGAGGTGGACGCGGTCCATCTCCAGGGAACGGCGCTCAGCCTCATCATCGGCACGCGCAGCGCGCGCTGCGATATCGAGCCGGGGCAGGACGGCAAGCTGGCGGTGCGGGTGGGCGAGTCGGTGGTGGCCATGGAATTGCTCGACGAGCGCCGCTTGCGACTGCGCCGCGCCGAGGGGAAGTTCACGCTGGAGGGGCCGCAGCGCATTGACGCGCCCATGCCCGGCAAGGTGGTGCGCGTCCTGGTGAAGCTGGGCGACGAGGTGCAGGAAGGGCAGGGCCTGGTGGTGGTCGAAGCGATGAAGATGGAGAACGAGCTGAAGAGCCCCAAAGCCGGAAAGGTGACGGAGCTGCGCGCGGTCGAGGGCGCGGCCGTGGAGTCCGGCGCGAAACTGGCCGTGGTGGCGTAGATGACGGCGTATCTGCACGGAACCTCGCCCGCCGAGCAGGAGCGGCTTTCGCTCCTGAACCGGCTGATGAACGAGGCGTCTTTGAAGGAGCTGGCCGTGCGCCCGGGCGAGCGCATCGTCGATTTCGGCTGCGGGCTGGCGCAGCTCTCGCTGCAGATGGCGCGCGCGTCGGGCGTGAAGCTGGTCGGTATCGAGCAGAGCTCGGAGCAGCTGGCGCGGGCCGAGCGCGACGCGCTCCTCGACCTGCGCCAGGGGTCTGCCGAAGAGCCGCCGCTTTTGCCGCAAGAGTGGGGCAGCTTCGATCTCGCGCACGCCCGCTTCGTGCTCGAGCACGTGCAAGATCCGCTGGCCGTGGTGAAGCAGATGGTGCGCGCGGTGCGGCCCGGCGGGCGCATCGTCCTGCAGGACGACGACCACGACGTCTTCCGCGCCTTTCCCGAGCCGGCGGGCTTCACCGCTCTCTGGCGCTCGTTCGTGCGCAGCTACGACCGCATCGGCTGCGACCCGTACGTCGGCCGCCGCCTGGTCTCGCTCCTGCACGAGGCCGGCGCCGCGCCCACGCGGTCCTCTTGGATCTCCTTCGGCGCCTGCGCGGGAATGCCCGCCTGGCAAGGCTTCATCGAGAACATCGCCATGCAGTTCACGGGCGCGCGCGAATCGATCGTGGGCGGAGGGATGATGCGCGCCGAGGAGTTCGAGCAGGCGTTGGCGGATTTCGCGCGCTGGTCCGCGCTTCCGTACGCGTCATACTGGTACGCGATCTGCTGGGCAGAAGGAGTCCGCACATGACGGCGCTGGAGAAATGGGCGCGCGAGGTCTACGGCAAGAGCACGCTGAGCAAGACGCTCTTCGCCACCTCGAGCGGCATCGAGCTTCCGCCGCTTTATTCGCCGGCCGAGCCGCCGCCGCAGATCGGGTTGCCCGGCCAGTATCCATTCACCCGCGGCGTGCAGCCCACCATGTATCGCGGCCGCTTCTGGACCATGCGCCAATATGCGGGGTTCGGAACCGCGGAAGAAACCAATCGCCGCTTTCACTATCTCCTGGATTCGGGGCAGACCGGACTCTCCACCGCGTTCGATCTTCCCACGCAGATGGGCCACGACTCCGACAGCGCCCGCGCGCGCGGCGAAGTGGGGCGCGTCGGCGTCGCCATCGACTCGGTCGAAGACATGGAGCGGCTCTTTCGAGGGATCGAGCTGCGCAAGGTATCGACCAGCATGACCATCAACGCCACCGCCGCGACGCTGCTCGCGCTCTATCAAGCCGTGGGCGAGGCGCACGGGACGCCGCCTGCGGGGCTATCGGGCACGATACAGAACGACATCCTAAAAGAGTACATGGCGCGCGGAACTTACATTTATCCGCCCGCGCCCTCGATGAGATTGATTACCGATACCTTCGACTATTGCTCCAAAGTCATTCCCAGATGGAATCCCATTTCCATCAGCGGCTACCACATTCGAGAAGCCGGAAGCACCGCCGCGCAGGAGATTGCCTTTACCTTGGGCGACGGGATTGCGTACGTCGAGGCGGCGGTCAAGCGCGGGCTCGATGTCGACAGCTTCGGCGGGCGGCTGAGCTTCTTTTTCAACGTCCACAACAACTTCATCGAAGAGGTGGCCAAGTTCCGCGCCGCGCGGCGGCTCTGGGCGCGGATCATGAAGGAGAGATTCCGCGCCCGCGACCCGCGCAGCCAGATGCTACGCTTCCACGCGCAGACGGCGGGCTCCACGCTCACCGCGCAGCAGCCCGACAACAACGTGGTCCGCGTGGCGCTGCAGGCCCTGGCGGCGGTGCTGGGCGGCTGCCAGTCGCTGCACACCAACGGCCGCGACGAAGCCCTGTCGCTGCCCACCGAGGCGAGCGCGCGCATCGCGCTGCGCACGCAGCAGATCATCGCGCACGAGAGCGGCGTCTGCGACTTCATCGATCCGCTGGGCGGGTCGTACTCGGTGGAGGCTCTGACCGACGAGCTGGAAGCGAAGGCGCAGACGTACTTGCAGAAGATCGACGAGATGGGCGGCATGGTGGAGGCGCTCGCGCGCGGCTATCCGCAGCGGGAGATCGAGGACGCCGCCTTCGTCGCGCAGCGCGAGATCGAAGAGAAGAAGCAGGTGGTCGTCGGCGTGAACGAGCTCGTGGTCCAGGGCGAGGCGCCGTTCGAGATGCTGCGGGTGGACCCGGCGCTGGAGGAGCAACAGATTCAAAGGCTGCGCGCGCTGCGGGCCTCGCGCGACAACGGTGCAGCGACTGCGGCGCTGAGCGCGTTGAAGCACGCTGCCGAAGGCACCTCCGAGAACCTGGTTCCGCGCATCGTCGCCGCGGTCAAGGCGCGCGCTACGCTGGGCGAGATCGCCAACGCCATGCGCGAGGTGTTCGGCGAATACGGACGCTGATTTGCTTCGCCCCCGCCGGAGTGTTGCAATCTTCCGGTGCAGGTCGCGGTCCACCAGTTCGACGGCGTGACGACGTTCCAGGCGCTGCCGCTGGCGGCGGGCCTCCTGGTCGCCTCCGCCCGCCGCGATGCGCGCATCGCAAACGAGGCCGCGCTCGCAATCCACACCGCCCGCGTCGATCCCGACGAGGCCGCGCAGCCGGCCGACGTGCTCGCCTACTCGACGTACGTGTGGAACGAGCGCTACTCGCTGGAGGTCGCGCGACGGGCCAAGGCCCGCACGCCCGGCGCTTTCGTGGTGCTGGGAGGGCCTTCTGTGCCGCGGCGGCCGGAGCGGGCGGCGGCGTTCTTGCGCGAGCACGACTTCGTCGACGCGCTGGTGTTCGGCGAAGGCGAGCTGGCCTTTCGCGAAGTGCTTCGCGCGCTGCTCGACCAGCTCCCGCTGGAAGAGATTCCGGGGCTCGCGCTGCGCGCCTCTGCGCGGCCCGAGGGCGCGCTCTTGACCGCACCGAGGGCGCGCATCACCGATCTCGCCGAGACGGGCTCGCCATATCTCGACGGAACCTTCGACGCGCTCCTCGGGCAGGGCGCCGGGCCCGGCGCGGCCATCCTCGAAACCAACCGCGGCTGTCCCTTCGCCTGCACCTTCTGCGACTGGGGCCAGGCCATCAACAGCAAGGTCCACGAGCTGCCCGCGGAGCGGTTGCACAAAGAGCTCGCGTTCGTCGCGCGCCACCGCATCCCCTACCTCTACATCGTCGACGCCAACTTCGGCATCCGCCGTCGCGACCTGGGGCTCATCCGCGAGATCGGCCGCCTCAAGCAGGCCGAGGGCGCGCCGCAGTACGTCTTCTTCCACCTCACCAAGAACGCCACCGAGCGGCATCTCGAAGTCGTGCTGGCGCTGCGCGAGGCGGGCATCGGCACGCACCTCGCGCTCTCGGCGCAGGACTTCGAGCCGCGCGTGCTCCTGGCGGTGAAGCGCGAGAACATCGACCTCGACAAGGCGCTCGAGCTGCGCCGCATCTGCCACGAGCGCGGCATCCCCACCTTCAACGAGCTGATCCTCGGCCTGCCCGAGCAGACCTACGACTCATTCGCGCGCAGCATGGTGAAGGCGGTGACGCCCTGGCCGCGCGACGCCTTCCAGCTCTACCTCGCGCGCATCATCGAGAATGCGGAGATGGCCGCGCCCGAATATCGCGCGCGTTTCGGCATCGAGACGCGGCGGGTGTCGATCGCGTCGTTCCAGCGCGACGGCGCGGCGACGCCGGTGCCGGAGCTGGAGGAGATCGTGGTCGCGACCGCGGCCATGCCGCCCGACGATTTCCGCCGCGCGTTCCAGTTCGGCTTCTTCCTCGCGGCGGCGCACAACTTGAAATTGCTCGACGTGGTCTTGCAGGTCGCCTGGCGCGCGGCGCGCATCGACCTGCGCGACTTTCTCGAGGGCCTCTTGGCGCGTATCGCCTCGGCGCCGGAAGGCACCGCGTTCGCTCGAGTGCAGGCCGTGCTCGACCGCTACGCCGACGCAGTCGAAGGCGGCGAGGCGATGGTGCTGCCGGCCGCCGAGACGGGCTCGCACCTCTGGGCCGTCGAGGACGGGGTGCTGATCGCGGCGCTCTCGGATGCGGCTTCGTTCTACGCCGAGGTCGCGGCCTACGCGCGCGACGGCTTCGGCAGCGAGCTGCTGGAGGAGTCGGTGCGCTTCCAGCGCTTCGTCACGCCGGCCTTCGGCGACTGCGCCGCCCGGCGGGCGGAGTTCGCGGCCGACTTCGAGGCCTGGCGCGCGCTCGAGCCGGCGGCCGAGGGCCCTGCGGTGCCGCAGCGGCAGCGAGAGCTCTCGTGGACGCCTTCGCCGCCGCTCGCCGCGCAGCAAGACTTGCGCGGATTCATCCTCGTCTATCTCGCCGCGGTCCACGCCCGCTCCCCGACCGGCAGCGTCGCTTAAAGCAACTTCCGTCGCGCGCGCTGTGCGATGCGGCGCTTCTTCCAGCGCGACAGCTCGGCCGCCACCATACTGGACAGGCGGTCGCGGTCCTCCTTCTGCTCGCGCAACAGCGCCGGGCGGCGGCGCGACTGCAAGAGGCGGATGCGGACGTCCACGTCGTGCAGCTCGCCGAGCGCCTCCTGCAGCGGCGTCAGCTCCGGGAGCAGGAGCCGCGACGCTGCCCCCGGCGAAAGCTCGAAGAGATAGCGCAACTGCTTGACCGAGATGCGCACGCGGTGCATCGAAGGCGGGGTCGTCCGGGCGAGGGCAGCGTCCAGCCGCTCTTCGAATCGCTCCAGCCGCTTGCGCAGCAGCTTGCGTACTTCTGCGCCGCCGAGCTTTCCCCGGAACTTCCTCCTGGCGACCGCCTCCAGGATGCGCGGCAGCGAGCTATCGTGCCACTGCTCCAATGCGCCAGAGAGATCGCGCTCCGCCTGCCCGAGCCGGGCCGCGCGCTCTTGCGCGAGCGAGTCGTCGCGCCCGCGCAGCCAGGCCACTTGCAGCTGCAGATCGCGCACGCCGCCGAGCGCGTCCTGCAGCTGCTTCACCGGCGGGTCCAGCTCGCGCAGCCGGAGCAGCCGCAGCGCCGCCCGCAGCCGGCGCGCGGCGACCCGCATGTCGTGCACCGGCTCCTCTTGCGGCAACAACGGCTCGTGCCGCTCCAGATCGCGCAGCCGCGCGGTGAGGATGCGCGGCCCCAGCTCGGAAAGCCTGGCGCCCGCCGAGAGGCCGTGGATGGGAGTCGCCTTGGCCATCGCGGGCGCACTATAGACGTGCAGGTCAATGCTGATCAGCGTCCTCCTCCCCGTGCGCAATGCCGGGTCGACATTCTCCGAGGCTTTGGAGAGCATCCGCGCGCAGCGGGGAGCGCCGCCGATGGAGATCGTCTGCGTCGACGATGCCTCCACCGACGGCACCGCCGCCATCCTCGCCGAGGCGGCGCGGCAGGACGCGCGCATCCAGCCGGTCCGCGGCGAGGGGCGCGGGCTCGTGGCGGCGCTGAACCTCGGGCTCTCTCACTGCCGCGGCGAATTCGTCGCGCGCATGGACGCCGACGACGTCGCGCACCCGGACCGCGTCAGGCTGCAGATCGATCTCCTGCTCAGCGACCCTTCGCTCGGCGCGGTGGGCAGCCTGGTGGATTGCTTCTCGGACCGCGGGCCGCTCTCGCCCGGCCTCGCGCGGCTGCAGCAGTGGCTCAACCAGACCGTGACCAAGGCGCAGTGCAAGAACGGCCGCTTCGTCGAGGCGCCGCTGGTGCACGCCAGCACCACCTTCCGCCGCGAAGCGCTGCACTCGTGGGAAGACCACGGCTGGGCCGAGGACTGGGACCTCTTGCTCCGCCTCGTCGAGCAAGGCTGGGAGCTGGCCAAGGTGCCGCACGCGCTCCTGCGCTGGCGCGACTCGGCGCAGCGGCTGACGCGGACCGGCCCCGCTTACAGCCCTCAGGCCATGTTCCGACTGAAGGCGCACCACCTCGCCCGCGGGCCGCTGAGGGAGCGGCCGTTCCACATCTGGGGGGCCGGCCCGACGGGCAAGCGCCTGGCGCGCGAGCTGGAACACCACCAGCTGCGGCCGCTCTCGTTCTTCGACGTGGACCGCCACAAGCGCATCGCCCGCGGCCGCCCCGTGCTGGGCGAGGAAAAGTTGCCTGCTCCCGGCACCGCGATGATGCTCTGTGCGGTGGGAGCGGCGGGGGCGCGCGACGAGATTCGCGCTCTTTTGGAATCGCGAAAGTTCGAGGAGGGGCGGCACTTCCTTTTCGCTGCCTGACAGTGACCGCGGTCACGCCTGGCGCGGGGCCGCGTGGTAACCTTCGATTGGGAGAGTGTGCCCGAGTGCAGTCGCTGGAGCCCATCGCCAAGCTTCTCGCCGAGCGGCGCGTGCTGCCCGAGCCGGTGGTGCGCCGCGCGCAGAGCGAGGCCAAGTCGCGGGCCGGCTTCCTCGGCGCGCTGCTCGAGCTGGGCGTGCCCGAGCCGGACCTGGTCGCGCTGGTGTCGGAGCAGCTGGGGATTCCCGGCGTCGACCTCTCGCGCACCACCATCGATCTCGACGTGCTCGATTCCATTCCCCGCATCGTGGCCGAGTCGGATCTGGTACTGCCGCTCTCCAGCGAGGGCGGGCGGCTGCACGTGGCCATCAGCGCCGGCAACGAGGACCCCTCGGTGATCGAGGAGCTGCGCTTCATCACCGGCCGCGAGGTGTCGCCCTACGCCGGGCTCCCCGGCGTGCTGGAGCTGGCCATCGCCGCCGCCTACGACGCCAAGGAGCGCAGCGAGCGCTTCTGGCGCGGCCCGGGCCTGTTGCCCGACGCCGACGTGAAGGTGGCGGTGATCCTCCCCGGCAATCGGCCGGGCCGGCTGGGGCAGCCGCGCACCGAGGAGATCTACCGCGATACGATGGAGATGGAGCGGGACGAGGTGCCGCTCGAGATCGGCCCCGACACCGAGGACGACGACGTCGAGGTGCTGCACTCCATGCGGGTGCGGGTGGGGCCGGCGCACGTGCTGGCGGTGGACGACGACGCCGACATCCTGAGGCTGCTCGACCGCACGCTCAAGGCCGCGGGCTACGTGGTCGAGCTGGCGCACGACGGGCGCGAGGCCGAGGAGAAGTTGAAGACCGGCAACTACGACCTGGTCCTGCTCGACGCCATGCTCCCGCACGTGCACGGCTTCGAGATCTGCGCGCGGCTCAAGGCCAGCGCGCGCACGCACTACGTGCCGGTGATCCTGATGAGCGCGGTCTATCGCGGCTGGCGCTACGCGCACGACGCGCGCGACGCTTTTGGCGCCGACGACTTCCTCGAGAAGCCGTTCCATCTGCCGGAGCTGCTGCGGCGGGTGCAGGTGCGGCTGGGGGCCACGCCCTCGCCCAAGCCGCCGCCCGAGAAGGCGGAGAAGCTGTACAGCGAAGGCATGGGCCTGCTCGAGGCCAAGAAGCCGGCCGAGGCGCGCGCGGTGCTGGAGAATGCGGTCAAGGAGGATCCGCTCTCGGCGCGGGCGCAGTTCGCGCTGGCGCGGGCGATGCACGAGCAGGGCGACGCCTTCCACGCCATCACCGCCTACGAGCGCGCGGTGGATCTGCGGCCCAATCTCTTCCAGGCGCTGCGGGCGCTCGCGTCGCTGTACGAGCAGAAGGGGTTCCGGCGCAAGGCCGCCGAGGCGCTCGAGCGGGCGCTGCATGCCGCGCCCGACGTCCAGACGCGCGAGGCCATCCGGCAGCGGCTGATAAAATTGTTGTAGTGGTGCCTGACCTGGGGCGCTCTGCCTCGGCGCGGCGCCTTTCGATCCGGCGCCTGCGGCGCCTCTACCCCCAACATCTCACGGTCATTTCAGATGGGCGTTGCGTTATCTTCCGGCGCATGCTCGACGTCACGCCGTCGATCCGCAACTTCGCGCAGGCCATCGACCGCCAGCGGCAGGCGCTGGAGCGGATTCCGCTGCTCGAGGGGAGCCGGCCCGATCTGGTCGCTCTCGCGCGCGAGCTCGACGAAGCCGAGGTGGCGGCGCTCGCCTTGACCGCGGGAGAATTTTTCGCCCAGGCCGCCCGCGTCGTGTCGGTGCCGGTGCTGCGGGCCGACGCCATCTCCGAGGAATTTCGCGTCTACGAATCGCGCGCCGCCGGAGCGGATGCGGTGCTGCTGCGCGCCGCGGCCATGCCGCCGGAATTGCTCGCGCGACTTTCGCAGGCTGCCTCCTCGACGCACATGAGCCCCTGCATCGCCTGCGGTTCCGAAGAGGAGATGGCGCGCGCGGCGAAGCTGCGCGCAGTGATCGCGGTGGAGTCGCCCGCGCTCCTGGCCAAGGCGCCGCCGCGCACGGTGCTGCTCGCTCTGCGCGATGCGCCCGACCTTCGCGGCCGCGCCGACGCGGTGCTCGACGCGCGACTCACCGACGCGCAGTCGTTCCGCGCCGCGCTCGCCGCAGAGGAACCCTGATGCCGCCGCCGTTCAAGAAGCACCTCTTCGTCTGCCTCAACGAGCGCGACCCCGACAACCCCAAGGGCGACTGCACGCGCAAGGGGTCGCCCGAGCTCTTGAAGAAGTTCAAGGAAGCGCTGCGCGCGCGCGGGCTCGACGAGAGCATCCGCGCCAACAAGGCCGGCTGCCTCGACAACTGCGCCAACGGCTGCAGCGTGGTGGTCTATCCCGAGGGCGTCTGGTACGGCCACGTCACCCCGGCCGACGTGGAGGAGATCGTGGAGAAGCACTTGATCGGCGGCGAGCCCGTCGCGCGGCTGCAGCTCTTCGCAAAGAAAGATACTTAGTTCAAGAACTGCGCGGCGCCGCGGAGTTTGCGGACGCGGGCGCGCAAGGACTCCACGTCGGAGGCGCGGGGCTCGAGCTGGAGCACTTTCTCCAGATCGCGCGCGGCCGCGAGCGGTCCCCCGAGCTGCTCGCAGAGCTGCGCCCGCTCGCGCAGGCCGCGGACGTTCTCGGGTGCGAGGAGCAGCAGCCGGTCGACGGCGCTCAAAGCGCGCGGCATGTCGTTGCGCTCGCTGTACACCGAGCGCAGGTTCTGCAGCATCCGCACCAGGATCTCGCGCGGCCGCGCCGCGCGCAGCACGCTGGCGTCGAACTTCACCTTCTCGCCCATGGCCGCGGTCAGCCGCTTCTTGATCTCGTCCAGCCCGAGCAGCTGCCCGCGGTGGAAGGGGTCCACCACCAGCTCGCCGCCCTCCAGCGCCACCTTGCAGAGGAAGTGGCCGGGGAAGCCGACGCCGTCGACGCGCAACCCGCAGCGGCGGCCCACTTCCATGTAGACGATGCAGAGCGTGAGCGGAATGCCGGTGCGGCGGTCGAGGACTTCGTTCAGGAAGCTGTTGCGCGGGTCGTAGTAGTCGGCGCGATTTCCCGAGAAGCCCAGCTCGTGGAAGAGGTACGAATTGAGCCGGCCCACGCGGCGCTCGGGGCTCGCCCCCGACGGAAGGCCCGCCTGCACGCCGGCCGCCAGCTGGTCGAGGAGGCGCAGGTAGTGGCCTTCGTCGAGGTCGGGATACTCCTCGCGCGCCACGGCCAGCGACGCCCGCGCCAGGTCGACCGGGTCCTGCTCGACGAACCGGCTCAACAGCCGCCGGGATGTCTCGGCACCATCCACAACCCCAATGCTAACACGCGCCCCGGCGGAGGCTCACCTCAGCAGCATTTCGCCACGCCGGCCGACGCTGTCGGGCTCAGCCGCCGCACTCGCTGCCGCGGGGGAACCCCTGGCTTCGCACGCAGCTGAGGAAGCCGTCGTAGCAGCCGCTGCCGCCGCGCTGCTGGCAGGCGATTTTCTCCTCGATGCACTTCTGGCAGCTCGCGGCCTTGTTGCGCTCGATGCTGCGAGCAGTCTCCGCTTCCGCCGCGCGCGTCTCGCGCGCCTGCCTGCGCAACTCGGCCTCGGCGATGGGCCGGGTGAAGATCTGCACGGTGATGGGTCCCGAGCCGAGCACCTGGTCGTGATAGGCGAGGTTGAAGCGGCCCTTGCCCGACCGCTGCGGGCAGCCGAACTGCGCCACGCCGCCGGGGCCGACCACTCCCGGTCGTCCGCTCGAGATCGCCTCGTTCTCCGCGAGGACTCCGGGAGCGTAGAGGTGGAAGTTTGCCAGTCGGCGCTTGCGCGCCTCCGCGGAAAAGCTCGCGCCGCTGCCCAGCTTGACGGACATGGCGTAGCAGGCGCCGCGGTGGAGCGGCAGCTCGAGGCCGTGGAAGTCTTCCAGGCGCCCGGACTGGGTGGTGAGCAGCTTGTAGCCGCGCGTCTCGCGGGCGATGGCCTTTTCGAGCGCGGCCGGGCTCTCGGTGAAGGGGCCGTTGGGTCGCGTCCACACTTCGACTGAGAGAGGACCTGTCCCCAGCTCGTTCGCCGCCGACGGCAATCCCGTGGCGAGCTTGAAGCGCGCGGTGCCGCCCGCGTCGAGGCACTGTTCGCGCAGAATCGCGCTGCGGCCGAGGACGGTGAGGTCGGAGTGCGGGGCGGGCGTTCCCTCGTGCAACTCGAAGGTCGCCCGAAGGCCGCGCTGCGCGATGGGCGAGAACGCCGCGTCCTTTCCCAGCCGGACCACGAAGCGGTAGCAGCGGTCGGCCTGGACGGGCAGCTCGAGGCCGGCAAAGGCTTCCAGCCGCGCGGATACGGAGTCTCCGTCGCGCTGGAACGAATGCAGCTCGTCGCGCAGCGCGCTCTCCATCCTCGCCGCATCGGTTGCGAACTCCTTCTGCACCGGCAGCTGCAGGTAGCGCTCGCGCCGCCCGGCCGCGTCGTTGCGCGGCGGCGCCAAGAGCTTCGAGGGCGGCGGGTCGAAGACCAGCTGATAGGGGCCGTCGACGGCTTCCACGGAGGCGACCCAGAGCTTCAGCGGAACTCCCGCTGCGACCGCGAGCTGCTGGTCGCTGCCCGCTCCCAAGTCCTTGACGTAGAGCTGCGCGCCGGGGGTTTGCGAGCGCAGCGCGACGCGCACGGTGCCTGCCGCATCCCAGGTGGCGAGATAGGCGTCGCCGAGGCGGTAACCGTAGAGCTCGAACTGCTGGTCCTGGTCGGAGGCCAGCTCTCCGTCGACCACGCGCGCCGCGGCGCTGAAAGGCGCAGGTGCTTGCGGAGCCTCCGACTCCGACTCCGGCGCCGGCGTCAGCCCGGCGCAGGCGGCGTGGAAGAGCACCAGCAGGGCCACCGCAGTTCGCATCGCATCCATCTCAAATCTCCTCGAGAGATATCGCCGCGCGTGGATACTCCGCCGCGGCCGCCGGGGCCCTCGGCTGGCGCGATCGAAGAAGGCTTTGTCGTCCGGCGTTAAGCGCGGTTGACCCTCTCTCTTTGGCGATCGATCCTCGCGCCGTGTCGGCCGGTCTCCGCTGCAGGGCAGGCCCATCGTTCCTCTACTTCGACGCGCCGGCGGGGCTGAGCGGCGTCGTCTTCTGGGGACGGCCGACGGTCGCCGACGTCGAGCGGCTCTTCGAGCACCTGCACCGATCGTACGCGCGGCCCGGCCGCACCGACCTGCTCCTCGACCTGCGCCGGCTGACCCCGGGTCCGCCCGACTTCGCAGCCGGCTCGCGCGGCGCCGAGCTCTTCGAGGCCGGTGCGGACCAGTTCCAGCGCGGCGGCGGAAGCGTGGCGCTGGTCCTCAAGAAGGAGCAGCACCAGGTCACGGTGGCGGGGATGATGACGCTGGGCCCCATCGCCATCCGCGCGTTCGAGAGTGCAGAGGAGGCGCTCTTGTGGCTCTCGCCCAAGACGGCGGCACGCGAGCTCCTGGCGGAGCTGAGCGAGAGGGCGCGCGAGGCCGCTCGCGCGGCGCCCGTCCTCGGCGTCCTGCGCGCCAGCCTCGACGGCGCAAAGGGCAGGCTCGCGCTCGGCGCCGCCGCCCGCGCGCTGGGTCAATCGGCGCGCTCGCTGCAACGCAAGCTGCGCGACGAGGGGACCAGCTTCCAGGCGGAGTCGGCGGCGGCGAAGGTGCGCGCCGCCAAGGAGCTGCTGCTCCATTCCGACCACAAGCTCGCCGCCATCGCGTTGGAGATCGGCTGCTCTCCCCAGAGCTTCAGCGCGCTCTTCCGCCGCGCCACCGGCAAGTCGCCGAGCCGGTGGAAGGCCGCGCAGCGTCCTTAGAAGGCTTCGTTGATCAGCCGCTCGAAGTCGACTTCGGTGACCGGGCGGGGATTGCTCAAGTGGCAGGCGTCGGCCAGCGCCTTCTCCACCAGCTGCGGGATCATCTCGCGCTTGACTCCCGCCTGCGACAGCTTGCGCGGCAGTCCGCAGGCGACGCGCAGCGCGTCCACCAGCTCGGCGCACTGCTTGGCGCGGTCGGCGGCCGGCGCGCGCGGGTCGGCGCCCAGCGCGACGGCGGCGTCGGCGAGCCGCGCCTCGGCCGCCATGCGGTTGAAGTTGATCACCACCGGCAGCATCAGCGAATTGGCCAGCCCATGGTGCGTTCCGGCGATGGGCGTCAGCGCGTGCGCCACCGAATGGGCCGCGCCCAGCCCCTTCTGGAACGCCACCGCGCCGAACGCCGAGGCGATCAGCATCTGCTCGCGCGCCTCGAGGTCCTTTCCGTTCTGCACCGCCTTCTTGAGATTCGCGCCGATGCGCCGCAGCCCGTCGATGGCCACCGCGTCGGCGAGCGGGTGATCGCCCTTGGCCACGTACGCCTCGAGATTGTGCGCCAGCGCGTCCATGCCGGTGGCGGCCGTGAGGAAGGGCGGCAGCCCCACGGTCAGCTCCGGATCGAGGATGGCGGCGCGCGCCATCAGCGCCGGGGAGAAGATCACCGTCTTGGTCCCGTCGATCATCAAGACCGTGCTGCGGCCGATCTCGCTCCCGGTGCCGGCCGTGGTGGGCACCTGCACGATGGGCGGAATGGCGCCCGTGATCTTGGCCTCGCCGCCCTTGGCGTCGTCGTACTGCGCGAGCGGCGGCGGGTTGTTGACCAACAGCGCGATCGCTTTCGCCATGTCGAGCGACGCGCCTCCCCCCACGCCGAGCAGGCTGTCGGCGCCCGCGGCGCGATAGGCGTCGATGCCCTTCTGCGCCTCGGCCTCGGTGGGATTGCCGGAGAAGTCGGTGAAGAGCGGCGCCTTGATTCCCGCCTGCTCGAGCAAGGGCGCGACGAAGCGCAGGAGGCCCGCCTGCAGGATCCCCTTGTCGGTGACGAGCAGCGGCTTCTGCGCGCCGGCGCGCTTCAGCTCCGCCGGCAGCTCCTTGATCGCGCCCTTGCCGAAGACGATGCGGGTCGGAAAGCTCATCACGCTGGCCATGCTGGACCCCCTTGATTCAGATGATCTCGAAATACCTCTCCAGCTCCCACTTTGTCACGGCGCTCTCGAACTGGCGGCACTCCCAGTCGCGGGTGCGCAGGTAGTGGTCGACGAAAGTCTCGCCGAGCAGCTCGCGCGCCTCCTTCGAGCGGCCCAGCCGCGCGGTCGCCTCGCGCAGCGTCGCCGGCAGCTGTTCGGCCTTGGCGTCGTAGCCGTTGCCCACCGTCTCGGCCGGCAACGGCAGCTCGCGCTCGATGCCGTGCAGGCCCGCCGCCACGCTCGCCGCCATGGCGATGTACGGATTCATGTCCGCCGCCGCGAATCGATACTCGACGCGCGTCGAGGCGGGCGACCCTGCGATCACGCGCAGCGCCGTGGTGCGGTTTTCGAATCCCCAGGTCGCCATCGTCGGCGACCAGGCGCCGCGCACCATCCGTTTGTACGAATTTATAGTTGGTGCAATCAGCGCCGTGAAGGCCGGCATCAGCGCCAGCTGTCCGGCAACGTAATGCTGGAAGATCTTGCTCATGCCGTGCGGGCCGCGCGCATCGTGAAACACCGGCTCGCCCGACGAGCTCCACAGCGACTGGTGCAGATGTCCGGAGCAGCCCGGCAGCTCCTTGTTCCACTTGGCCATGAAGCAAGGCATCACCCCGTGCCGCGCGCAGATTTCCTTGGCCGCCGTCTTGAAGAGCGCCGCCTTGTCGGCCGCGCGCCCGAGCGAGTCGTAGCGCAGCGCCGCCTCGTAGACGCCGGGACCGGTCTCGGTGTGAAAGCCTTCCAGCTCGATGTCGAAGGCGGCGAGGCGATCCAGAAGGTCGTGCACCAGCGGCGCGTTCTCGCTCGCGCGCAGCCAGGAGTAGCCGAACATGCCCGGGCTGAGCGGCGTGAGGTTCGTGTAGCCCTTGGCGCGCGCCGATTCGGGCGTCTCCTTGAAGAGGAAGAATTCGTACTCGCTCGAGCACTTGACCGAGAAGCCCATCGCCCGCGCCTTGGCGTCGATGCGCTGCAACACCTGCCGCGGTGAGACCGGCGTCTCGAAGTCGAGCAAGAAAGCAGCGGTGCCTTCCTCCCAGGGGATGCGCCGGTAGGTGCTCAAGTCCACCGTCGCGTGCGTGTCGGGATAGCCGCTGTGCCAGCCGGTGACCTCGGCGTTGTCGTAGAGCATGTCGCCCGAGTCCCAGCCGAAGATCACGTCGCAGAACCCCATCCCCCCCTCGGCCACGCTCCAGAACTTGTCCAGCGAGACGTACTTGCCGCGCAGGATCCCGTCGACGTCGAACCCGCCCAGTTTCACCTTGCGGATGCCGTGCTGGCGAAACTCCTCGCGCAGGTGCTCCACCTGGGCTGCTCGCGTCTTCGGCGTGTCCATGGCGCGCAGCGTCCCGCGCGGCGAGACTGCGCGTCAAGGGCGGAGCGGTTAGATTGCTAGGCATGCTTCTGGTCGTCCAGACGGGGACCACGCACCTGCACGGCGACTACCCGGCGTGGTTCGCGCGCGCGCTCGGCGCGCAGATGCCGGTGTGCCGCGCGTTCGCGGACGAGAAGCTTCAGGCTTCGCTCGACGCGCATCGGCCCTCGGGCATCATCGTCAGCGGCTCGCCGCTGAGCGTGACTTCGGAAGAGCCGTGGATGTTGCAGCTGGGCAGCGATCTGCTGCGGGCGGCGGCGCGCGGCACGCCGGTCCTGGGCGTCTGCTTCGGGCACCAGCTCCTGGCGCGCGCGGCCGGCGGCGGGGTCATCGTCAATCCGCGCGGGCGCGAGATCGGCACCGTCCAGATACAACTCACCGAGGCGGGCCAGCGCGATCCGCTTTTTGCATCATGGGCCGACGCCGAGAAAGTGGATGTGCAGGCCACGCACCTCGACGCGGTCGACCCGCTGCCGCCGGGCGCGGTGATCCTCGCCTCCAACGAGAATTCCGCCGTGCAGGCGTATCGCCTCTCGGAGACAGTGGCCGGCGTGCAGTTTCATCCCGAGCTGTCGGCCCAGGGCATGCGGGACCTGATCCTCTCCCGCCGCGACAAGCTCGCCGCCGAGGGCCGCGACGCCTCCGCCCTCGCCGCCGCCGTGCACGAAGTGAAGGCTGCCGCGATCCTCTACGCCTTCGCCGCCCAAGCGGAGCACGCGTAAAAGCAAAAGCGCGGTGATCAGTTGCCGTTCGAGCCGTTCCTTGGTAGCGACAATCGCCCTTGGAACTGATCCGACTCGAACGCGCGGTCATCGGGTATCGCAACGCGCTCCTGCCGCCGCTTGACCTCGCGGTCCGGGCCGGGACCACGCTGGGCGTGCTGGGTCCCAACGGCGCGGGCAAGACGGCGCTGCTCAAGTCGCTGCTCGGCCTCTTGCCGCTGATCGAGGGCAAGCGCGTGCTGCCGCTGGGCCGCTCGCCGCGCGTCGGCTACGTGCCGCAGCGCGACCGCCTCGACATGAGCTGGCCGCTCACCGTGCTCGACGTGGTCTTGATGGGCCGCGCCCGGCTGGTCGGGCCGGTGAAGCGCTACTCGGCGCGCGACCGCAAGGCCGCGCGCGAGGCGTTGAGCGAGATTGGCGTCGGCGATCTGGCCGACCGGCCGCTGTTCGCGCTCTCCGGCGGGCAGCACCAGAAGGTCCTCATCGCGCGCGCCATCGCCGCCGAGCCGGAGCTGCTGGTGCTCGACGAGCCGACCAGCGCCATGGACCCCGCCGCCGAGCGCATCCTGCTCGAGCTGGTGCAGCGGCTGAAGAGCGCGCACAACCTGAGCGTGGTGCTGGTCACGCACCAGCTCACCGCCGTGGCCGGCTTCGCCACCGAGGTGGCGCTGGTGGACCGCGAGCGCAGCCTCTTCGAAGTCGGGCCCGCGGCAGCGATGATCGACCCGCAGCGCCTGGGCCGCCTCTACGGCCGCGAGGTGCGCGTGGCGCAGGTGAACGGCCATACCGCGGTGGTGATCGAGTGAGCGCCTTCGCCGACTTCTGGTCGGGCCGCGACCTGTGGCTGGAGCCGATGATCGCCGGCGTGCTGGCTGCCGCCATCCTCGGCTACATCGGCGTCTTCGTGGTGCTCAAGCGCATGGTTTTCGTCTCGGCGGCGTTGAGCGAAATCTCCGGCGTGGGGGTGGCCTTCGCCTTCTACGTCGGGGCGCTGCTCGGCATCGACCCGCACGCGCACGGCGCGGTGCCGCTGCTCCTCGAGCCGACCTGGTTCTCGCTCTTCTTCGCCTGCGCCGCGGCGGTGCTCTTCTCGCTGCGTCCGGGGCACCGCAAGCTGGCCACCGAGACCATCGTCGGCCTCGGGTACATCATCGCCAGCGCGCTGGTGCTCGCCATCTTGAACAGCCCGCGCATCGCGCAGGAGGCGCACGCGGTGGGCGACATCCTCTTCGGCAACGCGGTCACCGTGCCGCGCGCGCAGATCTGGGCGCTCTTCGCGGCCAGCGTCGCCGGCGTGGTGGTGCACGCGCTCTTCTTCAAGGAGCTGCTCTTCGTCAGCTACGACCCGGAGACGGCGGTGGTGCAGGGCGTGGGAGTGTTCCGCTACGAGCTGCTCTTGAACCTGGCCACCGCGGTGGTGATCTCGGTGGCCACCCGCGCGGTGGGCGCGCTACCCGTCTTCGCCTTCACCGTCATTCCCGCGGCGGCGGCGCTGATGATCACCGAGAAGATGCGGCTCACCATCACGCTGTCGGTCGCCTTCGCCGTCGTCGCCGCGGCGGTGGGCTATTACCTGAGCTGGATCGAGCAGCTCCCCACCGGCGCCAGCATGGTGGTGACGGCATCGTTCTTCTTGTTGCCGGGGCTTTTGAAGCTTTTGCGGCGCAGCACCGTCTGAGGTTCTCGCATGGTCCTCGCTCTCTTGCTCCTGGCGCAGTCGCAACCCGATCCGCAGCTACAGAAAGAGTTGGAAAAGGCCATCCAGGCCGACCAGCAGGCCGCCGCTGCCCAGCAGCAGCAGCAGCCAGCGCCGCAGCCGGTGAGCATGCCGCAGCAGCTCTTGCGCGGAGCGCAGTCGCTCAATCCGGACATGAGCGTGATCATCGACGGCGACGCCGGCTGGCAGCGGCGCGCGCCGCAGTTCTTGAACGGCGACGATCCCAACCTCCACGGCGACACCACGCACGCGCTCGGTTTCACCGCGCAGGAGGTGGAGCTGGCGGCGAGCGCCATCGTCGACCCGTACTTCAAGGGCGAGATGTACCTGACCATCCCCAATCTCGAGGGCATCGAGGTGGAGGAGGCGTTCGCGACAACAACCTCATTGCCCTGGAACTTGCAGCTCAAGGCTGGCAGCTTCCGCAGCGCCTTCGGACGGCAGAATGGCCAGCACCTGCACGTGCAGGACTTCACGCGGCGGCCGCTGATCAACGCGGCTTTTCTCGGCGACGACGGCCTGCGCGGGCCGGGCGCGCAGGTGAGCTGGCTCGCGCCGCTGCCGTTCTATCTCACTCTCTACGGCGAGGCGTTTTCGCTGCGCAACGACCCGGCCAGCCTCGCAGGGCCGGTCCCCGATCCGGTGCGCAGCTTCGGCGCCGACGGCCCGCGCCGGCCGACGCTTCTGGCGGAAGCGAAGCTGTTCCTTCCTTTCGGCGACGAGTGGTCGCTCTACGGCGGGCTCAACTTCGCCAGCGGCGAGTCGCCCGGCCTGGCCGTTTCATCGAGCACCAACATCGGCGCGGGGCGCCAGACGCAGCTCTTCGGCGCCGACCTGTATCTCAAGTGGAAGCCGGCCAACGTCTCGCAGAGCTACAGCTCGCTGGCGCTGCAGGCCGAGGCCATCTTCCGCCACTTCGCCGAGGGCGACGGCCTGGCCGACTCGTGGGACGGCGGTGCCTACGCACAGGCGGTGGCGCAATTCGCGCGCCGCTGGTTCCTCGGCGCGCGCGGAGATTTCATCGGCGTGCCGTCGAATTCCGTCACCGCCCGCACGGCGCGCGGCGCCGTGAGCCTCACCTTCCAGGGCAGCGAGTTCATGCGCGTCCGCGCCTACGCCGAATTGGAGAAGGGCAACATCTCTTTCGGCGACGAGTCGATTCCGGCCGGCTTGTTCCTACCCGCGGTCCAGCCCTCGTGGGCGCCGGCGGCATTCCTGCAGCTGGAGATCTCGATCGGAGCACACGGTGCCCATCCGTTCTGATCGGCCGCGGGGAGATGACTTGCCGATCGCCTCATGCTTGACGCCTCGTCGATCCGGCGCCGTCGGCGCCTCCACCAGGGTGGAGCTCGCTCCCCCCTGGACCCCCCAACCGAAAAGGCTGGAGTGAGATGATCACCTTGCTGGCGGCGCTGCACGTGGTCTCGTCGATTCCGACGCTGGGTTCGCTCGCCAAGGAAGTGGGCGGCGACCGCGTCGAGGTGGAGTCGCTCGGCAAGGGCTACCAAGACCCGCATTTCGTCGAGCCCAAGCCGAGCCTGATGCTGGTGCTCAACCGCGCCGACCTGCTCCTGCACGTGGGGCTGGAGCTGGAGATCGGCTGGCTCCCGCCGCTGGTGCTGGGTTCGCGCAATCCCAAGATCCAGACGGGCGAGCTGGGCAATCTCGACTGCTCGCGCAGCATTCCCATCCTCGACATCCCGACGACGAAGGTGGACCGCTCGATGGGCGACATCCACCCGCAGGGCAATCCGCACTACTGGCTCCCGCCCGGCAACGCGAAGATCCTCGCGCGCGAAATCGCGCAGCGGCTCGAGCAGCTCGACCCCGACGGCCGCGAGACCTACGAGAAGAACCTGGCCGGCTTCAACGCGCGCGTCGAGGCCAAGGAAAAGGAGTGGGCGCCGCTGACCGCCAGATTGCGCGGGCTCAAGGTCGCCACCTACCACAAGAGCTGGACGTACGTGTCGCAGTGGCTGGGCATGGAGGAGATCGGCTACGTCGAGCCCAAGCCCGGCATCCCGCCCGACCCGCAGCACCTGGCGCGGCTCATCTCGGTGATGAAGCAGGAGGGAGCGAGGCTGCTCTTGATGGAGAACTTCTACAACAAGAGCGTGGCCGCGCTGGTGGCCGACAAGGCGGGTGCCAAGCTGATGGTGCTTCCCACGGACGTGGGCGCGGAGCCTTCGATCAAGGACTGGTTCACCCTGGTGGACGCGGTGCTGAAGCAGCTGGCCACCGCGGTGTAGTATCTTCGGCCCGTGCTGCTCAAACTCGCCCTCTGGCAGGACGTGCAGGAGTACCTCGAGAAGAGGAACGACGTCGTCATCCCCGTGGGCGGCACCGAGCAGCACGGCCCTTCGGGCCCCTTGGGCACCGACCTGATCATCGCCGAGGAGCTGGCCGCCGACCTGGGCGAGGAGCGCTTCACCATGGTCGCGCCGGCCATTCCCTTCGGCGTCTCGCAGGTGCACGGCGCGTTTCCGGGCACGGTGTCGCTCAAGCCGGCCACGGCGCTGGCGCTGGTCACCGACGCGGTGGAGTCGCTGGCGCAGCAGGGGTTCCGGCGCTTCTTGCTCTTGAACGCGCACCACGGGAGCAAGGCCGTGCTGCAGGCCGCCTGCCAGCAGGTGCACGCGCAGCTTCCCGAGACGCGCTGCCTCTCGGTGCAGTGGTGGGAGCTGCCGGAGGTGAAGAGCGTCCTGATGGAGATGTTCGGCGCCCGCGAGGGCCACCACGCCACGCCCGGCGAGCTGTCGGTGGTGCGCCGCTTCTATCCGCGCGCGGTGCTCGACCTGCCGCCGATGGAGCGCTTCGAGCCGGTGCCGCAGCTGGTGGCGTGGAGCGCGCAGGATTTCCGAGCGCGGTATCCCGACGGCAAGGTCGGCTCCGATCCGTCTCTTTCCAGCGGCACCGCCGGCGACCGCATCTTCGTCGCCGCCGGGCGCGGGCTGGTGGAAGTGCACCGCAAGCTGGTCGAGGATCCATGACCGCCTATGCGCTGATCGCCGAGCCGGATCCGGGACAGGCGCAGGTCTACCGCCACCTGGCGCTGGCCGAGGGATTCGAGGTGAAGCTGGCGCGCGACGGCGAGCAGGCGCTGGCCCTGGTCCGCTCGGCGGGCGCGCCGGGGCTCACCATCGTCGAGCTGGCGCTGCCACGCATCAACGGGTTCCAGCTCATCGAGGAGATTCGCAAGCTGGCGCCGGCCGAGCTCTCGCCGGCGGTGGCCGTCTCCGCTTTTCGCGCGCTGCGCGACGCGGCGGTGCGGCTGCGTGCCGACCTGGGCATCTCGGCGCTGTTGGCGCGGTCGGCGCCGGTGGACTCCATCCGCCGCGCGGTGAAGAAGGTCTTGGCCGCATCGCAGGCGCCGCACGGGCCCGCGCCCGCCACCAGCGCGCCGCCGCCCACGGCCACGGTGCAGGAGATCGACGAGGACCGCGCCGAGGAGGTGCGGCTGCATCGGCTCGACCAGATGCAGCTGGTGGGCGAGGGCGAGGACCCCGAGCTGCACCGGCTCGTCGAGGAGACGGCGAAGCAGTTCGGCGCTTCGGCGGCCATGGTCTCGCTGGTGCTCGAGGACAAGCAGTGGGCCATGGCGCACGTGGGCCTCCTCGGCCGCCTGCTGCGCGACCGCGGCTCGCCGCGCGAAATTTCCTTCTGCACCCAGGTGGTGCAGGGCCGGCAGCCGCTGGCGGTGCCCGACGCGGCGGTGCACCCGGCCTTCGCCGACAACCCGCTGGTGCTCGACGGGTCTGTGCGCGGCTATGCCGCGGCGCCGCTGGAGACCTCTTCGGGAGACGTGCTGGGGACGCTCTGCATCCTCGACCCGCGGCCCATCTCGCTCTCGGCCGAGGACCTCGATCTGCTGGTGATGCGCGCGCGCCAGGTGGCCGGGCAGATCGAGCTGCGCACGGCGGCGCGGCGGCTGGAGCACGAGCGCAAGCGGCTGCCGCAGGAGGTGCGCAAGCAGCTGGAGTCGGACAAGCCGCTGGCCAACGCGCTCTCCTATCTCTCGGCGGTGCTGGACAACATCGACAACGGCGTCTTCTTGCTCGACGCCGATCGCAGGGTGGTCTTCGCCAACCAGGCGCTGGCCGACATGTTCGCGGTCACCACCGACTCGCTCATCGGCCGCCACCGCGACGAGCTGGTGCACGAGGCGGCGCAGCAGTCGAGCGATCCCGACGAGTTCTTGCGCCGCCTGCGCACCCTTACGACCGGCCCCTACGCGTTGCGCGGCGAGTTCGAGATGGAGCGGCCGCGGCGCCGCTTCATCCGCTGGACCTCCAAGCCGGTGGAGCTGGGCGACGGCGTCGGCCACCTGGCCGTGCTCACCGACGTGACCGCGGAGATGGACCTGATGCGCGAGCGCGAGCAGCTCGCCCGCACCGACCCCCTCACCGGCCTGATGAACCGGCGCGCGGCCGAAGAGGTGCTGGAGCGCGAGGCGTCGCGGGCGCAGCGGTTCGGCTCGCGCATCTCGGTGGCGCTGGTGGACCTCGACAACTTCAAGCAGATCAACG
>Ga0307479_10000931_pt1 | contig 26359 bp, 16 predicted proteins | sample atmos_gasesECM4C_FD_203743 | JGI IMG/M metagenome (GOLD analysis project Ga0307479, IMG submission 203743) | Hardwood forest soil microbial communities from Morgan-Monroe State Forest, Indiana, United States - atmos_gasesECM4C_515 | ecosystem: Environmental > Terrestrial > Soil > Temperate... | reverse complement strand
AGCCTGCTCGAAATACGTTCTGGCGTCGTCATAGTCGCCCTTGAAAGCGTAGCTGTTGCCGATGTTATTCAGACACAACGCTTGGTCGTTTTCATTCCCGAGGTCGCGTTGGATCTGCAGGGACTCTTTGAACAGCTTGAGGGCGTCGTCGTATTTACCGCGGTTGTGCTGCAACCAGCCGAGGTCGATCAGAGACGTACCGACATCTTGCCTGTCACCGATCTCGCGATAGATCTTCAGTGCTTCCTTGACGTTGGTCAGAGCCAGATCCGGTTTGCCAAGCCCTTCATAAACAGATGCGATCATATTGAGACTGTCCGCAATTCCCTTCCTCTGGCCCAGGCGCCGCTTGATTTCGAGAGATTGCTGATAATTCTGCAGAGCTTCTTCCGGCTTGTTGAGATCGGAGTAGGCAATGCCGAGGGCCTGGAGGATCAAGGCTTTCTGTTCCTCGTTATCCACCTGAATTGCCAGGGTGAGTGCCCGGTTGAGGGGGTCCAGACTGGCCCGCGAGTCGCCGCTCTTGATGTCGACGCGGCCAGTTGCGAGCAGCGACACGATATCCTTCGGATTCGCGGCCAAGACTTTCTGATAATGTTCGCTGGCCTTAGAAAAATCGCCTGTGTCCTCATACAGGGCGCCCAACGCGGAGCGCACATTGGCATCGTCAGGCGAATTTTTGGCGAGGTTCTCGTATGCCTCGATAGCCTTGGGATAATTCTTGCTAATGCGGGCTTGGGAAGCGCTGATAGCATACTTCTCTGCAGGCGTTAAGCTTTCGCTTAGCTCCACGGCTCGTCGCGCCGACTGCTCCGCTTCACTGCCGTAGCCCAGGTTGGCGTAGGTCTCCGACAGCTTGGAAAAAGCCAAGGCAAACTGCGAATCCTCTCCTGTCGCCGCCTTGAAACTCTTCACGGCTTCGAGATTCTTCCCCTCGCGCAAGAGTTGGGCACCCTGGTAGTAATCGCGCAATGCGAGCACGGACTTGGAACTTGGCTGGAACGAACTGGTCTTGAGTTCTTTCACTACATCCGGCAAAACGGTTAGGTTCTGGCGAATGGACTCGGCCAGCCGGTCAACCGCGCCGGGAATATCTTTTTCGGCGACGCCGGCAATTTTCAGCGGCACGCTGCGGTCGTGCTTCAGGTCGTGAAGAGTGGCGTCGATGTGGATCTGGTCGCTGAAGCGGGCGTACTGGCCCCAAACTACGGTATCGGCACTGGTGAGTTCCGCCAGGCGGCGCAACGTGGTCGGATCGATGGCCGAATCGCGTGCGATGCGCAAGTCAGCAAGCACTTGCTGTAACCGGTCCGGCGAAATCGTCCTTAGCCTTGCCGACTGGCCAACATCGGTGGTCAGCATGTCAGCCACGGTGGGTCCCAGCCAGTCGAGGGCGGTGTCGCCAGAGGCGTTGCGAAACGGCAGAATGGCGAGCGAAACTTCTGGCTTGGCGGGAACCTGCTGCTGACTCGTCGTCTGACGAAAGAGCTTCTCGCGCAGCAATGAGCCTGCCAATGCCACGATGACCACCGCGGCGGCAATTCCGATCCAACGCCAGTGGCTTTGTGCCCAGGTGCCCACGATGGCAAAGGCGGGCGAAGCGGCGGCCACATTGCCCTGGCAGCGGTCGAGGTCGTCGAGCAGTTCTTTCGCCGAGGCATATCGCAGGTTGGAATCGCGTTCCAGGCACTTGCTGATCAGATTGCTCAGCGACGCCGGAAGCGTGTTGTCGATGTCACTGATAGGCGTAGCGCGTTGTTGGGTGCGCTTCAACAGGCTGGCAAGGGCGCTGTCGGTCTTGTAGGGCGCCTCGCCGGTGAGCAGTTCGTAAAAGATCAATCCGACGGTGTAGAGGTCGGAGCGTTGGTCGAGCTGACTGCCTACGGCCTGCTCCGGCGACATATACTCCATGGTGCCGACCAGCATGCCAGTCTGGGTCATGCCTTGGCATTCCTGCGACCGGGCTAGCCCGAAATCCATGACGATGGCGCGGCCCGAATTGTCGCACATGATGTTCTGCGGCTTCAGGTCGCGATGGATGACGCCTTCGGCGTGGGCGGCCTCGAGCGCGTGGCAGACCTGCTGCATGATCTCGACCGCTTCGGAGGGCGGCAGTTTGCCGCGCTCGGCAAGCAGGCTACGCAGATCCCGGCCCTCCACGAACTCCATGCTGATGAACTTCAGGCCCTCGGCTTCGCCCAGGTCGAAAATACGAATGACGTTGCGATGTGTGACCTGGCGGGCCAGGATCAGCTCCTGCTTGAAGCGCTGGATGATGGCAGGATCGCCGGCCAGCTCGGGACGGATGACTTTCAGCGCGACGACGCGGCCCAGCTCGCGGTCGTTGGCCTTGTACACAGCACCCATGCCGCCCTGACCGAGCACGTTGAGAATTTCGTAACGGCCGCCCAGCACGTAGCCGGGCTCGAGCACCGGGGCGCCGCCAGGCCCGGAGTTGGAAGACGATGGGTGGCTGCCGCTTCGGCTGCCCGGGACTCCCGTTTCGCCCGCGGGAACAGGGGAAGGCGTCGTGGCCGCGGTAGCCGCATCGGGAGTTACGGACTTACTTTCGTGGACCAAGGTTTGGTCAGGGTCCCGGGGCGGCTTTTGGTTCGGGTCCATGGCCAAGGTTCCAGGGCGAGGTGCGGGTGCCTGAAGGGGCGAGCCTTTTCCGCCAGAACTCACGCCCACGTAGCGACAAGTATATACCTGCTCGGAACGCTTGCCGAGTCGCGAGCGCGATTTCTGCTCCAGCAAAAATGGGCCGCGGGGTGTCCCAATGCCGCTCTTTGTCGCCCTTAGGCCAGCTCTCCCGGGCCGCGGGGCCCGAGCACGGCGGGGAACTTTTTGTGACCCCCCACCGTTAATAGAGTTTGGGAGCTTCCGAATTGAGCTACCGAATCGGCGGCCTAATCTTGCTCACTCTGGCCACCCAGCAGCTAGCTATAGGGCCAGTTCGTACGGTTAGAGATAACACGTTGGTTTCGGACCAGCTTCCTTCTGTCACCGTCGAGGTCCGAAAGGATTTCAAGTTTCTTGGTAGAATTCCATTGAATATCCACAACATCGCCGTTGGTGAGCGATTTATTTTTGTCAAAGTCGGCCGAAATCGGCACATCACTCGCATGTTTATCGTGCAAATGGAAGGCTTTCTGCCGGGAGTGGATGACATCTACCGCTGGAACATGGAGAACCCAATAAAGCTCGGCTATCAAGACTATCGCCACAACATCTCGTTCTACGACAATGAAGCGGAAATCGGGCAAAATCCCGGCTCAGAAGCTGAGGCCACAATGAGTTTTCTGAAGGCCAAGGGGTATCTGCTTGATCCCGAGCTCATGCAGTCGCGATTTGCTCGCGTTGTGGGCGATGACAGGAGACATGAATTCCTGTTGTTCTATACCGAAAACATGAAAGACCGCGGCCTCAAACTGGCCGATTTTTCCGAAGAGAAGCCGGCAAGCGCACAGAAGCTTCGCAGCGAAAAAGCACTGACGAAGCGATCGCTACAGGTCTTCAAGATCTCGGACGCGGGTGGCCCGGGCTTATCCCATTAGAAAGAGTCTGTGTGGCCCATACGGCGGGTCCGCGTGTGGGGCCTTTTTCCCACTTTTCTCCTCGCCGGTTCTTCGCATGTGTTCGTTCGAACGATCAGCCCCTCTCCACACCCTCTGTATCCTCGCGTTAACCCTTTCTTTTCTGCTCCTTCCAGCCGCCGACCGCTGCGTTCCGCATACGGAACAATTCGAACCTACGAGCCAATTTCCCCGCCGATTTCCGTTGCAACTTCTTTCTAATCTTTAACTTCCAGCCTCCAACCGCCGCTTTTCCCCGTTCGAACGTATACCATATAATAATAGTACTTGACAGAATACTTTTTCCGTGCTATCGTGGGTCGTGATAGTTTATCCTGAGCCTCAAAGAGTTCGATTCCGGTTTACCCCGGACCTCTCGGGGCCTGCCCGAATCGCTCGAGAACTTCTCAGGAACAGTGCCCGAGAGTTTCGCCCGCCCCAGACCTCTCGGGGACCCGGCCAAAAGCAGTCTCTTCCCCTCTTCCACGGCTCACGGATCACAGATCACGCCTGCCCGCCGTGGCGGAAATCACCGCCTGCCCGCCCGTTGCTATCCCGTTGTGCCCCAACAGAAGCGCTTCTATCTCTTTTCTCTTCATGCCGTTACGGACCCTTTCGTTTACAACGAGGGGGGTATACCCCCTCCATCCTTGCTGTGAGGTGCTTTCATGCAGGAATCTTCACCTAACTCTCTCTCTTCTCAAGACTTGCCGCTCAGCTCTACGCTGCCTGCCCAGACCAACGGCGAAGGGAGTAACAGTCAAGGGAGCGAGGCTCGCAGTTTGCGTCCCGGACGGGTTTGCGGGACGAAGTGCGCAGTCCGTTGCAAGCAGCGCACCCGTGCAGGCCGCCCTTGTCAGCTCCCCGCCCGCGATACCAACTCCGGACTCTGCTTCCGTCACGCCGGCCTCCGCCAGAGCCAGCAAGACCCCGACGACCTTTCCGCCGACCTTCTCGATAAGCTCACCGAATTCCACTCCGCCTATGATGTCAACGAGTTCCTGGCCAGGCTCTTGTTTCTCCTCGTCCGCAATCTCATCTCCGCCAAGCGCGCTGGCGTCCTAACCTACATCGCCGCTCAGCTCCTCAGCTCCCTGCGCGAGGTCCGCCACGTAGAAGCCGCTGACGAAGAACCAGTAAACATCATCCTGAACGGCCCCCGCCCCATCCGCGACTGAACCGCCATGACACGCACGCTTCCATCTCCGCTCTTCGTGGCACAGGCAATCTTGTTTACCCTGCTTGCCCCGAGAGATTTCCGCGAGTGGACGCAGGAAGGGCCTGTGCGCTTTTTCTCGGGCCTCGCCCCATGTAGAGGCCGGGCTTCAGCCCGGCCTGCCGACCGAAAGGTCGGCCACGACACAAGTCAGGAATGGTATTCTCAGGTCACATGCCGCTCCCACCAAAGAGGCTGCCACCAAAGCCGCCGCAGAAAAAAACGCTGGTCTCTCCCGGGGCAGCCCGGCCTGGGGGAAAGAGTAAGAAGCCTGTTGGAGAGAAGCCTGTCGTTAAGAAAGCGGCTGTTAAGAAACCCTTTGACCGTTTCCGATGGGAGTTTTACGCTTGCGCGATTCTTACGTTTCCCCTTTTTGTGCTTCCGATGACCTGGTACGTCAAAGGCATCCTTCTTGTCGTCATCGCGGCCATGGTGAGCGATTTAACATGGAACTCTCCTGTTGCGATGCAATGGCCGCGCAGCGGCAAATGGCGCAGGTGGGTAGCGGCTATGGTGGTCCTGGCCGCGCTGGGGTTGGTTTCCCTCCGCATGCAGTACCGAGAAGACACCAAACAGCGATTGCGTGAACCAATGGCGCAGATTCTTGCCGAAGGAGCGAAGCTGCAGGACGCTTGTCTCTCCGGCAATTGGGGTGACGCGGAAGCCGCCGCTACTGCCTGGGGCGAAAAAACGGGCAAGTGGCTTGCGGATAATGCAGGTAGCGCCGAAGCAAGCAGATTCGGCAATCCGACCGGACAACTGCAGCCCGGTAGCCGCTACAATCCGGCCCAGCAGAGATGCTGGTCGTACGTCAGCCTCAGGATGATTGCATTGAAGGAGATCGCGAACGACATGGAGCACCAATGATTCAGGCCAGCTGTGCCGCCCTCCGGAGACCTATTTGGGGCGCTTCAGGAACGGGAGGAGCATGGGCACGCGCTGCTTGTACTCCCGATAGGCGTCGCCGAAGAAGGAGATGAGGTCGCGCTCTTCGAGCTGAATGGCGACGAGAATGTAGCCGGTGGTGGCAATGGCGAACAGCAGGTGGCCGACCGTCATCCGGGGAGTGGCCCAGAAGGCCACGACAAAGCCCAGGTAAATCGGATGGCGGACATGCTGGTAGAGCGAGGGCGTCTTGAAACCGATGGGCGTGTACGGCTGGCCGCGCATGTAGCTGCTGACCTGCCGCAGCCCAAAAAGCTCGGCGTGGCTGACGAGCATCGTGCTGGCCAGAACGGTGAGCCAGCCGACCGCGCAGAACGCGAGCAGGATCCATCGGCCGGCGGGGTTTTCTACGTCCCAGAAGATGCCGGTCATGGGGCGCCACTGCCAGTAGAGAAGGATGAGGCAGAGGCTGGCGAACAGCACGTAAGTGCTGCGCTCGATGGGATGCGGCACCAGCTTGGTCCACCACTTCTTGAACCCTTGCCGCGCCATCACGCTGTGCTGGATGGCGAAAAGTCCCAGGAGGAGCGCGTCAATTACGAGCGACATGAGGGAGAATGCACCGCCGCCGGAATCGATCGACTTCGGAACGAAAACGTTGGCGACAAAACCGATGGCGTAAAGGAAAGTCAAAAAGAAAATGAGGTACGCGATAATCCCGTAGAGAAACGCTGCAATCCCGGCCATTTGGGCGGCCTCCTCGCTTGCGGAGCTCCACACCTGCGAACGATGGAAAACTTGTCCTGGGCCTGACGACGGGTTCGTGGTTCGACGGTATGAAGCTGCGAATTTGAATGGTGTTTACCACCGGCAGATGGGAGTGTCAAGCGGCCTGGGCTTGACAGCGTACGGCGGCGGGTGTAGCGTGCGCTCCATTCCCCTTCCCCCATCCTCTAAGAAGAAGGCAAGAAGAAAAAAGGAGAGAGTTATGTACAAGAAAGCTATTTGGGCCGTGGCGGTGGCCGCGGGCCTGTTTCTTGCGGTGCCCGCAACGGTCCGAGCGCAGGGCGATTACCTGGATGAAGGAATCGTCAAGGTAAAACCCGACAAAGTCGCGGAGTTCACTGCAGTCGCAAAGAAAATAACCGACGCGAACCGGCGATTCAACGGTGATCGCTGGATTGGCATGGAAACGATGTACGGCGAAGGCAACACCTATGTCTTCGTGAGCATTCGCAAGGACTACGCGGACATTGATAAGGGCAACGATGCCTTCACCGCGGCGCTGGAAAAAGCGTACGGAAAAGAGGGCGCGGCAAAATTGCTGCGTGATGAGGATAGCTGTCTCGAGAGCTCGCGAAATGAATTGCGCCGCCGCCGCTGGGACCTGAGCCGCAAAGCGCCCGCAGATGCGGCCGCAGAAGCGAAATTGGTGGGCGAGAGCAGAGTGCTGCGCACCACCGCGGTGCACGTGCGCTCCGGCCACATCGCTGATTTCGAGGCGCTGCTGAAAGCGAACAAGGAAGCGGGCGAAAAAAATCCCGACACTCAGCCTGTGTTGGTTTCCCAGGTGGTTGAGGGAACCAAGGGCACCACGTTCTATGTCACGACCTTGCGCAGTTCGCTGGCCGGATTCGATAAGAACCCCACCATGCGCGAAATCCTGGGCGAGGAAGGCTACCAGAGGTATTTGAAGGCGAATGCGGAGTTCGTCTCGAGCACCGAGTCGGCAATCCTCCACTTCTCGCCAGAGCTGAGCAATCCGCCAGAGGAGATCGTCAAAGCGGCGGCGGATTTCTGGCAGCCGAAGGCGGTCATGGCGTCTGCCAAACCCAAAGCCGCAGCGGGCAAAGTAGCTGAGGTCAAGCCGGCCGCGGAAAAACCGAAGCCGTAGCGCGCAGGGGGACTTGCGTGGCGCTGCCTGGCCCCTACAAGAGATACGAGGGGCCGGGACGCCTCGCATCAAATTAAGCCGTGAGTTCGCGGACAGCAGCGGCGAAAATTTTGGTGTGCAGGTCGATGTCCGCTTCGGTCGTAGCGGGACACATCAGCGCCATGTTGTGAAAAGGCGTGAGCAGGACGCCGCGATTGAGCGCGTAGAGATGCAGGAAGCGCTCAAGCTCGAAATCGGCGGCAGCGGCGGATTCTCCGCCGTTGCGCGGCGGTTTTGGGCAGAAAGTATATTCGGCGCGGCAGCCGAGACGCGCGACGTTCCACGGGAGCGCTGCGGCGCGAATATTTTCCGCGACGCCGTCATTGAAGCGCCTGGCGAGCGGGATCATATGCGCAAACGCGGCCGGAGTGAGAACGTGTTCGAGCGTGGCGCGCATGGCGGCGAGCGATAGCGCGTTGCCGGCGAGCGTGCCGCCGATGCCACCCACGTCGCAATCTTCTAGCTGGATGTGCGCGGAGATGCGCTGAGCGACTTCTTCGGTGCAGCCATAGGTCGCGCCGGGAATTCCGCTGCCAATCGGTTTTCCAAAAACAAATAAATCAGGATCGAGGTTCCATTCGCGCGTGCAGCCGCCGGGGCCGGCGCAGATGGTGTGCGTTTCGTCGGCGATGAGGAGGGAACCGTAGCGGCGTGCGAGTTCGCGGGCGGCGGGCCAGTAGCCGGCATCGGGAAGAATGATTCCGACGTTGGTCATGGCAGGTTCGGCGAGGATGCACGCGACATCGTGATGTTTGAGCCCGGCTTCGAGGCCGTTGAGATCATTGAATTCGACTACGCGAGTCGTTTCGGCGGGATTGACGGGCGGGCCGATGTTACCGCGGCGTGGGCCGACGACGCCGTTTTCGAGGGTGGCGAAGGATTCGTCGACGGTACCGTGGTAGCAGTAGTGGTAGACGAGAATTTTTGTGCGCTGGGTGATTTCGCGGGCGATTCGAATGGCAAAGCGATTGGCGTCGGTGGCGGTGAGAGTGAATTGCCAATAGGGGAGGCCGAAGCGGCGCTTGAGTTCTTCGCCGACCCACAGCGAATCCTCGGTCGGGAGCATGAGCGTGATTCCTTCGCGAACGCGGCGAGCGACAGCATCGGCGACAATTGGCGGCGAGTGGCCGGTCATGGCGCCGGTGTCGCCGAGGCAGAGGTCGACGTAGTCGCGGCCGTCGACGTCAGTGAAGTGCGCGCCGTTAGCGGTTTTTACGAAAACGGGAAATGCGCCGGCCCATTTTTTCATCCAGTTCATGGGGACGCCGCCGAGCAGGGAGGATTGGGCGCGTTGGTAGAGTTCGGCGGAGCGGGGATGCTCAGCGATGAAGCGTTTTTCTTCGCGCTGGTGGAGCGATCGTAATTTAATGCGATCGATGGCGGTCATGACATCGTGCTCGTATTTGCGTTGAGGTCCTTCGCGCATCCTCATCGGATGCGCTCAGGATGACTACTTAAAAATTCCTGGTCATCGCAGATCGCGGATGATTTCGCGGGCGGCGTTTGCGCCGGAGGCTCCGGTGAGGCCGTTGCCGGGATGCGTGCCGGAACCGCAGAGATAGAGGCCGCGAATCGGCGTCTTGTAGCGCGCCCAATCGAGAACGGGGCGCATGGTGAAAAGTTGATCGAGCGCGAGCTCGGCGTGAAAAATGTGGCCGCCGGTAAAGCCGTAGATGGTTTCCAAATCCAGCGGCGTGATGACTTGTATGGCTTCGATGAGACTCGGAAGATTCGGAGCGTAGGCGGTGAGCGTTTTGACGACGGTGTCTGCAAGTTCGCGGCGGCGCTCATCCCAATTTCCATTCTTTAACTTGTACGGAGCAAATTGGACGTAAGCGGAGAGTACGTGCTTGCCTTCGGGGGCGAGGGAGGAATCAAGAATGGTGGGAATGGTGACGTCGAGATAAGGCGCGGCGGAAAATTCGCCGTATTTCGAAGCGTCGAAGGCGCGTTCGAGGTAGTCGATTTCGGGGCCGATGTGGATGCGGCCGGAGAGAGCTTTGAGATAAATTTCGCTGTCGGCGAGCGCGGAAAACGCGGGCAGGCCGCCGAGAGCGATGTTCACTTTGGCGACGTTGCCGGAGGCGCGGACGTTTCGAATGCGCATGGCGAAAGTTGGATCGAGCAAAGTGGGATCAAGCAATTTGAAAAAAGTGCGCTTGGGGTCGACGCCGGAGACGACGGCGTCAATGGCGATTTCTTCGCCGTCGGCGAGGACGATTCCTACAACGGCGCCGTCTTTAATGCGAATGTGTTGAACTTCAGCGTTCACGCGAATTCCGGCGCCAGCTTGTTTGGCGGATTCGGCGAGGGGGTGGGTAAATGCTCCCAGGCCGCCGCGCGGAAACGCAGCAGAGCCCACGGGATGCGGATCGGCGGCAGCGCGCAGGAGAAGGACCGCGGTGGAACCGGCGGACCACGGACCGAGAGCGGTGCCGAAAATTCCGCGGGCGGCGATGACGGCGCGAATGAGCTCGGTTTCAAAAAATTCAGCGACAAAATCTGCCGCGGCCATGGGGCCCCAGCGCATCAAGTCGAAAATCCCGTGTTTGCCGAGACTGCGGACGCTGCGACCGGTCTTGAAAAGATTCCAGAGATCCTCGGGCGTGGGATGGTCAATCGCGGGCGGAGTGATGGAAAGAAGCTGGCCGAAAACGCCCGCGACTTCTTCGAGGGTTGCGGCGAATTTCGTGTAGTTCGCGGCGTCTTTTGCGGAGAGATGCGCGATGCCGGAGGCGGTTTTGGCGTGATCGTTGAAGAAGAGCAGCGCCGCGCCATCAGGCGTAGGAGCGAAAACGCGAGGATCGGGGTGAAGGATTTGGCAATCGAATTTTTCGACTTGCATGTCGCGCGCAATGTCGGCGCGAAGAGGGCCGAGGGTGTGCGCGAGAGTGGAGGCATGGAATCCGGGATGAAATTCTTCGGTGACGGCGCCGCCACCGACGAGTTCGCGGCGTTCGAGAACGAGAGGCTTGAACCCGCCCTTGGCCAAATAGAATGCGGTGATGAGTGCGTTGTGCCCGCCACCGATGAGAACTACACGCTGACCGATGGGCATGATCAGTTGGCCGCCTTCGCTCGCGATCCGGATGAGTTCCACGCTTTGAGGATGACCTGGCTGGCGATGCGGCCGTTGGCGCCCATGATCCCGCCGCCAGGATGCGTGGCGGAGCCGCACATATAAAGATGGTCGATCGGGGTGCGGTAGTAGGCCCAGCCGGGGACGGGACGCAGGAAGAAAAGCTGTTCGAGAGAGAGTTCACCCTGGAAGATGTTGCCCTGGGTGAGGCCGAATTCGCGTTCGAGATCGAGCGGGGTGAGGACCTGGCGGCCGATGATGATTTTTTTGATGTTGGGGGCGTGCTCGGCGATGGTGTTGATGACGTTGTCGCCGAAGGCTTCGCGCTGTTCGTCCCAGTTGCCCCGGGCGAGTTTGTAGGGAGCGTACTGCACGAAACAAGAGAGCACGTGCTTGCCCGGAGGCGCGACGGAGGGATCAGTGAGGCTGGGAATGACCATATCAATATAGGGGCGGCGGGAGTAGTGGCCGTATTTGGCGTCGTCGTAGGCGCGCTCCATGTACTCCATGCTGGGGGAGATGGAGATGGCGCCACGAAGATGCGCGCCGGGGCCGGGGAGACATTTGAAGTTCGGGAGGGCGTCGAGAGCGAGATTGACTTTGCCGGAAGAGCCACGGAATTTATAACGGCGAACGCCTTCGAGAAAATCAGCGGGGAGTTCGCTGGGTTCGAGGAATTTTTCAAACGTGAGATGCGGATCAACGCTGGAGGAGACGGCATTCGAAGAAATTTCTTCGCCGGATTGGAGAACGACGCCAACAGCGCGGCCGTTTTTGACGAGAATTTTTCCTACGGGAGCTTTGGTGCGAATTTCGACGCCGGCCTCGCGCGCGGCGGAGGCGATGGCGTTGGAAATGGCTCCGGTGCCGCCGCGGCTGAAGCCCCAGGAACGAAAAGCGCCGTCAATTTCGCCCATGTAGTGATGCAAGAGAACGTAGGCAGTGCCGGGAGAGCGAATGCCGAGAAACGTGCCGATGATGCCGGAGGCGGACATCGTGGATTTGAGAACGTCAGTTTCGAACCATTGATCGAGGAAATCGGCGGAGCTCATGGTCATGAGCTGGACGAGGGTGTAGCGCTCATCGGATGAGAGAGAACGGAAACGCTGCAAGAGGAAGTGGAGCTGCTTCAAATCTTTCGGATTGAGCGTGGTGGGATCGGGCGGGACCATCGAAAGGAGCGGCTTCACAAAGCGGCACATGGGGGTCATCATTTTAGAAAATTCGTCATAGGCTTCGGCGTCAACGCGGGAGTGGCGGCGAACCTCGCGAATGGATTTGGCGTGATCGTTCATGCGCCAGAGATAGTCGCCCGTGAGCATGGGAGAGAAAGTGCCGTCGAGAGGAAGGATTTCGAGGCCGTGGCGCGGGAGATCGAGTTCGCGAATAATTTCCGGGCGCAAAAGCGAGACGACGTAGGAACATTCGGAGAAGAGAAAACCGGGGAAAATTTCCTCGGTGACGGCGGCGCCGCCGAGAACGTGGCGGCGTTCGAGGACGAGAACTTTCTTGCCCGCTTTGGCGAGGTAGGCGGCGTTGACGAGCCCGTTGTGGCCGCCGCCGATGACGATGACGTCGTAGTGCTGCGACATTCGCTGTGGCTCCGGAAAAGAAAACAGATGCAGGAAACAAAGAAGGGACATTCTACTGGCAGCGGCAGCGGCGCACAAGCCTGCAGGAATGATGATTCGGATCAGAGCGTCTCGGCCCGTCTGCTGAACGTATTCTCGGATTATGCGACCAATAAGGAGTTATCAAGGACCGAGTCGGCGGATAGCTGGTGAGAAGAGGATTTCCCAACATCTATCCGGATTGGAACCGGTTACATCTTTCGCCATCACGTTGAGGGGCCAAGCCTGGTTGTCGGTTGAGGCGAAAGGCCTTCCGGTGAGTGTTAACCTGATTGGAGCGATATCTGAGTTGCGAAGGCCCACAAGGAGAAGAAGGCATGAAGACGGTAATGGCGCTTGCCGTGGCTGTTGTTGTTTTGTTCCCGATTTGCCTGCAGGCTACTCCTGCAAAGCCAGCGTTGGAAGTCGTGGTGCTGGGTTCTGGCGGACCACGGGCGTTCGGCAGGGCCGGGTCAAGTTACATCGTGCTGGTCGGAGGAAGACCGCGGATTTTGGTGGATGCCGGACCGGGTGCGTTCTTGCGGATCGGAGAATTGGAACTGGACTTGGGCAAAGTAGGTACGGTTTTGTTGACGCATCTGCATATCGATCACAGCGGAGACCTGGCGGCTTTCTTCAACGCACGAGCGCTTACTAGTGACGGATCAATCGTATACCGGGTGTTTGGCCCGGACGGGGCAGGACTCTTCCCCAAGACCACGCGATTTGTAAATTTGCTGGTGGGAGAAGACGGCGCGTTTGCGTATCAGAAGACGTTTGGCGCGGACGAATCGTTTGCGGTTCGCGATCTGGCAATCAGCCTGGATTCCGCGCGCACGAAGATTGTGGATGAGGATGGTTTGGTGGTGGAAGAAATTGCGACGCATCACGGCGACTGCCCGTCGGTGGCTTACCGGATTTCTTATAAGCGTATGGTGGTGGTTTTCTCCGGGGACATGGATGAGTCAGCGCTGCCGAATCTGGTGCAATTAGCGAAGAATGCGGATTTGCTGATCTTTAATTGTGCCGTGCTTGACCCTCCGGGTTCGCCTTCGCAACTGTACGATCTGCATACGCCGCCCAGGAAAATTGGCGAAGCCGCGCGCGAGAGTGGAGTAAAAAGTCTGCTGCTGAGCCATCTTGCTCCAGACGTGGAAGGGCAGGAGGCTGCGGTGCGGAAATCGATTCGTACGTCCTATGCAGGGCCGGTTGCGTTCGCAAGCGATAAGCTGCACGTGCCCGTTGGGAAGTGAACGAGAAATTCGAGCGGAATCGAGGGAGGTCTTTGCTTCAATCGTCGTCGGGGTCAAGCGCAGCGCTCTTATTGTTTAGGAAATAGGCTGCGTCGAACCTGACGGCGATCGCCGAGAAGGGGGCCGGCGTCTGGCTGAAATCGAAACAGTCCGAGAGGTCGTCGGCGAGCGAGTCCGCGTAGCCAAGCGAAGGCAGATTGAAATTCGCTTCGATGAATTTCAGAAAACTGCCGTAGTCGTGCGTCACGTGGGAAACATATCCCCGCTTGGCGTAGGGCGATACAACGATTAAGGGGACACGAAATCCGTACTCGTAGGAATTGTGAATCGTGGGTGCAACGTGGTCGTACCAGCCTCCCCAGTCATCCCAGGTGATGAAGATCGCAGTGTTCGACCAATACTGGCTGTTGCCGATGGCATTCACAATCGAAGCCACCCAGGATGGCCCTGAGCCATCGGTTGATAAAGGATGATCGGAGGCCTGGCCGCTGGGAATTACCCAACTCACAGCAGGAAGGTGGCCGCCTGCGATGTCCGTGAGGACGGTAGTTTGAGGGATGATGACGTTCTGCCAGTCAGAGCCGAAGCGCAGGTGCTGGATGGCGTTTGGTCCGGTCCAGATGGACCCTGGCGAGGGCGCGTAATACCGCCAGCCAATCCCCCCGGAGTCGAGCAGGTCAATGAGAGTCTGATGTTCGAAGCAAGGAAACTGCCTGGTGGCCTCGCTGCCCATTGGATCTATCAGGGCGACGGTTTCTCCGACCGGGCCAGCGCAGCCCGCGGCGGTGTTGGAACCGTGGTTCGGAGGCAAAACCACATTCTCAGAGGCGAATAAGTCGCTCGTGGCGGTGGGCGCGGATGTTCCAGAGATGATGAACTGATGCGCAGGAAAGCTGGGGCCCTGATTGGTTTGAAACATGCGGTCTGCAAACGTGTACTGCTGGGCCAATTGAAAATAAGGCTGGACGTCCGCGGGGTCCACGTAGCGAAATTGTGGATTGGGCGGCGGGCAATTTGCGGCACCAGCTTTGCAACCGATGCGGATTTTGTCGGCACCGTCCATTTTTCCACCGTCGTACATGGCCACAAAGGCAGAGTGGGCGTGGCTCAGGTCATAGTCGTTAGCGAGGGGGACGGAGGTGAGCGGGATCACCTGGCCGAGGGAATTGATTCCGATGCCGGCGATGTCCGCGCCGGGCAAACCGTGGAAAAGATTGTCCGGGGTGCGGTTCTCCTGGAAAATGATGACCACATGCTGTATCTTTTGTGGCGTTGGTGGCAGCGGTGTAGTTCCTCCCCCTCTCCCGCCTCCGCAGCCACTCAGATGTGTTAGAAGCCCAGCCGAGCAAGCCAAGCAAGCAACGAGGCAGGAAATAACCAAGTTTGTGCGGCGCATGGCTACGGCTCCTCCTACTTACCCGGTCAGGTTCCATCCCACACCGGGCACGGCCTGGTGGAGATGCTCTCAGGGAAATCTTGTGTTCACCAACCCAGGTGCTTCGAAATTGTTGCGCGGGTCCCCATGATGCGGGAAGGGCAATATCATCGAGAGAAAAACCGAAGTTGGGTTCTGCGACATATTCTGTGACTCCGGAAAAGTAAACCGATGAAGGGAACAAAGAATGGATATTCTACTGGCACGGACAACGGTGTACAAGCCTGCTGGAATGGTGGAATGACCATTTCGCAGGATAGCTTGCGGGGGCGGCGAGTTCGCACTTATAATCCGGTTTCTTTGCGATGGTGTACGCCCACTGAGAGAAATATTAACGGAGAGACGCCCCGAACCGGTCGGGGTAGACGCCGAACGAGGAGAAACGCAGCGGCGAAGTGGAAGAACCTCAGGCCTAAAGGACTGAGCCACATAGACGAAGCTAACGAGAATGCCGAAGCAAGGGGGAGGAAAGGATCGTGCCAATAGGAACGGCGTTTCATGAGAGAACACTGACGCTGTGCGAGAGCCTGAACTATCGGGAGTGGTCGGGCTATTACGCGGTCAGCGTGTACGAGATGCACCACGAGCACGAGTACAACGCCATTCGGAATTCGGCGGCGCTGATTGACATTACGCCACTTTTCAAATATCGCGTGACGGGACGCGATGCGACGCGGTTCGTGAACCGGGTGATCTCGCGGGACATCGACAAGGTGGCGGTGGACCAGGTGATTTACTGCTGCTGGTGCGACCCGGAAGGGAAAGTGATTGACGACGGAACGATCACGCGGCTGGGAGAGAATGAATATCGCTGGACGGCGGCGGACCCAAGCCTGCGATGGTTCCAGCAAAACGCACTCGGGCTGGAAGTGAACATCGAGGATATTTCCGAGCAGACCGCGGCGCTGGCGCTACAAGGGCCGACATCGGGGAAACTGCTGCACGCGGTGGCGGAAGCGAATGTCGCCAACCTGAAATATTTTCGCGTGACGCATGGGAAGATCGCAGGCGTGCCGGTGGATATTTCGCGGACGGGATACACGGGCGACCTGGGATTTGAGATTTGGATGCCGTGGAAGGACGCGGTGAAGGTGTGGGACGAACTGACGAAAAAAGGCAAAGTGTTTGATATTCATCCGGCGGGAATGATCGCGCTGGACATCGCGCGAATCGAGGCGGGATTGATTTTGATCGAGGTGGATTACATTTCGAGCAAGAAGGCGCTGATCGATGCGCAGAAATATTCTCCGGCGGAGATTGGGCTGGGGAAACTGGTAGATCTGAAAAAAGAGAGTTTTGTGGGGCGCGAGGCGCTGGCAGCGAAAGCGAAGAAAGGCGCGGAACGCGCGCTGGTGGGGCTGGAGATTAATTGGAATGAGGTCGAGGCGCTGTACGACAAGATCGGAATGGCGCCGCAAGTGCCGGGCATGGCTTCACGAGTTGCGGTTCCGGTGTACCGTGCCGGGAAGTTTTTGGGGAAAGCGACGTCAACGACGTGGTCGCCCACGTTGAAGAAAATGATTGCGCTGGCGTGCGTGAACCGCGAGCACTCCGCAATCGGAACGACGCTGCAGATGGAATTGACGGTGGAGGCGGTGCGGCATACGGTTTCGGCGAGAGTGGCGGCGATGCCGTTTTTCAATCCGGCAAGGAAGACGGCGGTGCCGGTCATCTAGCGTTGGTCGTGAACCCAGCCATTACGAGCAGGGACATCCCGCGACAAGTTGTTTGCACGGATTGCATTTGAGCAGAGCATCTGTGGTTGAGATCCTTCGGACATCCTGGTCGGATGCCCTCAGGATGACAAATTGCTTATTCTGGCCCTCCTTTACGGATCAATGTGCGCTGGCGAATTTGGCTGCTGCGGACAGGAGTTCGTCCAGGGCATTACGGTCGAGGAGCTTGCCGCGGAGGATGACGGCGCGGATTTTTTGGGTGTTGTGAATGTTGTCGAGCGGATTGGCGTCGAGGAGGAGGAGGTCGGCGAACTTGCCTTGCTCGATGGTGCCCTGGGTCTGGAGCTTGCCAAGGAATTCCGCGGAATTTTTCGTGGCGGCTTGCAGTGCTTGCATGGGAGTGAGACCGGCCTGGACGAGGAGGGCGAGCTCCTCGTGGAGCGCGGAGCCGGGGAACACAAATGGCGCGGTCGTGTCGGTCCCCGCCATGAGGTGAACACCTCCCAGCTGCATCTTGCCTACAACGTGCATGGATTTTTCCATCAGGGCCGTGCGTAAGGCAAACTCCAGCGGAGTTGCCGACTTCATCTGGGCCTGATGGGTCTTTTGCCAGGTTTCGAGGAATTGGTGCGGGACATACTTGCGGCGAGGATCGTTCGCCGGATCGTTTTCCGGAGTGGGGAAGGCGTTGTTGCGCAAGAGAATGAGCGTGGGCACTTGCCAGGTCTGATTTCGAACGAATTTGGCGATGAGTTCGCCGGCTGCCTCTTCTGAATAGTGAGTGAGCAGTTCGCGCTGCCAAGCGAGCTGGCGAGCGTGGGACTGGGCGCGTGATTCTTTTTTGGGCGTGGTGAGAAATTGTTCGCGCATGAGGAGAGGTTCGTCTTTTGAGCAAGCACGGAGGACGCCGGTCAGATGTTCGATGCTCTTCTGCCCGGCATCGGAGGCTTCGGCGGCAGTGACGCGGTCGGGAACGTGGCCGACGAAGGTGATGTGCTCGCGGCGGCAAACATTCGCGATAGCGAAGTAGGCGTCGCGGCTGAGGATGGACTGCACTTTGATGAAATCGACGCCGCGCTGGATCAGCGAGTGCACATCTTCGGATGCTTCTACCGCGTTGGTAACGACAAAAGATGGCTGGAACGATGGCGGGCTGCCGTCGAGATAGGGTCCGGCGAAAGTAATTTGAGGGCCAAGGCGCTTGCCCTGCTCGATTTCTTTTCTGAGGGGGATAAGCGATTCGAGGTAGCCACCCATGTCGCGGACGGTGGTGATACCGTTGGCGAGGAGAAGTGGAATGATGAATTCGCGGCTGCCGGCAGGCTCGGTTGCTCCCGTGAGGTGGACGTGCATGTCGGCGAGACCGGGGATGAGAAATTTTCCAGAGGCGTCGAGAATTTGGGCGTTCGGCGGGATGCGAACGGATTTCGACGAAGCGATTGCTGCGATGCGCTGATCGGCAATCAGCAGGGTCATATCGGGTTGCGGCGGAGCGCCCGTGGCGTCGATAAGGATAACGTGAGTGATAGCGAGAACGGGGTTGGGAGGTTTCGAACACGAGGAGAGCAGAATGAATGTGCTGAAAAGAAAAAGCGCCAGCTTCCCCGCGAAGCGCGGGACGGGGGCTGAGCGGCCGGTGCAAGTGGGTGACGATGACCGCGTCATTGGGAGAGGCGGTTGTATTTTTTGAGGACGGCGCGGAGCTGGTCGTGGGGGATGGCGCGAACGCGGTGGTTGTCAGCGCCGGTCATGGTTTCGGCGGCGATCATGGCGTTGACGACTGCCTCTTCGGTGGCCTGCACAGTGGCGGCGAAGAAGGGTTCGATCATTTCGTTGGGCAACATTTTCAGATCCACCACGTGGTCCTGTGCGTAGCCACCGGGATTCGCGGTCGAGAAGGCGACGAAGATATCGCCGGAGCCGTTGCCGGAAATGCTGCCGTTGCGGCCCAGGCCGAGAGTGACGCGGCGAGCGATACGCTTCAACTGGTGGGAAACAAGCGGAGCGTTGGTGGCGACCACGACGATGATGGAGCCGCGCTCGGCGAAGTCAGAAGGCATGAGCGCGTAAGGATCTTCGGAAGGAATTTCGCGGCCGACGGGAATGCCGGCAATGCGGAGATTTTGGCGCGTGCCGTAGTTACACTGGACGAGAACGCCGACAACGTAGCCGCCTTCTTTTGCGGAGAGCAGGCGAGAGGCAGTGCCGATGCCGCCTTTGTAGCCATTGCAAATCATGCCGGTGCCGCCGCCGACGTTGCCCTCCTGCACGGGGCCGGACTTGGCGGAATCGAGGGCCTGGAAAGCATGCTCGGGCTTCACGTGGAAACCGTTGACGTCGTTGAGCCAGCCGTCCCAGGTTTCCGCGACAACGGGGAGCGACCACCAGTAGCCGGTAGAATCGGCCGCGCCGCGCGATACGCGCCACTGAATGACGGCGTCGCGAACGACGCCGACACTGTGGGTGTTGGTGATCATCACGGGGCCTTCGAGGAAGCCGGACTCTTCGACCCAGGTCGTGCCTGTCATTTCGCCGTTGCCGTTCTCCGAGAACCAGCCTGCGAATACGCCGCTGTTACTGGAGTCCTTGCCGCGGGGAAGAATTGCCGTGACGCCGGTGCGGACAGGGCCTTTGCCGACTTGAAGTTTTCCTTCACCGGAGATCAGCGTGGTATGGCCAACGGCGACGCCCGAAACATCGGTGATGGCGTTGAGCGGGCCGGGCGTGCCGTCAAAAGGGATTCCGAGATCGCGCGCGCGGGGTTTGGCAGCAGGTTTTTCCTGCGCTGTGGCAGCGAAACCGAACGAAGAGAAGCAACAGAGAAGGATGATGAACCTGCATGGCAGATAGCGCATTCCCTTTATTCTCCTGAAGTAGAAAACTGCGACAGAGCCCCAGCGCAGCTCCGATTGGCGCGACCTCGATAAGATACAGAAAAATCGAAGCAGCTCAAGCGGGAAAAACCTTGTTTAGCGCCGAGTGAAGTGCACCGGCGATTAGCGCGCTCTCCTGCTGCGAAATGATGAACGGAGGCGCGAGGAGGATGTGATCGCCGCGCGAGCCATCCACGCAGCCCTGAGTGGGATAGGTGAGGACTTTTTCCGCAAGAGCGGCCTGGCGGATGCGTTCGGCGATGTTTTCTTCTCTGGGGAAAGGCTCGCGAGTGGATTTGTTTTTGACGAACTCGACGCCGAGGAGGAGGCCGAGCCCGCGAATGTCGCCGACATTTTTGTGCGAAGCGAGTGGAGCGAGGACGGCACGCAGGGATTCGCCGGCGGGCGAGACGCGGGCGAATAAATTGTGTTGCTCGATGTAGTCGAGGACGGCGTTGCCCGCGGCGGTCGCAACCGGATGCGCTTGATACGTGAAGCCGTGCTGAAAGACGCCGGAGCCGCGATCAAGCGCCGCGACGATGCGATTGGAAACGAGGACGGCGCCGAGAGGAGCGTAACCGCTGGCAATTCCCTTCCCCGTGAGGATGATGTCGGGCTCGAGGCCCCAGTGCTCGACGGCGAAAGGCTTTCCGGTGCGGCCCATACCGGTCATGATTTCATCGGCGATGAGAAGAATTCCATGCTTGCGGCAGATTTCGGCGATGCGAGCGGCGTAGCCTTCGGGCGGCGGCGCGGCGCCGAGAGTGGCGCCGACTACCGGTTCAAAGATGAAAGCGGCGGCAGTGGCGGAATCCTTGCCACTGAGATGCAGCTCCAGGTCGTCGGCGCAAGCGAGATGGCATTGCGGAAAAGTTTTGTCGAAGGGGCAGTGATAGCAAAAACAGGGTGCGATGTGTCCCCACTCCTGGAGCATCGGCTGGTACGGAGCGCGGCGCGCAACATTTCCGCTGATGGACATCGCGCCGAGAGTGCTTCCGTGATAGCTCTGGCGGCGCGAGATGATGCGATAGCGCGAGGGCTGGCCGGATTCGAGATGATACTGGCGGACGAGCTTGATGGCCGTTTCGGAGGCTTCGGAGCCGCCGGAGGTGAAGTAGACGCGGCCGCCAGTGCGAAAATTTGGCGGGGCCAGTGCGAGAAGGCGCGCGGCGAGTTTTTCCGCGGGCGCGGAATGAAACTGCGTGGTGTGCGCGAAGGCCACCTGGGAGGATTGCTCCGCCATGGCGCGGCCAATCTCCGCGACGCCGTGGCCGATGCTGACGACGGCGGCCTGACCGGAGGCATCGAGGAATCGGCTGCCGTCAGAAGAAATGAGCCAAGAACCTTCGCCGCGAACGACGATGGGAAAGGTCTTGCGGAAATTTCGCGGAAATAAGGCGGCGTTGTTCGTCATTCGATCACGAAAATGATTGTAGCAGAGTCGCGTGCACCGGCAGCGGAGCCAAAGGGCTGTTTGCGCGGCGGGGTTGCGTCTCGACGGGTTATGCTGGTGCACGAAACCTGTGCTACGCTGGCGCGGATTTTTCGGGGAGATTCTGATGAACAGGCGGGGTTGGAGCGTCATTTTCATTGCGTTTTGTGCACCGTTCTGTTGTGCGGCTTCCGCGCACGCGCAGACGGGAAACAAGCCGATTCGAATCGCGGTGGATCTGAGGGACGCGACGAAATACATATTCCATGCAACGCTGGAATTTTCCGTAAAGGAGGGGGCGCTGACGCTCGTATATCCGAAATGGATTCCGGGCGACCACGCGCCGACAGGGCCGATAGTGGATTTGACGGGGTTGAAATTCCGCGCGGGGGGAAAAGAGATTCCCTGGATGCGGGATGATGTGGACATGTACGCGTTTCATTGCAACGTGCCCTCGGGAGCGGAGACGCTTGAAGTGAGCCTAGATTATCTTTCGCCGAACACGGCGCAGTCGGCGTGGGAGAATTCCGCAGCGACATCGCAGCTTGCGCTGTTGAATTGGTTTTTGGTGATGCTCTATCCGCAAGGAACGAAGAGCGACGACCTGACATACGAAGCGCGTTTGCGGCTGCCCGTGGGCTGGAAATACGGGACGGCGATGCCGGTGGCGAAGGATTCGGGGGGCGAGATCGAATTTCAGGCGACTTCGCTTACTACATTGATGGATTCGCCGGTGATTGCGGGCGCCCATTTACGCACGATTGAACTTTCGAAAGGCGAGCAACCGGAGCATCGCATTCACATTGCGGCAGACAGCGCAGCGGCAAACGAGGCGACGCCTGAACAAGTGCAGCATTTGAGGCAACTTGTCGCGGAAACGGGCGCGCTTTTCGGGGCGCGGCACTACCGGCGGTACGATTTTTTGCTTTCCTTGACGGACAACATGCATACGGACGGCGTGGAGCACCATGAATCGAGCGACAACCGCGTAGGGGAACGCATGCTGCTCGATCCGATGGTTCTCGAGACACAAATGGATTTGCTGCCGCACGAGTTTTTTCATTCGTGGAACGGAAAATACCGGCGGCCCGAGGGACTTGCGACGCCGGACTACCAAGCGCCGATGAAGGGCGATCTGCTGTGGGTTTACGAAGGGCTGACGGAGTATTACGGAACGATACTGGCGGCGCGGAGCGGATTCTGGACGCCGGATGGATTGCGAGAGACGCTGGCATCGCAGGCCGCGATTTTGAATGAGCGACCCGGGCGCAGCTGGCGAAATTTGCAAGACACAGCAATTTCGGTGCAGGCCTTGTATGGCGCGCGACAAGGTGGCTCTTCGTGGCGAAGGAGCGTGGATTACTACGAAGAGAGCACGCTAATCTGGCTTGAAGGGGACACGATTATTCGGGCAAAAACGCAGGGGAAAAAGTCGCTGGACGATTTTTGCAGGAAATTTCATGGAGGGCAGAACACTCCGCCGAAAATTGTGCCGTACACGTTTGAAGACGTGCTGGCGGCGATGCAGGAGATTGCGCCGTACGACTGGCGGACGTTCTTCACAGAACGCCTGAACTCGCACGGGCCGGGAGCGCCGCTGGGAGGGCTGGAGAACAGCGGGTGGCGGCTGGTCTTTAGCGAGACGATGAACGAACACCAGCGCGCTGAGGATACGGTTGGACGTACGACCGATGTGCAATTTTCGCTTGGGATTATCGTGCACGATCCGGGCAGCGAGAACGGCGATGAGTTAAGCGACGTCATTGCCGGATCGCCTGCGGCAGAGGCGGGGATTGCGCCGGGGATGAAGCTTCTCGCCGTGAACGGGAGGCGATGGACGCCGGAGATTCTGCGCGAGGCGATTCGTCGGACGAAGGGCGGTAAGGAACCGATTGAATTGCTGATTGAGAATGAAGAATATTTTCATAGCTATCGCATCGACTACCGCGGTGGCGAGCGCTACCCGCATCTGGTACGGAACGGCAAACCTGATTTGTTGTCCGAGATTGCCAGGATGAAAGCGCCTGCCGTTCCTGTGGCGAAGGATTAGCCGCAGCGTTATCGCGCATGGTGGAATCCACGTTACAAGCCAAGGAAGAGATATCCAACGGCGGGTTGGTTCGCACCATCGGACGCTGGAGCCTCGCCGCGCTGATGGTGAATACGATGATCGGCGGGGGCATCTTCGGTTTGCCGTCGCTCATCGCCGCACATCTCGGCGCATACAGCCCGGCGGCTTACCTGATTACGGCGGCGGGAATTGGCGTTATCGCTGCGTGCCTTGCCGAAGTTGCTTCTCAGTTCCGCGAAGCAGGCGGGCCTTATCTTTATGCACGCGTTGCCTTCGGGCAATTTACAGCGATTCAGGTCGGGTGGCTCACCTGGCTGACGCGAATCGCATCCGCCTCGGCACTTACAAACCTTTTCATCACCTACCTGAGCGAGTTTTTCCCGTTCGTCAATGCGCCGACATTCCGGGCGGCAGTCATGGCCGTACTTATCGGATTCCTGGCGATGGTGAACTACCGCGGAGTGCGCGGGGGCAATTCCCTGAGTAATTTTTTCACCATCACCAAACTGGGCGTTATTTTGTTTTTCACCGTGGCTGGGCTGGCGACGCTGATACTGCATCCGGGAATCCGCGTGAACCCTCCGCCGATTTCACCGACGAGAGCGGACTGGTTCGAAGCTATCACTCTCATGATTTGGGCTTACGGGGGGTTTGAGGCGGCATTCCTTGTGGCGGGCGAAGCGCGCGATCCAAGGAAAGATGGGCCCGTCGCGTTATTTGGCGCGATAACGACGGCAACGCTGCTTTATGTTTCGGTTCAATACGTGGTCATTCACCTGGTCCCGGACGCCGGGGCGTCGAGCAGGTCTGCGTTGGATGCTGCGCGGGGGTTTCTCGGGCCTTCTGGAACTTCATTCTTGACGCTGGGCATATTGGTGTCCATCTATGGATATCTCAGCGCCACCATGCTCCATACGCCGCGACTCACGTTCGCGATGGGGCAGCGCGGGGATTTCCCTTCCTTTTTTGGGGCGATTCATCCGAGATTCCGGACGCCGCACGTGTCCATCGTGATTTATGCCGCGCTGGTCTTGCTGTTTTCCATCGGAGCTGATTTCCGCTGGAATGCGATTCTCGGGGCGGTGTCGCGGCTGTTTATTTATGGGTGTGTAGCGTTGGCCTTGCCGGCGCTGCGCAAGAAACAACCGAATGTGGATGCTTTTCGCCTGCCGGGTGGAATGGTTTTTACCGTGCTGGCGCTTCTGTTCACGGGGATTTTGGTGACGCAGATGCGTATTCGGGAGATTGTCGTTGTGGGGATTACGATGTTTCTTGCTCTGCTGACGTGGGTTTGGGCGAGACGAGGGAAGAGGTTAGAAGCTTGAAAAAGAAATACAATTTGAGCAACTGGACTTTCTCGAGTTTTCCGACAACTTGGAATCGGCTTAGAAACGTGACATCATCCACGATTCCATAAGGTCACGGGGAAGAGATTCGTTGCTACAAGGAGAGAAATCCATGAAGCGGCCGAGGCTGAAAAGCGGTTTTGTGTGCGCGATGCTGCTGTGCTGGTGGGCGGGCGGGCAAGCGCAGGAGGCGGCGAAGCATCCGATCACGTTTGACGACTTGGTTCGAATGCACCGGATTTCAGAGGCGCAAGTGTCGCCGGACGGCAAATGGGTAGCGTATACGGCGGCGACGCCGGACATGGAAGCGAACCGCAACGCGAGCAACCTGTGGATCGTGCCGACCGCGGGCGGAGAGGCGCTGCAGCTTACGCAGAGCGGCCACGACACGTCGCCAGTGTGGTCGCCGGACGGAAAGACGATCGCGTTTCTCTCCTCGCGGGGCGGAACCTCGCAGGTTTATCTGCTCTCGATGGACGGAGGCGAGGCGAAGGAATTTACCCATCTTTCGACTGGGGCGGATTTTGTGAAATGGTCGCCGGACGGGAAGACGATTGCGTTTACTTCTTCGGTCTATCCGGACTGCAAGGACGACGCCTGCAACAGCGCGCGGGATGCTGAGAAGGAGAAGAACAAGGTAAAGGCACATGTCTACGAGCAGCTATTGTTCCGGCACTGGACGCACTGGTTTGAAGGCAAGCGCGGCCATTTGTTCGTTGTGCCGGCGGATGAAAGCGCCGCGCCGCGGGATTTGACGGCGGGCGCGAATTATGACGTGCCACCGGATGAGCGAAGCGGGCCGGGCGACATCAATTTTTCTCCGGACGGGAAAGAGCTGTGTTTCACGGCGGTGACCGACAAGGTCGAGGCGATCAGCACGAATGGAGACTTGTTTATCGTGCCGGTTGCCGGAGGAGAGGCGAAGCGGATCACGTCGAATCCCGGATTCGACGGGAATCCGATGTATTCGCCGGACGGCAAGTACATTGCCTACCACTCGCAACTGACCGCGGAATACGAATCGGACCGCTGGCGAGTGATGCTGTATGACCGGCAAACCGGGAAGAATGAAAATATTTCGGAAGGATTTGACCGCAGCGCGAACGAGCTAATGTGGTCTGCAGACAGCAAGACGATTTACTTCACAGCGGAAAACGAAACACTGCAGCCCGTTTACGCGATGGCGGCACGGGCAGGCGCGGAACCTAAGAAAGTCATCGCGGAAGGCTTCAACACCGGGATTTCCTTAAGCAGCGACGGGAAAACGATGGTGTTCGAACGCACTAGCCTGACGATGCCGGTGGAAATGTTCGCGGCGACGAGCGATGGGTCCGGCACGAGGCAGATTACGCACCAGAACGATGCGATTCTCGCTTCGCTGGAAATGAACGCGGCGGAGACGTTCTGGTTCGCGGGCGCGGGAGGCACACGCGTGCAGGCGATGCTCGTGCGCCCGCCGAAATTCGACGCCAAGAAAAAGTATCCCATGGTGGTGATCCTGCACGGCGGGCCGCAGACGATGTGGGAGAACGGGTGGGGGTATCGGTGGAACCCGCAGGTTTTTTCGGCACCGGGTTATGTGACGCTGATGATCAACCGGCGGGGGTCGACGGGCTATGGACAGAAGTTCACCGACGAAATCACGAACGACTGGGGCGGCAAGGCGTACGAAGACGTGATGAAGGGCGTTGACTACGCGCTTGCGAAATATCCTTTTGTGGATGCAGCGCGCGTGGCTGCCGCGGGAGCATCCTATGGCGGCTACATGGCGGATTGGATTGCGACACATACGGGTCGATTCAAAGCGATTGTCAGCCACGCGAGCGTGTACGACAAAGTTTCGATGTACGCGACAGAAGAGCTATGGTTCGAAGAGCACGACATGCAAGGCACGCCGTGGAGCAATCCGGGGAGCTACCAGAAGTGGGCGCCTTCGAGCTATGCGGGCGAACTGGGAAAATTCAAGACGCCGACG
>Ga0307479_10000930_pt1 | contig 26385 bp, 14 predicted proteins | sample atmos_gasesECM4C_FD_203743 | JGI IMG/M metagenome (GOLD analysis project Ga0307479, IMG submission 203743) | Hardwood forest soil microbial communities from Morgan-Monroe State Forest, Indiana, United States - atmos_gasesECM4C_515 | ecosystem: Environmental > Terrestrial > Soil > Temperate... | reverse complement strand
CCTTGACTGCTATTGAAGCTCCACTACGGTTGATTTGCGGATAGTCTCGGAACCTACCGCCTATTGCCTACCGCCTATTGCCTATTGCTTATTGCTTATCGGTTATCGCCTACCATCGCCTTGCGGATAACAGCGCAGGTCTCCGACGAGACTGCCAGCGACTCAAGTTCTTCACATTTTGCCCAACGGAGTTCAGTTACGTCGCTGCCGGCCTTTGCCTCACCCGAGATGATTCGACAGAGATAATCGATCAGAACGAAGTGATATTGCACGCGAGATTCTTTATCTCGCAGGATGCGCTCAAAGACCTCGACCAGCGTGACAGGCTCTACTTCCAGGCTGGTTTCTTCGCGAACCTCACGAATGATCGCTTCTTTGGTGGTTTCTCCGGTTTCAACCAGACCTCCCGGAATAGACCATTCCCCTTGCAGCGGAGGATTGGCGCGGCGGGAGAGCAGGATGCGCTGGTCGCGCAGGATGATTGCTCCTACGCCAAGGAGTGGGCGGTCAGGATAGGTGCGGTTCAAAGCTTCTAAGGTTCTAAGCTGCTCAGCTTGCTCCTCTCTTCGCTTAGAAGCTTAGGAGCTGAGAAGCTTAGCAGCTTTCAAGAAAAGAAATTTCGCGGCCTTAAATCCACGATCTTCCACCCCTTCTTGCCGCGTTCCATTTCGAAACGCATTTGGTCGCGCTTGCGGACAGGCTGGGCATTGCCGGAGCGGGGAATTTCTTCCATTTCGATATCGACGAGGACTACGCCTTTGTCGCCCTCAGTCGTCGCTTGCGCTATGCGGAAGTGGACGCGAAAAGAATCGTAGCGCTGGAAGAAGGCCTCGATCTGGTCTTCAAAATTGAGATAGCCGTCCATCTTGTTGTCATCAAAGGCGGAGAGCATGAGGCGCTCGCTATGTCCTTCGAGTCCATCGGCGAGCTGCTGGAGCACGTCCTGGGCGACCGCATCGGAAAAGCTGGTGGGAACGGTGACGTCGTCGGCGCTGCCTTTATCTTTCTTCTTTTTCTTTTTCTCTTTCTTGTCCTTGTTCTTGTCGTTCTCGTTGGGCGTCTGCGATTGATCCTGCTGCGCCTGTGTGGCACTGGAGTTGCCGGATCCGTTGCAGGAGCTTGAGGACTGACCTTGGGCGAACAAAGAAGCGAGGAAGAGGACGATAAGGAAGAGGAAGGCGAACGGCTTCATAAACGGGTTTCCTTTTCTCAACAGGCTTTCGGCATTCGGCGCTCGGCTTTCGCCAGTACGCAGTTTAGTCAGCGAACACTGAACCACCAAATGCGAAATCTAACAACCCGGAGTTTTATCCGCGAATTTGCACTTCGGTTCGCTTACGAGATCGCTGCTGGCCGAGCGCCGAACACCGAGTGCCGACCGCCCTATTACGGATTGTCGTACAGCAACTCCAGCGTCGCGACAGTGTTTTGCGCTGCCGCTCCGGAGACGTCACCGGTCTCCACCGGTTCGTTGGTCTTGCCCAACTTGCGCGCGATGCGTCGCGATGCGCCTCCGCGGAATACCTTTTCAGCCGTGGCACTCTTCTGACGCGGATTATTGATGCTGCGGATGGTGAGCACGCCAACTCTGCCACCGTCGAGTTGGACGGCGTAGGAATGGCCGGCCATGACCGCCGCTTGGCCGCTGTATTGGGCGTTGGCTGGAACCCCATTCCCGTTATAGGCCATGCCCAAGTCGAAGATGCCACGGCTGGAAGCCAGGGAGAAACGTCCGCTGGCGGCGTCTTCAAAAGCAATCTCGACATCGGAAGATCCGCAGGCCGCGCTTGCGCCCGAGCTGAAGCGGAAGCCGGCGCAGGCCGATTCCGCCATTTGGATGAGAGCGCGTTGGCGTCCGCCGAGTGCGGGAGCGATCGGGGCCCCGCCGGCATTTACCGCGCCACTTATGCTGAAGTGCGCAAGCGGTGCAACCTTTCCCGAGGCGACGGTTGCGCGAGCGTTGTGCCCCGGATCGACTACGAGGTTCGCTACGATCGCGCTATTTGCGATAGCTGTCCGCGGCAGTTGCGCGTTCGTCCACTGTAACCCGCCAAGAACGGTCTTGCCCGCTCCAATGTCGAAGGTATCACTCGCTACCACGGCGCCATTGACCACAAGCGACACGGGAACGTCGCGAGCTTCGCTGGAACCCGGATTAGTGATGCGGAAACGCACCTGAACTGTATCTCCTGCTTTGGGCATGGAGGGCGTATAGCTCACGTCGCCGGCGATCAGTCGCGGATCGCCTGAGGAGGCCGGCGTTGGCCTGGCGATATTCGCGCGCGCGATAGCGCCGGCTCCGCTGCCGCGTTTCCATACGCCGCGAGTTCCTGAAAGACCCCCGCCCTCGATCATGGCGTTGCGCACTGCGCCCGGCGTACAGGAGCCGGAGTGCAACTGAATGGCCGGAGCAAAGGCGACGGTGGCGGAGCCGTTGTTGTTGGAGATCGATCCCAGAAGCGTCAATGACTGCGTCGTCGTGATATCAGTCGGATTGGTGTTCGTCAGATCGATGCTTACCGGAGAATAGCTGCCACCACTGAAATTCGAAGCAGAAGTCAGGCTATTCAGCACGACTCCGGGAGGCAAAGAAGCAAGGCTCCAGGAGATCGACGGCACATTGAATCCGCCCAGCGGCGTAAAGGTCAGTTGCAGAACTCCTTCCGCTCCGGGAGCCAGGTTAAAGCATGGCTGCGAAGTCAACTGTAGATCGCCAACGTTGAACTGCAAAGTAGTCTGATTGGGCCCTACCGGTTGCGGCGTCGGTGCTCCACGCATGGCCGAGGTTTGAATTGAGGTTGCGCTCACTGTCACCTGGGCCGGTCCGGGACTCACGGCTCCGGTCGCGTCCTGCGCTGCTGCGAAGAAGACATTGGCTGCAACTCCATACGGCACTCCGTGGAGAATGGGGCTCTGGAAGGATCCGCTTGTGGTCACATTGCTGATCACCGCTGAAGGATCGGTAAAGTGCAGATCGACGCTCCCGGTACTTCCAGCACTGCGTGTCGGCGTCAGACCGACATTCTCGTTCAACAGACCGTTGATCTGCACTGCTGGGCATCCGTTGGCGCAGGCGTTGTTCCGAGTTGAAGTTACCGTTACTGTGTCGCCCTGACTAGATGCATTCGACACCTGAATATGAACGGTCGCCTGGCGCTGTGCCGTGGGCCGTCCGCCATCCACGAAGCGCGCGATCAACTGCGCGGCATAAAAGCCTTGAGCCGCCGTGCCGGAAGCATTAATGGTGTATCCGATCTGTTGGCGCGTGCTGGTGAGCGACGCCAGCGAGGGCGTTGCGGCGATACGGCTGCTCACGATTCCGTTCAGTACCGTTATGGGAGTAAAGAAATCGCCACTTCCCAGAATTTCCGGTTGAATGAATGTCGCATTCGAGGCGCCTGCGGGAACGATTAATGCGTTAGCGTCGGAATTACCGCCATTGCTGCCGCTATTGGTTCCGAGTGTCCAGTCTGAGGTTGTAATCGCGATGCCGAGCGAATCGTTGGCGGGATCCAGATCGCCCACCGGATCTTCATCAACTTTGGCTGTAAGCGTCGCCGCGCCATTGGCGACCGGATCCGGCGCCACGACATGGACAAACACATTTACCGAACTTCCTGGCGCAATAGACTGGGGAACGGTGACACCTGAATTCGTCAGCTCCACTCCGTTCAACAAAACGTGCAGTCTTTCAAACCCTTGAGAAGCACCAGCACCCTTATTTGCGACTGCGACAACAACATCCACGGGTTCGCCTGAAAGCAAGGGGTTCGCGTTGAAGTTACGTCCCGTGACGGAGACGCTAGTCACAGCAAGATCGGGAAGAGCGGTGGGGCGAACGAAAACGATCAACGTCTCCGGAACCGGCGGATTCATATTGGGAATATGCGCGAGGATCCCCAGTGGAATAGTCTGATTTACGGCGGCGCCTTGGACTGCGCTTATCTGTAATGTGATTACGTCACCGGCCGCGGCCGTCGTCGCGCTGGGCGTAATGCTGAGGCCAGTCACTGTCGGAAAAGTGAGTTGCGCGCCTCCCCCTGGATTAAAGAAGTTGCCGCTTAGACGAATGCTCAGCGGCTGTGCGGCTCCGTTGATCGGGAGAATGATGGGCTGCGCCTGATTGCTGCCCGGTTGTCCGGCCGAGAAGTTCTCCAGACTGGCAGTATAGAAGCGAATCGATTGCGTTGCCGAGTGCGAGATTCCGTTGAGTGTGCCCGTCACGCCGACCGTTGTTGAGGTGCCAGCCGGAGCACTGCCATTGGCCAACACCACGACCTGATTCGTTGATCCGGCAGCGAACGGGCTGGCTACTACATAGGTCACGCCGGGAACCGCCGGACCTGCCGCCACTGGAACACTGAACGGCGTGATCCCCTGAGGTTCGGTCAGGCTCACGTTGAAGAGGCCTTGTCCTCCAAGCTTTACGTTGAGGTCGCCATTGAGATTCAACGTATTAGTCAGGTTGAAATCGGTCAAAATGATCTGCGCCGGAATCGAGTTGGTATTGTCACCAACCTTTGTTGCGTCTTGAAGCGGATCCTTCGTCGCGGTGCACACCACCTTGGTATTGCCGGTAAAGTTTGTGCTCACGGGTGTCCCGAAACTGACGCCCAGGGAGCCGCTGGTCGCGTTAGCGGCAACTACGCCGATGTTCGCAGTCGTTCCGAGCGAGGCAGACGCGTTGCCGTCAGTAAGACTGCAAGAGACCGTATCGCCGGCGGCGGAAGCGACGTTGCCGAGATTCGTTACCGTGAATGAAACCGTATAGTTGCCACCTGACGCCAAAGGCGGGGTTCCGCTCGTAAACGAAAGCGTACCCACTTTGAGATCGACGACGCCAGCCACAAGACTCAGCGACGGGGTTGCGAAGTCGTTTCCGGCATTGATGTCATTGGGCGACGCGGGAGTGATGGCCACTTTGATAGAGTGCACTCCCGCCACATTTGGGACCGTAAATGGCAGATGGATGGTCGCTGTTCCCTTAGCGGGAATCGTTGGAATATCGGCCGTCGCCTGCAAGTCGGGAAAGTCGGGGCTGGTTAGCTTTAGATTTCCAGTAGTGGCCGTCGAAGCCAAATTGCCACTATTGGCGATGGTTACATCCAGAATGCCTGTCTGGGTACCGATCAGGGTGCCCTCGGCCGAAACCGTGGTGACGGCGAGGTCCACAGCGGCAACGAAGGTCAGCGTCGTTCCCGCAGGCGTGGAATCATTTCCTGCGTTGGAGTCGCCGGGCGAGGCCGGGTCAATCGCGACTTTTATCGGGTGCGAACCGGGCACGTTCGGAACCGTGAAAGGGAGATGGATGGTCACGTTTCCCGCAGCGGGAATCAACGGGATATCTGCTGTGCCCAGAACGCCGGGAAAGTCGGGACTGGTTAGTTTCAGATTTCCGGTGCTGGCAGTCGAAGGCGCTGTCCCCACGTTCGCTATCAATACATCTAGCGTGGCGGTTTGCGTTCCGATCAACGAGTTCTCCGGCGCAACGGTCCCCACGGCCAGATCCACTGAGCCGGCGCTAGGAGGCGCGAAGGTGGTCTGCGGTCCCGGCGCCGCGCCTTGCACCTTGCCGTTGTCCCCTTGGAAATCGACGATGTACCATCCACTGCCGGGCCTTCGCGTCATGCGCGCGGTCAATTGTTCGTGTTGGGTGAAGAGCTGCTTTTGGCAAGTCCCAGCTTGCGCGTTGACGCACGTCTGATCGTTCTTGAAGGTGTAATTCTGATCCCAGTCGGCGCGGATGGTGGCATCGTTGCAGTTGAGGTTTGACTGCGAAACGCGCACATTAATCTGCATGGAGCTGAGGTTCAGGAAAGTATCACGAATGTTTTCCTGAAGCTGCGTGTAGCCGGAATAAGCAGTGGGATCAAAGAAACTCAGGAATTGCTGCGATTGCAGCGACATATAAGCCGCCGCCAGGTTCTGAAGGCGCGTGGGCGGATCGTCGTATCCCGGCGGGGTTACGTGCAAGCGCACGTCCATCCCACTGCTCTTGCCATTGCTGTCCACTACCGTAAGGCGAGCGATATAGTCCGCCGGAGCAAGTCCGCAAGTATTGAATTGGAACTGTCCACTGCTGGCCGCGAAGCCAGGCACGGTCTTGCAAGCCGGCGCATTCGCGGGCAGGACTACTCCAACCTGTGCCGGTCGATATGAAGGATCGCAGAGCGTCCAGGTAGTGCTGACGATGCTCGCGCCACTCAACGCCGTAGAGCCGCCGGCGTCAAAAGAGGTTGCAGACCCCAGTTCCGCGCTGCGATCGTTTGCATCGACCTTGGGCGTAGGCGGCGGTGACTGCTGCTGCAAAGCCAATGCTATGCCTTGCTCAAAATTTGCGATTTGCTGATCGATGGATTGAATCGAGCTGGCTGCGAGCGTAACGAGATCAGCGTGGACCTGATTCAGAGCGGCCTGGAATGCCTGATTAACAGGAGCGAACTGCTTATCGAGATCGGCGGCAATGTTGGCTGCCGGCTCGCTGCCATCCTGAATCTTCGACTCTATCGCCGCGACGATTTGATCCACTGCGGCATTCGCATTGTTGACCGCTTGCGTCTCGCGATTCGAGCCGGCGGCATTAAAGTTTGCGACGACACCAGCGAGCTGTTGCGAAAGCTGATTGGTTGGAAGTGGCTGAGGCAGTTTGGCATTATTCTGCTGAATCGTCTGCAAGCCCTGATCGGATTCCTGCTGCAAGGACGCTTTGACGCTGGCGTTCGAGGCGTCAGCAGCCTGCTGTTCCGTCGTCAGAATGTCGACGTAGCGCTTCTTGAGTGAGGCGGCATCAGTACCCTGTAATCCAGGCGGCGCGATCACTGTAAATATGGCCGCCGTGTTGGCGCCATTCGATTTGGTAAAGGTCACAGTTCGCGGCCCTGGCTGCGCACTAGTTGAGATCACCAGATGGGCGGTGGCGCTGCTCTCGGTGCCGTTGGCGCCGAGCGAAACCTGCACGCCGGAACCGCTGATCGTCACTCCATTCAGTCCAGCCATGTGCGTTCCGGTGGCAACCGCATCGACCGTAGTTCCAATAAGGGCCGAAGCTGGGGCAAAAGCGCTGACGCTAGCCGGCTCGGTGTCGGTGATTACCTGGTTGATCTGTTGCTGCGTGGCAGGCTTCGGCGGAGTGGGAGGCAGGCCGCTCTTTACAGTCGTAGTCTGTCCGGCGGTGCACGGTACCGTTCCGGGAACGCTAGGGTCCGCATTGCCGATCTGCACGACACCGGACATGCAAATGAACGTGGTGATGCCCGGTTCGCTGGCGTCGGTGCCGAAGTCCGTACCGATGACGCCTGCAACCGCCGTGGGGGTATGGATCTGAAAGCTGCCGCCATCGCGCGTGACAGTGGAAACCTGGGCACGAATGCGTCCGTAGGTCATTTCCAGCGTAGTCTGCTGGGCACGGGCATCGTGTTTCACGATGCGAAGTTCGGCTTGTGATCCAAGCGAGAGAATGGACTGGTCATTGAGCGTGATGCGCGCGCGCCCACCCTTGTCGGTTCGAACCAGGTCTTGCCACACCAGTTCTTCGCCTTTCACGGCATCGCTGCTCACGGTCTTCTTCCCTTCGCCGCGGATCACGTGCGCTGTAGGAAGCAGCGCGGTGATCTTACCTACCTTCTCCCCGACGGGAGAAGCAGGGGTGTCCGGCGCCGGAGCTGCCACACCGATCCTCGAGAGCACGCCAAGGAGCATCAGGGGAGCCATTAACCGGATTGAGCGCTGCATTTTCATTCGTTCCACTTACCTATACGTCTTACCTATACGTCGTTATTTCGTCTTCATCACGTACACGCCGTCCCATCCAGATTCCGGCGGCGCTTCCATCAATTCCTGCGAACGCGCGATAAACGTCTGGCAGGGACCATCCTCAGGGAACTTGTCCCCTAGCTTCGTGAATAACTCGATCGCTTCTTCCCACTGCTGCCGGCGATAGGCTGTGAGCGCTTCCGAGAAGCGGACGATGCGCTCGGTGTAGAGCGACTCATTGCGGGCCCAATCCAGCAACTCAAAGATCGTCACGGGGTGTTCCTTACCCTTAACCTTGATCCGGTCGATCTCGCGAAACGCGTAGTGATCCTTGGTCGCAAGGTATGTCGATTCCGACACCACGCACTGCACGTGATATTCCTTGGTGATGCCTTCGAGTCGCGACGCGAGATTGACGTTGTCGCCCATCACCGTCCAGGAACGGCGAAGCGTAGAACCCATGTTGCCGACGTTCACTTCGCCAGTGTTGATGCCAATTCCGATCGCAAGCTGCTTTCGGCCCTCCGCCTGCCATTGCATATTCAACTCTTTGAGGCGGGAGCGCATGTCAAGAGCGCAAGCGCAGGCGCGGATGGCGTGATCGTCTTGAGGGAAGGGGGATCCCCAGAAAGCCATAATCGCGTCGCCGATGTATTTGTCCAGCGTGCCCCAGCGCCGGAAGAGAATTTGCGTCATCTCGCCAAGATAGTGATTGAGCAGGAAGACGAGCTCATCCGGCGTGAGTCCCTCGGCGATGGTAGTGAAGGAGCGGATGTCATTGAACATGACCGTCAACTCCTTGGACTCGCCACCCGGTTTGAGATATTTCTCGGGATTCCTCTCCATCAGCGCAATCACGCCGGGCGAAAGATAGCTTTCGAAGGTCTTGCGCACCTTCCGCTTCTCGCGTTCCTCAAAGATCATGCGGAAACTGGTGATCGTGGCGTAATTCGCCACCAGCGTGCCGGCAGGAACGATGAAGCTGAGCCACATCCCATAATGGGAAAACGCAAGATAGACGGCAGAGGCGAACACAAGCAGTGCAGCCACCACGCTCAGCGTGGCCGTCAGCGGCTTCGTGCGGCTGAACCAATATCCCAATCCTGCCCCGAAGGCGACGATGAAGAATAGATCGATGGTCTCTTCGCGATAGCCACGGCTGAGAAAGCCTCGTCCGCGCTCGCGCACATGCAGCAGGTTGTCGATGATATTGGCATGGATCTCGACTCCCATGTAATCGACCGGCTTGCCTTCTTTGGAAGTAAGGAAGGGGGTATTCCGAATGTCTCCGATACCTACGGCTGTGGCGCCAAAAACTACGATCTTGTTCTTGAAAGTTCCGGGATCGAATTTGCCTTCGATCACGTCAATCATCGAATAGTGTTTATAAGTCTTGTACGGGCCGGCGTAGTTGATCAGGGTAGTACCATTTTGGGCCGGGGTGAAGACATAAGGACCCAACTCGATATGATCCACTCCGTTCTCTGCAATCACCACCGTGAGATCTTTGTCGTCAATATTCTTCGCCTGGCGGACAGCTTCAACGTCGAGTGACGGATAAAAATCCCGATCCTGGTAACGGACGATGAGCACGGCATGGCGGTAGTAGCCATCGGGATCGGGTTCTTCGTCAAAGAATCCGAATGATCTGGCGCTCTCCGCCAGCGCAGGCATGTTGGCAAAAACCCCTTGCGCCACCAGCCCTCCAGCATTGATCCATGCCTGATTCAGATCGAAATCGCGTCCGCCTTTGGCTTTGAGCACCTGCGGAAAAGAATGCGCCCAAAGCGTGTCGAAATAGGCTTCCGCGCCTTCGCTGGTCACCGATTTGGCGCGATCGGGATCGAGGAAGAGGTGTCCCAATATGACGTTCCCCGATTTTTTCAGTGACTCGGCGAATATCTTGTCGTTGTCGCTTGTAGCTTCGATGTCCTGGATGTTTTTCGTTACCGCGGGACTTGAATGACCCTGAATGTTGGTCTCAAGTTTTTTTAGAGCTTCGACCGCCGAATTTTTTTCCGGAACAGGAAACGCCTCGTCGAAGGCCACGAGTTTCGCGCCATCTTTGGCGAGCTGATCCACCATCCGCGCATAGTCATTGCGCGGAATGGGAAACGCTCCGACTTGCTGCAGCGTCTTTTCATCCAGCCCAACGATGACAATATCCTGGTCGTGCGGACGTTCTCCGCGAAGATTAAATCGCGCATCCAGTGAACGGGCTTCGATGTTCTCCAGGAAGCGCAGACCGGCGGCATTGCGGCCACTGGTCTCCGTGTACGCGTACAGGACTAATGCAAGAAACGTGACTACGGCCGCCAAAGCGAAATTAATGCCTTTGCTTCCAGATATCCCACTGAACTTTGCCGTGAGAGGCTTGAGCATTTTCTTCATGCCGTCCTATTGCCCTCGCTTGCTGAAACGATAGACGAGCGTGCCCGACCAGAGGCGCTCGTCAAAGTTCGAAGACGTGAAATAGAAGTTGCTATTGCGCTCAAAGGCGAAAATGAACTTCGTGTTCTCGTCATTCCGTATCTTGTACGTAATTGCCGCCTTGTAGGATGGGCGGCTGAAACCGGCCGGGAGTTGCTGGGACGTGATTGTGGCCGACGAATCGCGGTAGGCCAGTTCCAGAATGAACCACTCAGGCGCCTCCACGAAGAATCCCACTGTGCTGAGGCGGTTCGAGTCGTACAGCAAGGACAGGTCGTTAGGAATACCCGGCCGGTGCGCCTCACGGTTCAATTCAAAGCGCAAATTCGGATTCAAGTGCCATCCGCCGAGATCGAATACACCGTGCACGCCCGCGTATAGCCGGTTGTTGTTGTTGCTTTGCGACGCCTCGACGTTATCCACGGCATTCTGCCGTTCGTACCCAAAGATGAATGCCGCGGTCCTTACCGGAATCCCGAGTTCCACATAGGGAATGCGCACGAACTGGTTCACCGATCCGTCGGATCCCTGGACGTCGCGGTGACGATAACCAAACTCCAAAGTGCCGTGCTTGTACAAGGAAAGATCGTGCAACAAAAAATGGGCTTCGGGTCCCCAGAAAGTGGTCTCAAAGGAAAGCTGGCGACGAAGGTCGTTATTCGAGCGGCGCACAGTTCCATCCACCAGCAGCCAATCGGTAAGGTCGTAGCTGGCGCGGAAAGAAAAGTCCTGGAGATCCGAAATCTGGCGAGCATTGATCGAGGCGAAGTTGGGCTGATAACGCACATAAGCTTCTCGCAGATTCAAGCGTTTGTAGCGCCAGCTTGCCTCAAGGCGGCCGCCCCAGTCGCTCTGCATGCCTACTCCCGCCTGAGGAGAGCGGGTGTCGCACGGCTCCGAGCAGCCGGCATTGCTGCGTACGTCGAAATCGGTGAAAGAGTATGCAAACTCGCCGTCGAGACGCACGCGTCCAAACGCTAGCTTGCTGTCGATTGAGCCCACGCGGTTGCGCGCCGGTTCGGGAGCGCTTCCCAGATCCCCTGGCGGCAGACTGTCCACTTCATCGTTGCTGGAGGAAAAGTTGAGACCCAGGGACGAATTCTTGAATAGCTTGCGCTCAATCCGGGCTCCAGCTACGAAGGAAAGATAGGGACGTCCAGGCAATGCGGAGAACGGTTTATATAGCGATCCCCAACGATCGATGAAGACACCGGCAACATCGGAGATCTTCCAGTTATCGCCAACCTTGAAAGTGTCGCTGATTCCCTTGATGTTCTGATTAAACGAGAGGCGTGAGTAGTTCACCAACGTGTCGCCAACGATGATTTCGTCCCGGGGACCATAAAGTCGAACGTATGCCCTTTGCAGGCTGTCGTGCTCAGGATCGATGCTGGGATCGTCCGTGGCACGGAAGCTGGAGAGTACTTGCAAGCGGTGGCTCAGTAGGAAGGTATGATCTTCGAAATAGTTGAACTCGGCGAGATCGTTCGCACCAGGTGTGTGGAAGGATCGAGTAGGATCGCCGCCAATTTCGGAGTACCCGGACATCAAACGAAACTCGCCTAACACTTGATCTTGACCCGCAGTGGTGGCATTGCCGACATCAAAGCCTGCCGCCTGAGGCTTATTCTGTGTGCTCTGGTTCTGCGTGTTCTGATTGGCGCTCCCCAACGGATTCTGTGTGGCCTGATTAATGTCGCCGGTTTGCAAACCGGAATTGCTCGAATTCCCCGATTGGTTCGGGGGAACCGTCCCAGACGACGAAGTCTGCCCAACGGCCATAGCCGCCAGCAAAGGCAGGCAAAACACGAATGTAGCAATCCGCATCGAGGAGACTCTGGACCTGAAGCCGACGGCAGGCCTGAACTGTGCTGTTTTGTCGTCGAGATTCTTTGGGGGTTGTTGCCCGCCAGAACGATGCAGTCCATTGACCGAAATGGGGGATCGACGCTTAGGACCAAACCCAGGCGAAGGGCATGCCCGGCCTGAGCTTCATCTACTCTGGGTGGTGTGCTAAGAGTACAACAATTTACCGTCAAGTCAACAAGGCTGCTACCCTAACCGGCGAGGATGGATAGAGCTTGACATGGCGTGTGCTAAGAATTGCGGAAGTGCTAGATAAATCAATGATTTGAGAACGCCTGGAAAAGCAGGATTCTGGACGTGACTGCAGCGAGCTTAGGCTCTTAGAAGCACGAAAATCACCCGGTCATGCTTGCCTTCCGCGCAGGCGCTTGCGTATCTCTTCGGTTAGCTGGCGGCTGGAGGTTTGGCCAAACCGATCGACAAACAGCATTTTTTCGGCAGGAAAGCGCCCACCGTAACGTTTGTCTTCCCCCTCGCAATGGCCAATCGCCAGCAGGCAGACAACTTCCATCCGGCCGGGTGCCTTTATGGTCTCCCTGACTTGGCTTTCATCAAACCCCTCTATTAGGGCGGTGTCATACCCGAGAGCTTCGGCCATAAGCATCATCGTGGTCACGGCGATCATTACCTGGCGGTTCAACCACATGGGCAGGTTCTCGTGGTTACTCAGGTATTCGTAGATCAGCTTTCGAGTCTCACCTGACTTTGACGGATGGGCGTACCCATGTTCGGCGCCGATTCGGATCATCTCGTCGAGGTCGCCCTCGCGCCAGCCTTCTGAGTCGCCCATGGCCACCATCACCACCGGCGCCTGCTCGATCTTGGGTTGATTGTGCGACGCTACACGCAATTTGCGCCTTTGCTCCGGATCGCGCACGATCACAAATCGCCACGGCTGCAAATTGTAGCCGCTTGGTGACTCGATGCCCGCGGCAATAATCCTTCCCAGATCCGCATCCGGAACCGGTGTTGACGCAAATCGTGGCGTAGAGCGCCTATCCGAGATTACCGCGCTGATGGTTTTCTCCTGACTTGTCTCGACCATCGCAGCTCTCCAATTTTGCTGAATTCACCAACAAGACTCATTGTCACACCTGGGCCGGTTGGGAGGAGCAGCAATACAAGACCGAGCACGGATGTAAAGGTTGATGCCTAAAAGACCAGTACCAGTTTGATTTATCGGTCCGATACGTTGCATCCGCTCAATCTGTGTTCTAGCCTCGTAGAGCTATGGCCCTCGAAGAATATAAACGCAAACGCAGTTTCGACCGGACGCCCGAGCCGCCGCCTAAGCTCGATCCCAAAAAGGGATTTCGTTTTGTGGTACAGAAACATCGCGCGACCCGTCTTCACTATGATTTTCGGCTGGAGATGGACGGCGTGCTTAAGTCCTGGGCCGTGCCGAAGGGGCCGTCGCTCGATCCCGCAGACAAGCGATTGGCGATGCAGGTGGAAGATCATCCGGTGTCGTACTTTGATTTTGAGGGCATCATCCCGCCCAACAACTATGGCGCCGGAACGGTCATGGTGTGGGATACCGGCACATGGGAGCCGCTCAAGGAAGACTATTCCGATCACAAGCAAAGCCGGGCAGAACGCGAGAAGGAAGCCTTGGCCATGCTCGCCAAAGGCGATCTGAAGTTTCGCCTGCACGGCCAGAAACTGAATGGCGATTTTGTGCTGGCCAAGATGCGCTCGCGGCGTCCGGGCTCCAAAGGCAACGAGTGGCTGCTCATCAAAAAGAAGGATGACCAGGCTGTACCAGGATACGAAATCGATAAATATGACTATTCCGCGCTAACCGGAAGATCGCTCGATGAGATTGCCGGCGATGCGGGCGCGGTCGAATGGCAAAGCAATCGCCCCGCCGCTTCCGGCCGTTCAAGGGGAAAGAATGCGTGGCTGGCCGACGCGGTGGCCAAGCATGATCGCCAAACCGGAGACGAGCGCGTCGCCGCAAAGAAGTCCAGAAGGCAATCGAATGCCAATGGCGCAACGGTAGCAGAAGCGGGCGGGATATCCAGCTCGACGAAGAAGCCTTCCGGAGCCAACTCTAAAAAAAAAGACAAGTTCGCGCTCGATGAACTAAAGGGCGCGATTAAAGCGCCCATGCCGCGCGAGATTTACCCGATGCTGGCCACGCCTGTGGAGTCCGCGTTCGACGATGATGACTGGGTCTACGAAATCAAGTGGGACGGATATCGCTCGGTTGTCTTCTTTGGCGAGGACGGGCAGCGTGCGCTGCGCATGGTCTCGCGAAATCAAAACGATCAGACCGGAGAATTTCCTGAACTGCACGTAATAGCCGATCAGCTCGATTGCCGCTCCTGCATCGTCGATGGGGAAATCGTCGCCCTCGACGAAAGTGGGCGCGCATCGTTCAGCCAGATGCAGCAGCGCAGCGGCCTATCCCTCGAAGGCAAACGCCGCACCGCCGACCGAACCGTCTTCATCCTGTATTACGCCTTCGATCTGCTGTACCTGGACGGCTATTCGCTGCTGAAGGTCGATTTGGAAGAGCGAAAAAAACTGCTGTCACAAGTGATGCGGCCAAGCGAGCGCGTGAAGATCTCTGAACACTTCATCGGCAACGGCACAACGCTGCTGGAAGCGGCGCGCCAACAGCAACTCGAAGGAATCGTCGCCAAGCGGCGCAAGAGCTGCTACATCCAGAAGCGCAGCCGCGAGTGGCTGAAGATCAAGATCACCCAGCGGCAGGAGTGCGTCATCGGCGGCTATACAGATCCTCGCGGCAGCCGCGAAAATTTCGGTTCACTCGTTCTCGGTCTCTACGACAAGAAAGGAAATCTCGTGCCTGTCGGCCAGGCGGGCAGCGGGTTCACCCACGCCTCGCATGCCCGAATGTGGGAAAAACTACACCGGCTGGAGACGAACAAAAATCCCTTTTCAGGAAAGATCGACAGCCCGCGCAAGGTGCACTTCGTAAAACCCGAACTGGTGGCCGAGATCAAGTTCACGGAATGGACGCATGAGACCAACGGCGGCGGCCTCAAGATGCGAGCCCCGGTGTTCCAGGGATTGCGCAAGGACAAGGATCCGCGCGAATGTACGTTCGAGCTGCCCAAGTCTACAGAAGAAGAAGTGAGGAAGGCGGAGGGTGGCGATGCAGCGTAGTCGAGGTGGTCGCGAAAAACTTGCAGACCTGCGATAAATTCGTTTTGAAGCGATTCGCAGTTTAGATGCAGTTCTCAATTCTATTGAGGCAGACCGTGCCCTGTGCCGACGCTCGCTGTCGTTAGGTTCGCAGGAGCCCTCACCAAAATCGCTAATCTGGGAAACGAAAAGCTGCCGCCGGCGTCGTCGATCACATTCACCTGACAGGTATAAAGACCCGGACGCAATTGGGCTAGCGATACGTCGAGCTGGAAGACTGCGGCTTTGCGTTCGGGAGCATTGATCTCGCGAGCTTCGACTAGCGGAGTTTCATACGCCTTCGCGCTGCCTTGCAGAAACTCCACGTTAGTGAGGACGCGCACCGAATTCTTCTGAATTTTTTGTGCGCCCTGCGCGTTCTCCAGACTCACATCGTGCTTTTCTTTCGCCGGATCGTAAACCTCGTATTGCATGTACAGATGCTGGTCGGGAGTAAACACGTGTGTGATATTCGGCACTAGTTCCTGACCGTCGCGAATCAGCGGATTGGGATTGTTCTTCTTCTGCGTCGCGGGCGTGCGTTGGCTGGCGAGAACGATAGAGCTCATCTTGAGCGGCGCCTTGCGCAGGTCGGGAACGGTGACATCGGTTTCGAAGGAGCCCAGCTTGCCAGTCTGGTTCTCGCGCACCACAAACTTGATGTGGAACTTGCCCGGAGGCAGCACGAACGCCGTGTTGTACTGAACGTTCTTGCGGCGCACTTGACGCGATTCGTCCACGGCAAGCTTCACGGTTTCGCGCGCGTTGCCGATGGAATGCTTGAAATCGTCCTGCACAACTCCGATGATGTCGATGGTGGCGCGGTCTTTGTCTTTTTCCGTCACAAACGGAATCTGCGAGCCCGGAATGATCAGCGACACGGGGATGTAGTAGTGGGCGTCGTCCATCCGGAAGTAGGCCGCAGCCATATAGACGGCCACATCGACATCGGGCAGTTCGGAGGAGATTTCGTCGAGCATCTGCTGCTCGCGATCTTCCTTGTTGAAGTGCGCGTAGTCTTTGGGTCCGTAATACCCATTGCGGTACTCGAGCTTCAGATCCGGACGCTTCACCACCACTTTCACGCGACGGTACTTTCCATTCATTTCAGGATTGGTGCTGCGATATCCGAGAACGTAGTAGGCCGAAGTATCTCTCTGCACAGCGGTAAACACACCGCTCAGATCGTTGGAATCGAGGAAAGCTTTCCCGCCGGTATCGCCGGCTAATGTGGTGAGCGTCTCCTGGCTGTCGGCGTTGCTGTTGAACTGATCGAGGATCGATTGCCCTGAATACGCGGAGCGCCCGCGAAGGCTTGCGTTTTGCGCCTCTCCTCCTGGCGGAAAAGCCTGCAGGCCGCGAACATCTAACGTGTACAGCGCTACATTCGCTTGCACTGCAGTATTCACTGCGGCTCGCAGCTCGACCTGGTTCTCGATGCCGGAACGGCTGATCCCATTACTGAAGTAGATGATCGATTTTTTCTGATCGACATTGGCCAGCGATTTGGCGATCGCTTGTATCGCCTGCAGTTTGCGATCGGTATTGAACTGGTTGTATTCAGAATCGTCGGCAACGAAGGAGTTGCCGGTGTCGGGCGTGCCTTCCGCGGTGCCCGTGTCGCCCGCCGCGAATCCTTGTCCTTCACTCGACGAATACGCGCTTAGCACCGCGGACAATCGAGTTTTGTCATTGGTGAAGTCCTGATCGACACGCATCGACGAGGCCAGCGAGACGATCGCTACCAGATCCGCGGGCGCCATTTGCTTCGCGACATAATTCTTTGCGGCAGAAACGGCGCGATCGATATCGTCTGGCTCCATGGCCCCGAAGTCGAAGAACATTACGATCAGGCGATGGTTCTTGAGTTCCTCCTTCTTGACTGGATGCTGCACGCCGATAATCTTCAGCGGCGCTGCCGTTCCGCTTACCGTCGCTCCGCCGGGGCCAGCCGTTGCTAGTGCATCGACGTTTTCAAAATCGAAGCTGGTGAGATGCTGCGGTTTGCCGTCTTCATAGATAGTGAAATCGTCCTGCGTCAATCCGCGAACAAGATCGCCATGTTTGTCGCGAACTACGACATTAGTAAGCACCAGATCGCTGTTGACCCGGATTCGATAGTCATCCGGATTAGGAGACTGCTGCGCCTCCTGAGCTGGGAGCGAGGGCAGTGCGAGCGCGAAAGAGAGAATCCCCGCCATGATTCGGGGAAAGGAATGCGCGAAAAATCCGATATCTCTCTTCATCAGAACCTATACCTTGCGCTCAGCGTGACCGTACGCATTGAGCCGGCGCTGATCACTTCCCCGTAGTTCCGCGAGTCCAGCACTGTTCCAATACTTGTGAACTCAGGATGGTTAAAGACATTGTTGGCTGCAATTCTCAGTTCAAGCGCGCGTGTGTCCTTGGCCAGCAGGGTCTTGCTCACAGACATACCAAAAGCAAATTGACCCGGACCAACGATGATGTTCCGACGCGCATCGCCAAACTGTCCCGGTGCTGGAACCGCGAAGGCGGACGTGTCGAACCAGCACTGAAGCGTTCCTACCGGAAATCCGTTTGGACAAGTCCCGCTGTAGGGATCGCCAACGATGTTCGCTCGGAGCGTGCCATTCACTCCTTGCGAGATGTCGGTAAATGCGCCCAGCACGCGAGGTGTGAATGGCAAGCCCGAAGCGACGGTGAAATTACCACTCCATTGCCAATCGCCAAGAACGTTTTCCATCCAGCCGCCGTTATTGTTCAACCATTTCTTCCCTGTGCCGAACGGCAGCTCATAAAGGAAATTGCCGGTGAACTTGTGCCGTTGGTCGAAGCTGGAGAGACTGCGCTCGGCCGCCAAGTCCTGATCGTTCTGGGCCACGACCACTGCGCCTCCGCCGATGCTCGAAGCATCGTCGATGGACTTGGAGAACACATAAGTGCCCTGTGCCGCCATTCCATGCCGCAAGCGTTTGCGGAGTTGGAGAGTGGCGGCGTGCAGGATGGAATCGCCCTGGGATGTTTCCAGAATGAACGGCTGTACACCGGGAATGCGCAGTTGCCCATTGGGCAATCGGTTTGGCGCGCGTTCGATATCGAGATCGGTGCCTTTGGCGCCGTTGTATCCAACGTTGAGCAGCAGTGAAGGAGTCAGCTCGCGTTGGATGTTCAGGTTCCAAATCTGGACGTAACCAAGCCTGTAGTTCTTATCGACCGCAAAGTTGTTAGTAACGGCAGCCGCCGGTGGCGGAAAGCCGTTCTCCAGAGTGAGCACTTCAGACGGAGAACTCACGTTAGTTTCGGTGAAGGCAAACGGCGGCTGGAACGCCAGGTTCTGCACGATGCTGCCATATTGCCCGGTGTTGTAGTTGACGCCATATCCCCCGCGCACCACCGTGTGCTTCATCGCTTTCCACGCGAAACCAAAACGAGGCGCAAAGTTATTACGGTCAGGTTCAACTACCGTAATTGGAAAGCCTCCGGTGAATGGTCCCACTGCCCCCGGCAAAACCGGACTCACAGCGGTGATCGCCGGATTGATGTCCAGGTTCACCAGGCGGTTGTTCACTTCGCTGAAAGGCGAGACATATTCGTAACGCAATCCGATGTTGAAGCTCAGATTGCCGGTGGCTCGCCAGTCGTCCTGCACAAACACGTCCCAGGAATTCTGCCGAAAACCGTAAGTCGTGCTGCCGCCCTGGATGGAAGTGAGCTGCGGGAGACCCACGAGGAAATCGGCAAAGTCGTTGCCAGTGGCAAATCCGGTGAACGTGAAGCTGCCACGGGCGTTCTGCGTCGTGCGAATGTCGTTATAAATCCGGCGAAAATCTCCGCCAATGCGGAGGTTGTGCTTGCCGCGGCGCAAGAACACGAAGTCAGACCACGCAAATGTCTGGTTGTTACTGAGAGTGCCGCCGGTATCCTGCGCGCTCTGGAAGCTGGTAAATGTTAGGCCGGGCACACCGAAGTTGAACGGATCTTGTGAAGTCCCAGTAATTCCAGCCTGGGCGGCAATGTTCTGCTTGTTCTGATAAAGATTGCTCAGCTTGGTATGACTGCGGTTGTAGTTGAAGTGCAAATTATTTGTTCCGGCCATCCATCCAACGCCGGTATTGATGCCCGACGTGTCGCTGGTGCCCGATAACCCGGGGAAGGGATTCCCAAGCTGATTGTGAGCGTCGCTGTAGTTCAGATTGAAATTAATGTTGTTCTGGCGCTTCCCCCGCCGACCCCGTCCTCCTCCTCCGCCGCCGCCGAACGGGCCAAACTGCGCACCTTCGCCGAAGTTATGAATCAGACGCACCGAGACTTGGTCGTTGTTCTGCGTCAACGAGGTCACATAGTGAAAGTTGTTGATGTCCCCCGGCAAATTCGGCTGCGGAATGAACTGCAGTAGAGTCTGCGCAGCCGGATTAATGGTTGTGATTTGATTGCCGGTGAGGGGTTGATGAGTGGTGGGATCGACGAGCTGTCTGCCTAGCGCCGAGAAATCGCCTTGCCGCTCAGCCATCGTCGGCACCGTGGAAAATTGATCGTAGGGATTGGTATTGCGTCCCCCAGTCCAATTCAAGAAGACGAAGGTCTTGTCATTATTGATGACATGCGGAATCTTCAGCGGCGAACCGATGGTCACTCCGAATCGGTTCTGATCATAGTTGGCCTTCTGCGATCCTGAAGGAAGATTGCCGGTCGTGTTCAGGGCATACGGGGCGGCGTCGAAGATGGAATTGTCGGTGCTGTAGAAGATGGATCCGTGCGGTTGATTTACGTTGAATTTGCCTTGACGACCGCCCAGTATGAACACTCCCGGTCCGCCTCCGAACCCTCCACCACCTTCGCCCGGACCAAAAATCATGGGCCCGCCGGCTCCGGGACCCTCGCGCTGCATGCGGTCCTTCATCTCCTGAATGCGGTCCTGAATCTCGTCAACATTCATGCCAAAGTTCTGCGCCTGGCCCATCGCGCCATTGATCGAGACTGATTCTGTAGGCGCGTCGGTGCCTGCGCCGCTGAGCGGTAGTCCGTTCCCCGCCTGAGTGGCGGTGTCACTGCCGCCGCTGGCTCCAGCGCCGGTGTCCGATTCTGTGACTGAAAGGCTCTGCATGCCGCGATTAGCCAGAGCCGCGGCGATTTGCGCTGTACCTGCAGCCTGTTCCTGTTGCTGTGCGGCGAGAATTTGAGCTCGCGACACCAACATCAGGTCAGCATCGACCGTAGCCTGCGGAGTAGCAGGTGTAATCACCACTTCCTTGGTGCTGGGAGCGAATGCCGCCAACTCGGCTTTGATTACGTATCGTCCTCGCGATGGCAACACCAGCGCAAAGGAACCGTCGGTCGCAGTAGCAGTCGCGACCTTCTTGCCGGTCAGAGTATTCGCCGCAGTTACCGTCACGCCCGGCAAAGGTGTATTGGCCGACTTGATAATTCCGCGGACGACAAATGTGGTCGTCACCAATGCTGGCGCAGGCTGCGCTGACGCGACTGCTGTTCTCTCAGTCCGCTGACGCGAGTCCCCGGCGGACTCTTGCGACAGCGCAGGACTTTGTATCGCGAACAAAGTGGCAGCGGCGGTCAAAACTTTCAACCGCGCGAGATGAGTGCTGCGAAAGATCATCTGGTTACTATTTCGGATTTTGCTGTGGAGACGCCTGCTGCGGAGGCGTTTGCCCATTCGAGCCGTTTCCGCGCGGTCCTGGGCCGAGGAACATCATTGCTCCGCCTTCTTTCATTCTGCGCGCCATTTCGGGAGGGACGACGTTCACGTCCGTCGGAACAAATACGCCGTCCTTCAGCTCGCCGCGTGCCATTACGGTATCGCCTGCTTTGATATCCGGAAGCGTTATGTTCTCTCCCCGACCCCGCCGAAACGAGGTGTTCTCATCGGCTTCGATGGTCTGCTCGACTCCGTCAATCCGTTGAATGGTAAGCTTGGGCGGATCAATCGACTTCACATCGCCCACCACCATCGTCTTACCCATGGCTTCTTTCATGCGCGCCTGAATCTGCGCCTGCGATGGAGCGGACCCAACCACCTGCGCGTTCCACACTTTGTCTCCCGTGGATTCGCCGCGCACGAAAATGTTGTCGCCCACTTTGAAGTCGGAGAGCTTGGCATCCTGTTGCTGCTGCTCTTTGCGAAACCTCGTAGTCGAGCTGGTGTTCACAGTGCCAGTCGATCCGTCTTGCAATTTGATTTTCAGGGTGGATCCGGAAATTGCCGTGATCTCTCCAGTCGTACCCCTGAACTCACGACCGGCAAATCCGCGCCGAGGCTGTTGCCCCTGGTCCTGGGAAGGCTGTTGAGCAAAACTGACGCCGGAAGCGAAGAGGAACGCGAGAATGCTTAAGCCTACAAAGGTTTTCATTCGTGAGTACCTGAAAGCAACTGTATTCAAAAAGACGGGCAATCAGGAGAAAAGAGGCGCAAAGTCTGTGTAAATTTTTGTGCCCTGAAACGATATTGCGGCACTCAACCATACCTCGACATATTTCCCCGGGCATGCCAGAGACGCAGCATTGCTGCGTCTTCCGCGTTGTGTCGTATTAGCTTTTCAATCGGATGCAACCTATCTGGGGTGCGCTGGCGGAGACGCAGCTTGCTGCGTCTCTACAGGATTTATGGCAAATACCAATACCTGTCTCAGCTATTCCCCGTATAATCACAAGGTTAACAAGATTATATTGATCTAATGACAAGACCTTAGAATATGGGTTAAACTATGTGACAATTTTGGTTAGCTGAGAAGCTAACTTCTTTAGCACCTCACCTTCGGCCCAGGAGTGCTAGTTTTGTCTTCAGTCCTTTCCATCAAGGACAGTTCGCGCGACTTGCTGGTCGAGATATTGAGCGCGTTGAACCCTTATTATGCTGACGTTACGGACAAGTGGCGTGAGCAGGTTTCCACTGAGTTTGGTTTTGGACGCCGTGAATTGGGCGCTCTGGAACGCCTGAGCCTCGCCACCGCGCACTCCTTCTTTGCTCACGGCGACATTCCCGGCTTCTTCGAAAATGTTGACTACTTTGGTATGCGCTTGGCCAAGCTCCAAGTGGATACGCGCGCGGTTGCTCGCTCTCTCGAGATTTACCAGGAACTCTCTGAGCCTTACCTGAGCGGCTTATTTGGCGCTCGGCTAAAAGAGGTCACAGCCACGCTCGACGTCCTCAAGTCGGCGACCTTCGTCACCGTCTCCGGCGCGTACTTCGATGCCAAGACCCGCGAATTTGCCACTCTGCTGCGAGTTTTGGACGCAGAACTCTCCTCCGGTGAAGTTTCGCTGATGTTTCAGAAGGTGCTGGAGATCACCAGCGCCAACTTCGGCGCGTCAATGGCCGCGATTCTGCTACGGCACGTGGAAAACGACAGTTTCAAAATCCAGTGTTCGCTCGGGGTCGAAGGATTGGTTCCCGACAATGCCGAGTTTGAGCTGGGCAAAGGCTTTTGCGGAGACCTGGCCGCAACCGGCGAGCCGGAGATGATCCTGGACGTAGCCAACGATCCTCGTCTCGTGCATTCCGCGGTCAAGGAACGTGCCACCTCGCTCTGGGGAGTGCCGCTGAAATCGGGCAAGAACGTCATTGGAATCATGCTTCTGGGCTTCGCGCGCCCATACGAGTGGCTGCCCAACGAGCGCGACCTCATGCGCGCTATTGCTGACCGGTCGGTAATGGCCCTGGAGCGCGCCCAAATGACCGAAGAGCTGCGCGCCCGTGAAGCCCGGATTGCCGAACTTTCCGCGCACTTGCTGGCTGTGCAGGAAGATGAGCGCAAACGTATCAGCCGCGAGCTGCACGATGAAACCGGCCAGTCATTGATGGTGATCCGGCTCTATCTCGGGATGCTGGAGGCCCAATTAACAGGGCGCACAGCCAAAGCCAAGGTCAGGGAAACAGTTTCAGTCGTCGATAGGACGATCGAGGGGATCCGCCGAATTATCGCCCGACTCTCGCCACTGGTCTTGCAGGAGCTTGGCCTTGTCGCAGCTATCCGTAAAGAAGCAAAAGACTTAGCCAAGGCCACCGGGGTAAAGGTTCGGGTCGCCATTAACGAAGACGTAGGCAGGCTCTCCCCGGAAATCGAGGCAGCCATCTATCGCGTAGTGCAGGAGTCCCTGCACAACGTCGCCAAGCATGCCCAGGCCAAGTCGGCGACCGTTCAGATGAGCCGACATGATGCCGTGGTCTACCTTTCAGTCGAGGACGACGGCGTGGGCATGCCTGCAAAAGCTAACAGTCCGAGAAGCCACTCATTTGGGCTGGCCGGAATCAAAGAAAGAATAGCTTCTCTGGATGGAGAGGTGCGCGTCCACTCCGAGAAGGGCAAGGGTACTCGATTGGAGATCATGGTGCCGGCCCGGCAGTATCAGGAAGCCATGTCTCAAAGCGCATGAGGTGAGCAGTTCATTTTGTCGAACAGGATCCGCAATGCCAAAAATCAGATGCCTACTAACCGATGACCACACGTTGTTCCGCCAGGGAGTGAAACGACTGCTTGAAACTGAGTCGGACTTTGAAGTAGTTGGCGAAGCCGCCGACGCAGGTGAGTCCGTTGAAAAAGCACGCGAACTGCGCCCCGACATTGTATTGATGGACATCGGCATGCCGGGGCTCTCCTCGTTCGAAGCTGCCCGTCAAATTCGCAAGACCCGCCCGGAAACCAAGATCCTGTTTCTCACCATGTATGAGGACGAGGATTATCTCGTGCAATGCCTGGAAGTGGGTGCTGCCGGATACGTCCTCAAAGACACTCCGGCTCCGCAACTGCTAACCGCAGTGCGCGATGTGTACAAGGGCGGAAAGTATCTCAGCTCGCAGGTGCTGGGAAAACTCGTGGAGGACTTCCGCTCACGAGTGCGGGATACGCGAATGCGTCCGCGGATCTCTACGTTGACGCCTCGCGAGCGCGAAATCCTGAAGCTGCTCGCAGAAGGAAATTCGGTAAAAGAGATTGCCGTCATTCTTGGCTTGAGCGTGAAGACTGTGGAAGCTCACAAATTCAATCTCATGCGCAAGCTCGACATCCACAACAAGGCCCAACTCGTAACCTACGCGATCCAGAAAAAGATCATCAAGATTCCAATCGCGCAATAGCTCAGTAGCCCTCCCCCAAAGCAAAAGCCCTGCTCACGCGGGGCTTTTGCTTTATCTTCCGGAATTTGAAGCGTCACCTAGGTGGCCGGGCGCCGATGACTGGAGACGAGCATCGGTGTTTCAGAATGGAAAGCGCATGGAGCACCGGTCTGATTATTCCCCTTTGCACAAGGGCGGAGGCCTATAAACATCTCGATCGAATGCCCGGATCGGGAAACTTGTACTCAGTGTGCTCGGATCCGATCGCGCGCGGGCGCATTGTTCCACGTGGAACATTTACAGCCTGATTGTTCCACGTGGAACAAATGTGGAAATTCCACCAGGATTCAAGCACTTACCAGCCATCGACCGACGGTATTTTCATCCGTTGCTCTACTGTTTAGCATGGGACACCACTGATCCGTCGCAGACAAAAGCCTCATCTCAAGCATCAATTCCGCGATTTTTGAGTGCATTTTCGCGCTTTTCCGACAAGTTTAGAGCGTACTTTGAATCGTTTAAACGCGATTTCGAAGCGATCTTGAAGCCATTTCGAAGTGTTTTCGCTGCAATCTCGAAGCGTTTTCGCGGCACTTCGCGGTCACTTTAGAAGCATTTTCGCAGCACTTAAGAGCCAATTTCGGGACATTTTGGTGCGTTTTAGAAGCATTTTGAAAGCGTTTTCGAGCCACTTTGAGGCACTTTTAGACAACTTTGAAGCGGCCGCAAAGCCCGACAGTAAGGATGGCAGTTCCTCCACTAACATTTCCCCAGAACCCTCCGCTAAGGCTGCGCGTCGGCCGTCGGCAGAAAGGTATGTGTTTGTTCCGGGCTCCAACCCAGGGTTCGGCACGGCGGAACAGCCTGCGGAAAAATGCAAAATTGGTTTAGGGAAGGGCGGCCTGAGCAGCTTCGCCTTAGCTGACTGCTGAGTGCCGAGTGCTGATTGCCGATTGCAGGCTCAGCTACTTCGTGCTCGGTTCCTGGGGGATTGCGGCGCCGTCAGAACGCGGATCGCCTTCAGCAAAATTGACTTCCCGGCTCTTGTCGCGGACGACTGCAGCGCCCTGTCCCACAGTTGATCCGGTTCCCTTATTGCAGCTAGACCGGCGTCAGGATTGTTAATCCGGCGATTTGCGAGAAGTGTCGTTTGTTGAATGTAGCTAGTCGGTTGCCACGCTCCAAGGCGATCGCCGCCAGGATCAAGTCGTAGGCGCCGATCATCTTCCCCTGCTCTTCAGCCTCAGCCCGGATGCGCGCATGTTCGTACGCGGTCTGTTCCGTATAGGGAATCACGGGCAGAAGACTCAGGATGGCGCTGAGATAACGCTGGCGTCTCGAGCGCCGCGTTCCCGTCGCTCGTTCCACTCCATGCCAGAGTTCCGCCACGGTAATAGCCGCAATCTCGAATTGCTCAGTGGCATGGGACATCAGCCAGCGCTGGAGATCGAATTGTCCCTTTTCGCCCGCGATAACCACATCTGCATCGAGGATTATCGCCATTTATTTTTGGGAAGCGTGAGTTTCTTTTTGGCCCTCCGGAGATCCCGGCTCCAGGCTGCCGCCTCGCCGAACGAGAGAGCAACTTCTTTCAAGGCTTCCGCCAGATCGCGCCCTGAACACACCTTCTCGTTGTCGGGTATCAGTCGCGCAAACGGCTCGCCATTTCTCAGCAACACGTAGTTCACGCCCTGATAATGGGCGCGATTCACGCAGTCGGCAAAGTTTCGGGCCGCCTCGGTGACGCTGATGGCTTTCTTTTTCACAAAATCAGATTATCTGATTTTGGGCAAAAGCAAGAGAGGGGATGAACGGGCATAAGCAAGAGTCAACAGCAAACACAAGGTGCTTCGGCATTCGCCTCAGCATGACAAACGCATATGTAATTCAAGCTTTGTCATCCTGAGCCAAGGAGCGTAGCGACGCGGGCGAAGGACCTTGTGTTCGCCTTTGCTGTTGCACTTCAAAAAGCAACAGCAAACACAGGGTGCTTCGGCGTTCGCCTCAGCATGACAAAGCTTATTAAATTCAACGCTACTTCGTGCTGGGCTCCTGCGGGATGGCGGCACCGTCGGAACGCGGATCGCCCGCAGCAAAATTCACTTCGCGGCTCTTGTCGCGGACGACCGCCGCGC
>Ga0307479_10000929_pt1 | contig 26391 bp, 21 predicted proteins | sample atmos_gasesECM4C_FD_203743 | JGI IMG/M metagenome (GOLD analysis project Ga0307479, IMG submission 203743) | Hardwood forest soil microbial communities from Morgan-Monroe State Forest, Indiana, United States - atmos_gasesECM4C_515 | ecosystem: Environmental > Terrestrial > Soil > Temperate... | reverse complement strand
TACGACCGATGCCACTGGCACGTTGAAGACCATCACGGTAGCCGTCACTTCCGTGCAAAAGTCCGGTGTGCTGGGTATTGCGCCCTCCACGACGCTGGTTTGTATCAAGTCAAGCGGATTGTAGGCCGCTTGCGAAAGGTGCTTGATAAATGTTTGCTCATTCTGACGACCACGGATTTTGCGGAAAGCATCTATGGGCCTCTGCCCACAGGCTTCCTGTTGCGAATAAGAAGCCGCTCGGCGCAGGAAGACCTCTCGGCTTGCGCTCCTGTCCTGCAAAATGCGCGGGCTTCTCGCTGCTCGAACTGCTGGTGAGCATAACCGTCCTGGTGGTGATTTCGGGTGGAGTCCTTTCCGTCATTGGCTTCTATCAGAAATCCTTTGCACGAACCGAAGTTCGCTCCGATATGTACGAGAACGTGCGGGGCGTCGCAGAGCTGATGGAGCAAGAAATCGGACAGGCCGGCTTAGTGAGTTTGCCTGCGACGACGCTCACTTCGGCCGTAGCTCCTAGTGTATTGGCACAAACGGTTAACGTTTCGTCGACGACCTCCATGTTCGTCGGTGAACAGTTGCTGGTGGATGCGGGCAACAGTGAAGAATTAGTGGCGGTTAGCGCCATTCCTTCCGCAACGACGATCAAAGCCATCTTCGCGAAGACGCATACCATCGTCCCACCCCCCCCCATCACCGCTTTGGGCGTTTTCGCCAGCGGAATCGTACCTCCTTTGGCGGCCGACGGCTCGACGGCCAACGTGCTGAACATTTTTGGCGACATCAACGCCGACGGTTCGCTGGTATATGTGCGTTATACCTGCACTCCGGGGACGTCCGCCGCACCGGGAACCCTCACGCGGTCGGTTACCACGATCACGCCGGGTGTTAATGCGATCAGCGCGAGTCAGACGCTGCTATCGACACTCATAGGCGGTGCGGGCTTGGCCTGCTTCCAATACGTTTCCCAAGCCTCCGCCTCCGGCTTTACATTTGTTAGCAACGTCGGGTTCACGCTGAGCGTGCAGGCAACGAGGCCTGACCCGCAAACGTTGCAGTACTCGACGATGACCAAGTCATTTCTGAACTTGGCGCCACGCAATGTCTTGGCGGGCTTAGAGTGGGCTACTAATAACCCAAGTATTACGCCGGCGATCTGCCCCAACAATTCGAGCTGCCGGCTTCAGGCCGCACCGGCTAACGTGTCGCTTTATTAACATTGCGTTGAAATTGCAACGCCGAACGGTAGGAGGAAATAGGTTATGAGTAAGCAAAAGAATCTTAAGCGGTCGGACCGAGGCTTCGCCTTGATCTTCGCCATGCTTGCAATGCTGGTGCTTGGCCTACTGGCCGCTACGGTGATGTTTACCTCTCAAGGGCAGGCCTTGACGGGTCTCAACTACCGGCTGACGGCCCAGTCGCGCTATGCGGCGGAGGCCGGCGTGCAAAGCACGATGAACTGGCTCGCGTCGGCCAGCTATACCGCCCCCACCGTCTTCGCCTCGTACGATATGACCAAGAACCCCGTGCAGTACCTCGGTAAAGCCGTGGTGCTCTCGGCGACGAGCGGAGTGACCTCGAACTATCCCGACGCAGCGGTGGTCACCGCGTATAGCACCGCCATGAGCAAATCGCTTCCGGGTGTATCGAAGGTCTCCTATACGACTTATGCCACGTTGCTGCGCATGAATCCGTCAGGCGGAGTTTCGTGGTTGGGAGGAGGCGGCGGTGGTGTCATCCAAACCTGGCAGATCACCGGTGTGGGAGCAGCCAGCGGCGCGCGTAACGCTACGGTGCAGGTGGTGCAAACGTTCGAGAGGACGGGCACGTCGCTATTCAATTACGGTCTGGAGGCGACAGGGACGGGCTGTGGCGCGATGACCTTTACGAATGGTGATTCCGTCGACAGCTATAGTTCGGCGGCAGGCGTGTATGGCGGGGCGAACGTTGGAACCCAAGGAAACATTGCCACGAATGGAAACGTGAGCCTTGATAGCAGCGCAAAGATTAATGGAACTATAGCTGCCGCAAACGGTACCGTGGGAGCTTGCCCGGGTGCTGGGCTCACCGATGGCGGTTCAGGCAACTACACATCCCTCTCAGCGGTGAGTCCACCACTGAACCCCCCGCTTCCCTGGGGTTGCTCGGCCCAGCCGTGTTATCCGCCGAACACTCCCCCCCTTATCACCACCGCCCAGGACATAAGTACATCCTGTGCCTCTGTCGCTGGTTGCAAGAAGACCGCTCCCCCCACGGTAGCTATTACCGATGGTGGGTCGGCCACAACCGCGAACGGATTTGTTCTGGCACCTGGGTCGTACGGAAACATCACAATCGACAGCGCTGATGTTATTCACGTTTCAGCCGGAACGTATAACATTAACAGCATTAATTTCTCTAAGGACGGGCAGTTCGTCGTTGATTCAGGCCCGGTGGTATTTAATATTGTCGGAAATTGCGCCTCGGGTTGTCCGAGTGAAGGCGGTCTTCCCTCAGGCTATTCCTCAACCGAGGTCATCTATGGCGCTGGCTTTGCCGGCTTCAATGCGTGTGCTCCCTCCGGGGGCACCGGCGTTGTAGCTAACCCGGACGTATATGGCAAGACTACTTGTGGCCCGTTAAAAACGGCCTACAGCGGGATCCCGAATAACTTGCAGGTGGTTTACGGCGGAACCGCCACCGTCAGGCTCGGTGGAATGCCAAACGCTCTGGCCCTCTATGCACCAGCCGCCTCTTACTATACTCCCGGTGCGCCCGTGGGTCTCTACGGAAGCGCCATCGTAAAATACTTCAACGATCAATCTGGGTCTCCTTTCCACTATGACACTTCACTGGCCAACACGGTAACTCAAGTGGGGCCGTACCGGCCGGTCGGAGGCTTCAGTTGGAGCAAGTTCTGACAAATCCTGATTGGTAGACACAGCTTCATTTCCAGAGCAAGGGGCCGGACGCCAATCCGGCCCTTCTTTTTTAGCGCTCCGCTACCATGGGCGTGATGAGCGCGGCGAAACAATCGACCACCGACGCAGCGGTTGAACGGATTCCGACGGATGGGACGCCGGACAGTTCAAAGCTTGCGCACCACAACAACCCTCTTCGGTTGCGGAAAAGTTATAATTGTCTAATAATACAGTAATAGTTAATATACTCCATCTGTGACGTTTTAACCCACGGCCTTGAGTCCGCTTGGGCAAGTCTCACTAGCCCAGCAAGAAAGCCCCGTATTTGCAGTCAGTTACGCAGTAGCGGAGCTTGGCCTCCCACCTGCTACCTCCTATTGCATCGTGGCCCTTGCGGCCAAGGACTTTGGACTTCAGAACAATCGAGGGGAACCAGACATGGCGGCCGAATGCAGCAAGCGCAGGAAGGCGCAGCGCGGCGTCTCGCTGTTTGAACTGATGATGGTTGTGTGTGTGACGCTGATTGTCGCAGCTCTGGCAAGTCCTGGCATCATGCGGGCTGTCTACAACCTACGCTTGCGCGCCAGCGCCGGTGATCTCTCCGGGCTGATGCAGCAGGCAAGGATCCTGGCGGCGAGAAAGAACACTTCTTATCCCGTTCGGTACGGCACGCTGAGTGGCACGCAGATCGCTTACATCGATTTGAATGTAAACGGAAGCTATGACAGTGGGGAACCGTTGGTGGAGTTCATCAGCACCGTGGTACCGGCCGCGGGCGCACCAAGCGGGAGCGGCTCGCAACCCTCTCCCTACGTCCTGACTGGAGATACGAGCAGTGGGGCCGTATTCACGAATACGAGCATCCTGGGCTACTCGCCAAGAGGTTTGCCGTGCATGTGGGACACAAGTACAAACCCCGCGACGTGCAGTACCCCAACAACAAACTATTTTGTGTATTACCTGACCGATACGCGAATGGGCCCGCCAGGTTGGGCTGGGGTATTAGTGACTAAGGCCGGACGAACGAAAGTTGTGATGTGGGATGGCACGACATGGCACTAACAAAAAAGACGATGCGGTCAAGACGGCAGCGCGGGATGTCTTTAGTGGAGATGTTGGTGGCGATAGTCGTGCTCACGGTGGGGGTGGCCGGCTGCCTGGCAGCGATCCCCTTCGCGATCAAGACCAACTTCTCGAACCGTCAGCAGAGCAATTCGACGGTTTTAGCGCAGATGGTGATGGAAAAACTATTGAGCGCGCCTTCCGGGGTGGCCGCAACCTCGACCACGGACTGCGCGGGTACGGCGAATACCATCAACACTACCGGAGCGGCAGGAGGTGGTAGCGGAGCGAGCCTGGTCGCGGGCGCCGTGGACTACTCGCAAGCCGCGGTAACGGGCTACTCCATGAACTATACGACGTGCGGATCGAACGGACTGCAAATGGTCTACGACGTACGATGGAACATTCAGGCCCCAACCAGCAACGTCAAGCTGCTAACCGTTTCAGCGAAGCTGAACCGCGCCGGCACTCTGCCGGCGACCATCCGGTCCATGATCGGGACGGGAGATTGACATGAGCGCCAACAATCGTACGCGGCGCCGGGAACGAGGATTTTCCTTGCTGGAGTTGCTGATCGTGGTGCTGATTATGGGCGTGGTCAGTGGGGCAGTGCTTTCCCAGTTGAACCTGGCGATACAGCGCTCCAGCGCCGAGCAAACAAAGCTGGACGATATGCAGGAAGCGCGCGATTTTGTGGATCAGTTCTTTCGCGACATCAACGAGATCGGCTATCCGAATTCGCGCATGGTGGATACGACAAGTGCGTCCTGGAGCCCAGCGCTGGTTACACAGGGGACGTATGGATGGGCTTCGCAATACATCAATGACAACCGGTTCGCGATCGGCTTAGTGAAAATAGACACGAACGAACTGCGCTTTGAAGCCGACACCAACGGAGACGGCAACGTCCAGAGCGTCATCTACACGATCAATGGCTCGGGAACGTGCACACTATGCCTGCAACGCAGCCAGTTCGCTAAGGTCAGCGGGAATCCGCTGACCGGTCAAACAGCAAATTGGGGGACGGAAGTGAATGACGTGGTCAACACGAACCCCATCTTTAGCTACTACAAGGCGGACGGAACGCAGGTTACCGGACTGCCGGTCGACATCAGCACGGCGGCCGGCGCCGCGACCATAGCTTCGGTCAAGAGCATACAGATTAGCCTGACGATTCGTAACAACGCGGTCAAGGATCTGCAAAGCGGACTACCGCTTGAAACGGATTTCCAGGGAGAGGTTTCCCTCAACAACTGCTCGATGGCGGCCAGCGGAGCGCCGCTGTCGTGCCAATAGGAGACATTATGAACGCTTTTCACGGAAAGAAACCGAACAGCTCGGAGAACGGAATGGCTCTGGCCATTGTCATGCTTGTTCTGCTTCTGGTCAGTACCGTGTTAGCCGGTATGATCGTGATGGCGACTTCGGAAACCACAATCACGGCCAACTTTCGCGACGAGCAGACAGCTTTCTTTGCTTCAAGGGCAGGACTGGAAGAGGTCCGCGATCGGATGAGGTCCACTGCTCCAAACGCGGTAACCGCTCCCACCACGCTGCCCGGTACCGCCAACGGGATTCTTTACGTCACCAACCCGCTGTCCGGAGAAACGGTGGCTCCATGGAACACTTCGGGAACGAATTATCCGGATGACGAAATCTGCAAGGAGGTGACTTGCAGCAGCGGGATACCGAGTGGGTCACCTTGGTACACGAGCGCATCATACAGTGCGAATTACGCCGCTTCCCCGCAGCTTGCTTGGAAGTGGCTGCGAGTCATGCCTAAGGTCAATAAGTCAGATACCGGGAGCGTGCGCGTTACCTCCGTGGATGGCTTGACAAACGGCAACCGTGTTTGCTGGAACGGAACAAATGAAATTGTCACGGCACTGAGTGACTGCAAATTGGTGAACGCCAACTACAAACAGGTATATGAACTGACGGCGCTGGCGGTGACCAGCAGCGGTTCGCGGCGGATGACTCAATACGAGGTTACTCCGGCCGTTTTCCCCGTGCTGCCAGGAGCGATGATTTTTGACGGTGCGAACCCGACATATAGCGCGCCGAACTCTAACGCCTTTGGTGTGAGCGGCGATGACGCTGCCCAGGGGCCCAATGCCGGAGCGGGTTGCGGCGCAGCAACCAATCAACCCGCAGTGGGAGGTTTTGACGCCAGCGCAGTAACCACTTTGACCGGCGACATTCCCCGCCCAGCAAAATACACCGGCACCGGTGGTTCCCCGAGTGTGTCGAATGTGAATGGGCCATTGGGGACGTTGACCACTGTGGATGGTCTGCAGAAACTCGTTAACACCGTGACCTCTGCAGCCTCCGCGGCGAACATTTACAACGGGAATGCCTCATCCCTTACGAATCCGGGCACCGATTCAGCGCCGGTGATCAACGTCGTTACTGGAGACCTTTCGGTAGGCGGAGGATTCAGCGGAGCTGGGATTCTTTTGGTCGAAGGCACACTCACCATGAGCGGTAATCCCAGCTATAACGGAGTAATTCTGGTGATCGGGAAGGGCGTTCTTAACAAGAATGGCGGCGGCAACGGGACGCTGAATGGCTCGCTGCTAGTCGCGAACATGAATAATTCCAGCGGCAGCCCGATAGCTTTGGGTGCGAACAATCCTCCAGGCTCCCCTACTATCGACTGGAACGGCGGTGGAAATGCGACGATTCAGTACGACAGTTGCTGGATCAACACGGTCACGGCCGGCGCGTTCCCTCTCAAGCTGGTGTCGATGCGTGAGTTAATTTACTGACGCGAAGTGCCAGCTGAGATTACGCATGTCAGGCCGGACAAGATCCGGCCCCCGATGAAGTACAACGAACATATCCAGGGCATAGGGCCGAATGGCAATCCGGCCCTTCTTTTTTAGCACTCCTGCTACCATGGGCCTGATGAGCGCGGCGAAACAATCGGCCACGAATGGCGCGGCTGAGCTGGCGGCGCAATTGACCGGAGCGCTGCAGCGGGAACGCATCGTGCCGCGGTTTGTGGATTCCTACGTGATAGAACACGGACGGCACGGCTTGCAAGTGCACGCCGCGCTGTATCGCGATTTGCTGGAACTGCTGCAAAGAGAGGCGCTGATCGCGGCAAGCGTGCACGCAATGGAGATGATCACCAGCGATTTCCAGCCAACCGCGAAATCCAAGCCTCGACCGATGGCAAAGAAGGACGCGACGGCATACCGGCGGAAGTACCTGGCAGCGCTGGCTCGGCACCAGAAATGGTCGATGGGCGAGGCGCTGGATTTTCAAAAGGATTTCCAGATTTATGAGGAGCTAATCGCGCGTAGCGCGTCTGGACGGCGGCGCAAACCGTTTGAGGCGGCGAATCATCCGTTTGTGGACCGCTGCGCGTTCCTGCTGGATTCGTCGTTTCTGGAGAAGGCGCGCGTCGCGGCGAGCCGGGCACTAACCGATCTGGAAGGTCTGGCAGGTCAAGTGGTGGCCAGCCTGTGGCCAAAAGAGAAAACGAGCCGCACCGGCTGAATCGCGGCTCGACTAATGATCGAGCGCTGCCGCAGTGAAGAGAGATCTTCCTGCCAAACCGGTATAGAAACCATAGATGGCCAGCCCCACAATAACGAGAATCCCCGCGAGTCCCGCGCTGGCGTACCACCGCGAAAGATGGGAGGTCGTTGGAAACACCGCAAGAACGTTTTGAACTACGAGGCCGACGACCAAAGTAAGGACTCCAAATCGCTTCAGAACCAACAGAATACTCAGCCAAATAAGCCCTAAAAACGCGAAGGTCATAAGAGGGTACTCTCCGCCTTGATTTGTACTCGCTCCAATGAGCACCACAACGATGGCGGCGAGCCAATCACGTTTCAGGACGAGGCGCAATAGAAAGAGAAAGAAGAAAATCAGGAGTGCGTAGAGGACAAAAGCAAGTACGTAGAATAAAAGCGCACCAATCGCATAGCGGACTCCGAGAAGAGCAGTTGCGTCGAGACCTCCAGGTTCCGGAGCGGTTTTGCCGAAGAACGGCAAAAGGAAATTATCGGACACTTCAAAAAGTGAAAGCACGACCCCATACGCGACACCGATGAGGAGGTCCCGGCCGACGAGCGGATCACGCCATTTCCCCGCGAGCAACCGACTCCACGAGATCAGGGTATGGGGATCCCGGCGCCGCACAAAGGGCTCAAGGGCCAGATACAGTACGTTGACCGCTGAAGTAACAAGGAACGCCCAAGCTAGAGCGATCAGGATTAAATCGAATTCGTCGAGCGAGGCAACATGGTGAGCGCGAAGGAGCCAAATGCAAAGGGCGGTCATTAGAACGAAGGCGCCAAGACGAAAAGTTCCCGGCGTGTCCGCGCGATGCAGACGCACGTTGCGCCGCGCTACAAAAACACCCGTTAGGATTACCACTACGAAAAGGAGCAACAGAACCGCAGTCTTGGCCTTCTCGCCCAGAGTTTGCGTGAACGCTGCCTGCCGTTCAGGCGTCGTCCAGGGATAAACCACGTCAAAGTAGATGGGCTTGCCGCGATAAGCGGCTGCCTCGATGCGCTGCCCGATATCCGCTCTGCCGGGCACAGTGCCGGCCCAGGCTGCACGTGAATCGCCCCACGCGAGCGGCGTCCATTCGGATGCGACGGGCCGGAATGCGGACATAGCAAGCCCCGCGGCGGAAAAGGAGGAGGACCAGTCCGGCGATGAGTTGGACGTTGCTGGAGGATCCTTCTGTGGTGGAACCACCTCCAGCCGCTGGAGTCGCCCCTGCATGTCGAGGGCAACCTGCACCATGCCGCTGACTTGCATTGGCGGGTCAAACGGGGTCACCTCACCACCACCGAGGGACGAGAAAAAGAGCATGGGACGCATTTCTCTTGGGCTTCGCCTGTACCAAAACACGATCGAAGGCGGTTGCCCGCTGGCCAAAGCCTTCCAGCGGTCACGGGCCTTGTCGTGGTCGCGGATGTAACTGAGGTAGCCACTGACCAGCTGGAATGAATAGGCCTCGTCCGAATAAGGTTCGGCGTAACCGAGCTGACGAATGATTTCGCGGGCGCGCGCTGCCAAAACTTCCGGGGGATTTTCCAGCGGCACCAGGTTGTGCAACTTGTCGCGATCCGCCTCAATCAGCAATCCAACCAGACCGAGGGCGACAACCGCGAGCAGAGCAAGGGCGAGACGCGGGCGCATGCCTTCGGTCGCGCCAGCTGCTGCGACCATTTGGGGCGAGGGTGTCTCGCCAGCGGCGAGTGCCGCGGCCAGCGGGTCTCCGCCGGGTAGCGCGGCGGCCGCCTGCAGCGCCGATGCAGGACGCTGCGCGGGATCCTGTTCGAGGCAGCGCAAGATCACGCGCTCGACGAGCGGATCAAGATCGCGAACCAGCGTCGAGGGGCTTATCGGCGCGGATTTCTCGCGCTGTTTCATCAACTCCGGAAGCGTGCTGGCATCGAAGGCGCGCTTGCCGGTCAAAATTTCGTAGAGAACAAGGCCCAGGGAATAGAGATCGCTCTTGGCGGTGACTTCTTTACCTTCGAGCTGCTCCGGGGCCATGTATGCGGGGGTTCCGGCTCGGACGTCGGTCCCGTCGAGGCTCGCAGCGATGGCGGCCAGTCCGAAGTCGGTGATGCGGATTTTGCCGGCGCTGTCGAGCATCAGGTTGGCGGGTTTCAAGTCGCGGTGAATTACGCCCCGTTCGTGCGCGGCAGCGAGACCGGCGCAAACCTGGCGGGCGATCTCGATGGCTTTGTCGGAGGAAAGCCTGCCGATGCGGCGGACGAGGGAGGCAAGATCTTCGCCGTCGATGTACTCCATGGTCAAAAACGGAACGCCATCGGCATCGCCGATATCGAAAACGCGGCAGACGTTTGGATGGGAGACTTGCCGCGCGATGCGCACTTCGGAATGGAAGCGGGCGAGGGCGCCGGCGTCGCGGGACAGGGCGGCGGGGAGGAATTTGATGGCTACGATTTGGCTGAGCTTGAGATCCTCGGCGCGATAGACTTCACCCATGCCGCCGCGGCCGGCGAGGGCGACGACGCGGTAGCGCTCAGCGATGATCTGGCCGGGGGTGAAGCGGCCACCGCCGATGGAGTCGGAGCTGGAAAGATGAGCGGACGAGCTGGAAGGCGGGCGCGAAGAGCGATGTGACGGAGTGGATGGATGCGATGGCGCGCGGCGAGGTGACGGAGGGGCGATGGTCTCGCCTTCGCCGGCTGACTGGTCGTCAACGAATGTGGCGCTGCTGTTGAAATCGATGGCTGCGCCACAGATCGAGCAGAAGCGGGCGGTCGAAGAGATTTCGGCGCGGCAGGAAGAGCAATACATAGCAGGCGGATTCTAACACCGCGCGTTCGATTGGCGGACCGCAACTACTGGGAGGCGCGCTCGACTTGCACGGCCGTGCCGTAGGCGAGGACTTCGGTGACGCCTTGCATTACTTCGGTGGCGTCGTAGCGCATGGCGATGACGGCGTTTGCGCCGTGCTGCGCGGCATGTTGCAGCAGCAGCTCGTAGGCGTCTTCGCGGGTCTTCTCGCAAAGATTCGTCAGGATGGTGATGTTGCCGCCGATGATGGTCTGCAGCGCCGCGCCCAAATTTCCGATCACGCTGCGCGACCTGACGATGATGCCGCGCACGATGCCAAAGTTCTTGACGATGCGATAGCCCGGGATTTCGTTGGCGGTGGTGACCATGGAGGTGTCCACACGATTCATAGCTGCTCTCCTGAATGGATGTTTACCGGTGCGATTCTACCTGTTCACGCTGCGCTGCGGGTGACAAATGGTTCTGCTAGGCTCGGAATTAAGTGGAGACTCTGTTCTACTACCTGGCCATCGTGCAAATAGGCGTGGGTGTGTACCTGGTATGGCACGGGGTGAGTTGGTTGGCGTACGCGCGGCGGAGAATGCAAGGCGACCCAGGATTCAATGCGCCGCGCGCGGCGGTGCTGTGTCCGTGCAAAGGCATCGAACCCGGGCTGGAGCGCAATCTCGTTGCGCTGACGGAATTTGATTACCGCAACTACGAGATCTTCTTCGTGCTGGCATCTGCGTCCGATTCCGCATACAGCACGGTGAAGCGTGTGGCGGAGCATTGCAAGGTGCCCGCGCACGTGATAATTGCAGACCGGCCGGAGGGGTGCGGGGAAAAGGTACACAATTTACGAGTGGCGATCGAGCAGTTGCCGGCGGAGTTTGAAGTGCTGGTATTCGCGGATTCGGATGGGCGGCCAGGAAAATTCTGGCTGCGGCGCTTGGTGGCCCCGCTCAATGACAAGCAAGCCGGTGCGGCTACGACCATGCGGTGGCTGATTCCGAACGGCAACAATCTGGCCACGGCGCTGCTGGCCGCATGGAATGCGTCGATCGTGACAATGCTCAGTGAAAAGGGGAAGAATTTCTGCTGGGGCGGGGGAACGGCGATCCGCCGAAGCGTCTTCGACGAAATTCGCGTGTTCGAGGAGTGGTGTCACTCGGTGAGCGACGATTACTCCATGACGCGCGCATTGCAGCACGCCGGACGCTCCATCGTGTTTGTACCGGAGTGCCTGACGCCTACTTACGTGAACGTTGATTTCCGCGGCCTATTGGAATTCACGAACCGGCAACTTCTGATCACCAAGGTCTACTCGAGGAAGACCTGGGCATCGGGGGCGGCGACGCATCTTTTGTATTGCCTGACCCTGCCGATCGGGTTGGTAGTCACGCTGAGCAATTTAATTGCGACACTGCCCGCGTTTCACCTGGCCTTGCTGACGTTTGTGCCCATGCTGCTGGCCGCCATACGGGGCGGGCTTCGCGTAGCGGCGGCTATGGAGGTTTTGCAGACGTCCCGCACGCAAATCGCGGGCCAGGCGTGGATGTATGTCCTGCTCGGTGTTTTTGTTCCGTACCTGTTCCTGGTCAATTTCGTGATGTCGTTGTTCACCCGGAAAGTCCGATGGCGTGGCGTCACGTACGAGCTGATCTCGCCGCACCAAACACGCATTCTAGGATATTGAGAAGACGGTTACTCGTGTCAGTACTAAGAGTGGAAGTTTTCCACAGGTCCGTGTGGCGCGCGCCATCGCGGAGCAATTGGTTGTAACCTTATACAGGGAAAGCATGCTACGGGGGAAAAATTTCGTAGACAATGAAATTCCTACGCGCAAATGTCGAGCCGTAGCAAGCTTTCCAATACGTAAGTACCAGTATCCTAGGGGTTTGCCCTAATCGAAACTTAGGGCGAGGTTTGCACTGTAATTGCGGCGCCCAGAGCCAGTATTTCGTCGGCAAGCGAAATGACAGGGGGCTCCTTCTCGCGCTAAGTCGTGCTGGTTAGGACTCGCTCGTTCCTCAGCCCAAACCGTGGCTCCTTGCCCGCCGCTTGCTCTTTGCAGTGGAACCATGCCTCGCCAAGAGGCGCAATCATACCAATCACAAGTCTCGGTTCCTGTTCGAGGCTGCATAGAGAGGGGTGCATGTGAAAGTAATCCGCAGGGGTGAACAAACCAATTCGGACGTATCTCGCGCAGATCTTCCCCGAGAAGTTTATTTCTTTTATGAAAAAAATGCCGGGGTCTCCCATTTTCATGTGGAAGCGGGGGCCGACGGGCGGTTCCCTGTTGATCAGGCGGCTGGCTTGCTGGCGATGCATTGCCTGGTGCGGGGTCAGTCTCCGAGCGACTACGTGGTAATGGTGCAGGCGGCTCCGAGTGCACTAGAGGGGCTCGCGGAAAAGGCTCAGCAGTTGCTGCAAGCGGGCCACTCGGTGGGAAGCTCGGTAAAACTCACGCGCCGTGAAGAAGAAGTGCTTGGCGGTATCATGCGCACCCTGGCCAATAAAGAGATCGCTGCGTCGCTGAATCTCTCCGAACGGACGGTAAAATTTCACGTGTCCTCGCTGCTTGCGAAGTTCCGCGTGCGCGGGCGCATGGAACTGGTCCGGGAAGCAACACGCCATACTGCGTCGCCAATGACGGTCGCGCAGCCCGCAGGCGCGCGCGAGACTCGTCCTTCGGTTCCTGCTCCACACACATACAGACAAGTCGCCCGGAGCGTGGGTCCCATTGCGCTGACGAAGCGGCAAATGCTGGCTTGACTTCTCTCTGAGGGCTAGGAGCACAAAGGCCCGCACCGCGTCACGGTCCGGGCCCGTTCATTTCTGAACTGGAGCCGTTTCGCTATTTGCGAGCGGATGCGTACTGTTCGGCGGCGGAGTCCCAATTGACCACATTCCACCAGGCAGCGATGTAGTCGGCGCGACGATTCTGGTATTTCAGATAATACGCATGCTCCCAGACGTCCACCCCTAGCACGGCTTTGCCCTTCAGCGAAATCGGCGTGTCCTGGTTTGGCGTCGAATCGATAGCCAGTTTTCCATCTTTCACGAGCAGCCAAGCCCAGCCGGAGCCGAAGCGGCCCAGGCCCGCGGCGGCGAGCTTCGTCTGGAAGTCCGCAAAGGAACCGAAGGTGGACTTAATCGCCGCGGCAAGGTCACCTTTAGGTTCGCCACCGCCGCCTTTTTTCAACTGCGTCCAGAATAGAGAGTGGTTCCAGTGGCCGCCGGCGTTGTTGCGCACCGCCTGCCGGATGTTTTCGGGAATAGCATCCAGATTCTTGAGCAGGTCATCGAGCGACTTGGATTGCAAGTCGGCATGGCCCTCGAGGGCCTTGTTGAGGTTTGTGACGTAGGCCCCATGATGCTTGTCATGGTGGATTTCCATGGTCTTGGCGTCAATGTGCGGTTCTAGAGCGTCAAACGGGTAAGGCAGCGGGGGCACTGTAAATGCCACGGGTTTTTCCTCCGATTGTGAATTTGAATTGGGATTCCTTGTGTCAGCGAGCAACAGGCCTGGCACGGCACCGCCTGTTCCAATCAGCCCTGCGCCAACGATGCCACTGCCAGCGATAAACCTGCGACGATTCATGGCAGCCTCCAGCGACGCGCTCACGCGAGTCCGAGTGCGTGCGAATTATACCGCTATACCCCCGATGAGGGTAACTCGCTCGCGAAACAACAGGTCAAACCTCGCTGGCGATCGCCTTAGGCCTATCATTGGATGCGGGAGAGTGCCCAAAGGGCAGATTCCGCGATGGCAGCGTCCGCCGAGGACGCAAGGCGCTGCAGCAATTCGCTGATCCTGTGATGGACGAACGTTCCGCGGTGGAGATTTGAATTGCCTAGAGCAATGCAGGCGTTGCGAACAATACCACGCCACTTGGCACGCTTGATGGCGCTGCCGCGGAAAAGGCGGCGAAATTCCGTTTCGTCCATCGCAGCCAGCCGCTCGAGCCTGGGCAGAAACAACGATTCCTCCAGCGAGTCTGAAGTCTCCTCCGGCTGCCCGGTCCCGGAGAGCAGCTCTAAATCTTCCGTTTGGCTGTCCTCCGACGGCACATTTTCGTGCGTGGCGGGAAACGTTCTCGGGCGGAATTCTTCGTGCAGAGTTGCGGGCGCGCGGCGGTTCCAGGGACAAACGTCCTGGCAAATATCGCATCCGAACACGTGGTTGCCGATGGGCTCGCGCAACTCGCCTGGAATCGCGCCGCGCAGTTCGATGGTGAGATAGGAGATGCAGCGTCGCGCATCCATGACGTAGGGTTCAACAAAGGCTTGCGTGGGACACGCGTCGATACAGCGGCGGCACGTTCCGCACAGATCAGGTGGCGGCAGGGCGCTATCTTCCAAGGTTGGAGCAAGATCCAACGTAGTGAGGACCGCTCCGAGAAAAATCCATGAACCCAGGCGTTGATTCAAAAGCAGGGTATTCTTGCCGAGCCAGCCGAGGCCCGCGTACTTTGCAAAGATTCGCTCCTGTAGCGGTCCGGTGTCGGCGTAAACACGAGCTTGGAATGGTTCGGCAAAATGCTCATGCAAAGCAGCCGCTAATTCTTTTAGTTTTTCTTGCAGCACTTCATGGTAGTCGTCACCCCAGGCGTAGCGTGAAATCCATCCGCGAGGCTCGCCATCATTGGGCATATGAGCGACGTCGATCGATCTGGATAAGTCGGTGTTGTAGTTGAGGGCGCAGACAATAACACCGCGAATGCCGGGCAAAGCGCCCTCTGGGCTACACCGGCGCGGGTCGGACAAATACTTCATCTCGCCGGCGAATCCGCGCGCCAGCCACTCTTCGGTGTGCTCCAGTTCAGGGAATTTTCCGGCCGAAACAACGCCGCACAAATCAAAACCCAATTCCCTGGCGCGGGCTTCCACCCACACGGTGTCAGACCTGGCTTGCATGCTTCCGATTCTGGCGCACCTAACGGTGCTTGGCGAGCGGGAAAAACGCGGCAGTGGCGATGACTTACAAGCTCGAACCGGGAGATGCGGGGGAACTAGCGGTAGCTCCGCAGGGCGCTGCCCTCGTCGGAATAGACCTCGAAGACGGTGAACAGCTTGGTCAGCTGTAGGAGATCGTGCACTTTTTTTGTCAAGTGCAAGAGCTTCAAGCTTCCACCTCGATTTTTCACTCCCATGAAGGCGCTCACGAGTTCGCCGATTCCAGAGCTGTCGATGTAATCGACATCGGCCAGATTCAGAAGGATGAGAGTGCGATGGTCTTCCAGCAACTCGCGGATGGTCTTTCGCAAGAGAGCGCTGCCCTCGCCCAGCGTAATGCGGCCGCCGATATCGACGACAGTGATTCCGGCAGCTTCACGATACGTGGCTCGCAATGCCATTTAGACTGGGCTCAAGCTTCCTGTTTCGGTGCGGCGCCTTGGCCGCTTTTGCCGTTGGTTCCGGGATTCCCGGACAAAGGCAATTTCTTCGACATGATGATTTCCGCACCCCCCGTACGGCCGGGGACAACCTGGAATTCATCCATGAACGCGCGCATCAAGAAGATGCCGCGGCCGGAGGTGCTCAGCAGGTTTTCTTCGGCGAGAGGGTCAGGCACGCTGCGGAGATCGAAACCTTTGCCTTCGTCTAAAACGTGAATAGTCATTTTGTCAGGCGTCAGGTCCAAAGCGAGGTGAATCTTTTTTTCGGGGCGCTCTTCGTTGCCATAGTGAAAGGCATTGATGACACCTTCGCGCACGGACATTCCAATGCGGTAGCAGTCATCTTCGCCGAATCCGGCAGCCTCCGCCACGCGCAGACACATTTCCTCGGCGAGATTGACACTCTCGACCTGCGTCTCCAAAGTAATTTCAAGGTGCTTGGAGTCTTCGGACATGCGCGGGCGTCACCAGCGCCCAATTTGGCCCCGTTCCGAGCGCCTTATGGGTAACACACGGACGGAAACCGAGTCAATGGAGAGCGGGCCCTGGGCCGCCCCGTTGTTCCTGAAGAGAAATGGCAGTTCCCCGGACGGCAACTGCTACGCCCAATAGGAACGGTCGAGTGTCCGGTACTGGATGGCCTCGCTGAGGTGACGCGGCTCGATGTTTTCCGCGGCGTCAAGATCGGCGATCGTGCGCGCCACCTTCAGAATGCGGTCGTGCGCGCGCGCCGAGAGACCCAGCCGGGTAATGGCATTTTCCAGCAATTTTTCTCCCTCCGGCGTAATCGCGCAGTATTTGCGGATCATTTTGGGCATCATCTGTGCGTTGGAGTACGTCTTCTTGTCAGCGCGATAGCGCTCTGTCTGCCGGTTGCGCGCGTCGATCACCCTTTGGCGCACGGCTGCAGAGTCCTCGGAGGAGCTTGGCGCACGCAGCTCTTTATACTTTACGGCGGGCACCTCGATATGGATGTCGATACGATCCAGGAGGGGGCCGGAAATTTTGGAGACGTAGCGCTGAATCATCGGGGGAGTGCAGTGGCATTCGCGCGTGGGGTCGCCAAAATAGCCACACGGACAAGGGTTCATGGCGGCGGCCAGCATGAAGCGGGAGGGGAAGGTTACGGAAACCGCGGCGCGCGCTATCGTCACGGAACCATCCTCCAGCGGCTGGCGCATTACCTCCAGTACATTGCGCTGAAACTCCGGCAATTCGTCCAGGAAGAGCACGCCGTTGTGGCCCAGCGAGACTTCGCCCGGCCTCGGGACCGCGCCACCGCCGATGAGCCCAGCGTCGCTGATGGTGTGGTGCGGGGAGCGGAAGGGGCGCGTGCCCACGAGGCCGCGGGAGTCTTCCAGCACGCCGGCGACGCTGTGGATGCGCGTGGTTTCGATGGCTTCATCGAGCGACATAGGCGGCAAAATCGTGGGGATGCGCTTGGCGAGCATGGTCTTGCCCGCTCCTGGCGGCCCAATGAACAGAATGTTGTGACCGCCCGCGCAAGCGACCTCTAGGGCGCGCTTGGCCGCCTGCTGGCCGTGGACGTCACGCAAGTCGACCGCGTATTGCGCCGCTTCGGAGAGCAACTGGTGCGCATCGACCCGCACGGGCTGAAAGGATTCTGGCGAATTCACCAAATCCACCGCTTGCGGCAACGATTTCAGCCCGTAGACGTCCACGCCCTCGACAACCGCAGCCTCCCGCGCGTTTGCTTCTGGAACGGCCACTGACTTCAAGCCAACTTCGCGCGCGGCCAGTGCCGCAGACAGCGCTCCACGCACGGGCCGCACACTGCCGTCCAGCGAGAGTTCGCCGAGAAACATGCACTTGTCCAGCGTTTTGCCGAAGAAATGCCCCATGCAGCCGGTCAGTCCTAGCGCCATAGGCAAATCGAAAGCGGAGCCTTCTTTGCGAACATCGGCGGGCGCGAGGTTAATGGTGACGCCCTGGCCATGGGGAAACTCGAAACCGCAGTTCCTCAGCGCGGACTTGATGCGCTCGCGGCTCTCTTTCACGGCGTTGTCTGGTAGGCCGACAACGTTGAAATCCGTCATGCGCGCCGAGCCTACATCGACCTCCACTTCGACCAGGTAAGCGTCGATGCCGTAGACCGAAGCGCTAAGCGTCTTGAAGAGCATAGAGAGAGGGAAGCCGCGAAGGCTGGGCGCAGCATAAACCAATGCGGAACTATACGCCAGAGGTAACACTTTACAAGGAGTATCGCTAACACACGGCGGGACTCCGCGCTTGTTTACAGTCGTCGGCGCTAGCACGTATATTGGCTACATCGGAAGTGTGCACGTACTCCTTCCTGCGTGAGGTTGGCCGATGATTGGCTGGATTATTTTGATCGCGCTGGTCCTGATCATTATTTTCTTGATCGGGATGTACAACAGCCTGGTGCGGCTGAAGGTCACCTGCGACAACGCCTGGGCGGACATCGATGTGCAGCTCAAGCGGCGTTACGACTTGATTCCCAACCTAGTGGAAACGGTCAAAGGGTACGCGGGCCACGAAAAAGGGACGCTGGAGGCGGTGATCAACGCGCGCAATCGCGCCATGACCGCGACCGGCCCCGGCGACAAGGCGCAAGCGGAGAACATGCTTACCGGCGCGCTGAAGAGCTTATTTGCACTTTCGGAGGCGTATCCGCAGCTCCGCGCCATCGAGAGCTTCACGTCGCTGCAGACTTCGCTGACGCAGATCGAGGACACGGTGCAGAACGCGCGGCGCTATTACAACGCCGTGGTCCGCGACCTTAACACCAAAATCCAGCAGTTCCCCTCGAATATTTTCGCCAACATGCTGGGATTCAAGCCGCGTGAGTTCTTCGAAGTTTCCGCGCCCGCCGAGCGGGAAGCGCCCAAAGTCAGCTTCAGCGCGCCTACGGCATGATGCTGGAGCCGCACACGGAATGACGCGCGTGCAACGCATCGCCATCCGATCGTTCTTCACCATCGCCCTGGTTTTTGCTTTTGTTTTCCCGGCAGCTTCGGGTCTAAGCACCCGCGAGCTGCGCATCGAAAACTTCCAGTCCGAAACGATCGTTATGCCGGACGGAACGATTGATGTCACCGAGACCATTCAAGCACATTTTATCGGCGGGCCGTGGCACGGGCTTTATCGAACGATTCCGGTTGAATACGTCACGCCGCAAGGGCTGAATTACTCGCTATTTCTGGATGTGAAGCGTGTGGTGGACGGAAGCGGCCGCGCGCTCAAGTACGAGACCAGCCGCGAGCGCCACTACCGCAAGCTGAAGATTTACGTTCCGGATGCCGACAATTCTACGCAGAACATCTCCATCGAGTATACGGTTTCAGATGCGCTGCGATTTTTTGAGGACCACGACGAGCTTTATTGGAACGTGACCGGCGATGAGTGGGACATTCCCATTAAGGCGGCCAGCGCGCGCATCATCCTTCCGGAAGGCACGACGAATATTCGCGCCAATGTGTTTACGGGCGCGTACCGTTCGCGGGCGCAAAACGCGGACGTGGACATTGCTGGAAATGGCGTTGAAGTCCGTGCTCGCGAGCCGTTGCGGTTGCACGAAGGGCTGACCGTGGCCGTCGCGTTCGACAAAGGCTTCGTCCACGAACCTACCGCAGCCAGCAAACTTACTCTGTTCTTCCGCAGCAATTGGCCGCTTGGCATTCCCATCGCCGCGTTTGCGGTGATGTTCTATTTGTGGTGGACGCGCGGGCGCGACCCGCGCCTTCGGCCGATCGCGGCGCAGTATGAGCCACCGAACCAGCTCACTCCAGGAGAAGTGGGCACGCTGGTGGATAACTCCGCGGACATGCGCGACATCACGGCATCCATTGTCGACCTCGCCGTACGCGGCTACATCGTCATCGAGGAGCACCAGAGGGACCGCATGCTCGGGCTGATGCACGACAAGGATTACAACTTTATCGTGCAAAAGGATCGCGCGGAATGGGCAAAGCTGAAGCCGCACGAGCAGGCGCTGCTCGAAGGTATGTTCACGACGGGCGCGGTCGGCGAATCCGTTTCGATGTCCAGCCTGGAAAACCATTTCTACACAAACCTGCCCGGCATCAAAAGCAACATCTTTTCCTCGCTGGTGGCGGACGGCTACTACACCAGGCGCCCAGATAGCGTCCGTTCCGCGTACATCGCGGCGGGCGTGGTGGTCGGCTTTCTCTTGATATTTGGGGGGGTGAAGGTCGCCGTGAGCCAAGGCATGGCTCCGCTGACGTTCATCATCGCAGGAATTCTTACGGGTTTGATCATTTGCGGGTTTGGGTGGTTCATGCCCGCGCACACGGAACAAGGCGCGCGCGCGTTGGAAGGCGTACTGGGATTTGAGGATTTTCTCGTGCACGTTGAATCCGATCGCTTCAATCGGACCATCAAGACGCCCGAATTGTTCGAGAAGTTCCTACCTTTCGCGATGGCCCTCGGCGTGGAGAAAAACTGGAGCAAAGCTTTCCAGGGAATCATGACGCAGCCGCCGCAGTGGTATCGCGGCTCCTCATATGGCCCGAATTTTTATCCGATGATGTTCGTCAACGATCTCAGCTACATGTCGTCGCGCGCCGGCAGCGTGATGGCTTCCGCACCGCGCAGCTCTGGGGGCTCTGGCTTTTCCGGTGGCGGAGGCTCTTCAGGCGGCGGATTCGGCGGCGGCGGCGGCGGCGGCTTCTGAAGATTCCGGCTTTGGGCCGCGCTGAAATCATCTCTCGCAACGTAAACTTCTTTTGACAACGCGCCTGCCGCGCTTACAATACCCGCACTCTTCGACAAGTGGTTACCCATCTACAGGATCTCGGCCAAAAAACCATTTGGTTACCGGAGAGCGGCGGAAAGGTGCTTTCCTAGGCGGTGGACGCAGACTTCTCATACACGTAAAACAGCGGAAATTCAGAGACGCGGAGGAAACGTATGCGGCGCGCATGGATAGTTTTCGGAATGGTGCTTCTCGCGGGGGGCGCAGCGCGAGCGCAGAGTGCGCCGCCGATGGATCAGGCCGAGCAGGTAAGGATGCTGCTCGAGCGCGTACAACAACTCGAAAGGCGCGTCATGGAGTTGGAGGCGCGGCAGGCGCCGCCGCAAGCGGCCACCATTTCCGCAGCGAATGGACCCGCGGCGCAGCAATTACCCGTGCAACAGGTGGCGCAAGCGCCCGTGGCGGCGGGACCCGAGCCCGGGCAGCACCAGCACGAGGTGCAGGAGCAGCAGACCGCTACCGTTCAGCAGATGGAAACGCACTTTCCGTCTCTGCAGATTCGGGGATTTGGCGACGTCGATTTTTCGGCGACGGACCAGAAAGGAACGACGAGCGGCTTTAACCTTGGGCAGCTCGATTTGCACTTGGCGTCGGCGCTCTCGCACAAGGTGAGCTATTTCGGGGAGATTACGTTCAATGCGCACCCAACCGATTACACCGTGGAAGTGGAGCGCAATATCATTCGCTACGATTACAACGATTACTTCAAGCTGTCGTTTGGCAGGTATCACACGCCGATCGGTTATTGGAATACCGCGTTCCACCACGGAGCGTGGCTGCAGACTACCATCAGCCGCCCGGAAATGGTGCAATTCGGCGGAACGTTCATCCCCGTGCATTTTGTGGGATTTCTGGCAGAAGGCAACATTCCCTCGGGCGGCGCGGGCCTGAGCTACAACGTGGGGGTTGGAAATGGGCGCGGATCGATCATCAGCCGGCCGGGCGATGCGGGGGACAACAACAACAATCGCGCGTGGGTGGCCAACATTTATTCGCGGCCGCGAGCACTATATGGTCTGCAAGTGGGCGCTTCGGTGTACCGAGACAAAATCACTCTGGCGGGGCGGAATTTCCGGGAGTGGATTAGCGGAGCGCACATCGTGTGGACAAAAGAGTCGCCGGAATTTTTGGCAGAATTTGCCAACGTCAACCATCGCGCGGTGCTGACGAACTTGTCGACGAACAGCCAGGCGTTTTATGTGCAGCTCGCGTACCGGCTGCCGTGGTTTGAGAGAAACGTGAAGCCGTATTACCGGTTTGAATATACTCACACGCCGCTCAGCGAACAGGTTTTTACCAACCAGGATCTTATCGGTTCGATTCTCGGAGCGCGGTACGACATCTCAACCTACGCGGCGTTCAAAGCGGAATACCGCTACACCAAGCACCAAATCGCAGAGCCGTATGTCAACGGCGCGTTCTTCCAAACGGCTTTCACTTTCTGAGCGATCCGTCAATGAATGCTCTTACAAAACGCATAGTGGCAGTCCTCCTTACGTTGATCTCGCTCGCAACGATTCTTCAGAGCGGGTCGCCGGCCCAAACCACCCGCGGAGGACCGGACATCGCTGTTGTGGTCCACCCTGACACGCCGGTAAGCGACCTCACGCTGTCCGACGTCCGCAAGGTTCTCCTCGGAGAGCGGCAGTACTGGAGCGCCAAGCTTCCGGTGGTTTTGCTAATTCGCGCTCCGGTCGCTCGTGAGCGGGACGTCGTGCTACGGGTCATCTATCAGATGAGCGAAGCGCAATTCAAACAATACTGGGTGGCTAAGATTTTTCGCGCGGAGGCGGCGTCGCCGCCGAAAATCGTATATTCAAACGATATGCAATATGAGCTGATTTCGGGGATACCGGGAGCCATTGGTTTCATGGACGCGCGCAACGTGCGGCCGGGATTGAAAGTGCTGCGCGTGGACGGGCATCTGCCTGGAGATAAAGAATATCCACTGCGCTAGGGCCGCTCGGCGATGGCCCTTATCGCGACCAGTTAGCTCGCCAGCTTCATGCGCCGGACGATTTCCTTGAAACGTGGGTGCGATCGAATGGAGTCGAACATGGGCTCGACACCAATCGAAACGAGCCCGCTGTCGTGCTCTTCGTAAGCCTTCTCCAGCCACTCGAGCGCTTGCTCTCGTTGGCCCAGGCGCATATAGCCCTCTGCAATGCTGAAGGGGGAGACATAGCCATGTTTGGAGATTTCAGTCAACCCATCGAGCCAGCTCTGCTGCACGCCTTTGTATCCGTACTTGGAAAAATCCTCCGCGATGGAAGCGGCGAGCTCCGGACTTCCCGAAAGTGACAGGACTTTTTCTCTCTCTTCGACGGCTTCCTTGTATTTGCCCGACTGTGCGTAGACTTCCTCAAGCAAACGCCGCGCCGGAGTGAATTTCGCGTCAATATCGAGAACCCGGCGCAGTTGGTCGATGGCTTGGTCGCTGCGGCGGGCCAAATAGAACTGCCAACCCAGCGTCGTGTTGATGATCAGCGAGAGTGGGTCCAATTCCTGGGCACGTTTTGTCTCTCGCAGTCCTTCCTCCGGCCGTCCCATGTTCGCCAGGTAGTCCCCGTACCAGTGGTGCGCCGTGGCTGAATTCGGATTTAACTCGATGGCCCGCCGGAATTCTGTTTCTGCGCCCGTCCAGTCCCACTCAAAATGCTCCTTCACAAGCGCGAGGGAAGTGTGTGCTTCCGCCAGCGTGTCATCGATTTCCAACGCCTGCATGGCCGCCGCCTTTGCCTTCGGCCATGCCTCTGATGGTGGCAGATACCCTGCGTCCCCTAGCAAACTGTACGTGTCAGCCAGCCCCGCATAGGACAACGCGTATCTCGAATCCTTTTGCACCGCTTGTGTGAAATAGTCAGCGGCCCTCTTGAAGTCGGCTTCGGTCCACTTGTTCCAGTAGAACAAACCCTGCAGGTAAAGCTGATACGCCTCAACGTTTTCGGTGGGCCGCTTGGCCAGCAGTTTTCGTTCTTCGCCTTCAAGTTTGGGACGCAACCGGCCGTAAATGTCGGCGGCAATCTCCTGCTGCACCGAAACCAGGTTGGAAAGTTTGCGGTTGTACTGCTCTCCCCAGATTTGTCGGCTTCCGGCCACGTCTTCCAGGCTGACACTAATCATCAGCTCATCGCCGCTCTGAATGAGCCTGCCGGTAAGGATGGCCTTGACGCCCATGTCACGCCCCCACTTCTGCGGATCGGTTGGCTGCCCCTTGTATCGAAACACCGTATTGCGGGACATCACCGAAAGGTTAGGCAATTGCGAGAGGCTGTTGATCAGGCTCTCCGTGATCCCATCGCTGAGATATTCCGTTTTCGGGTCGTTGCTTACATTCGTGAAAGGCAAGACGGCAATTGAGTCGATACGTCCCCGCGTGGAGCCGTGAAACATGCGATCGCGCAGGCCGCCAATATTCCAGCCAAATAAGAGTAGAACCAGAGCCGCTACTGCAGCCCAAATGAGAATCCATCGGCGCTTCATCGGCTGCTCAGAAGAGGCATCCGAAGTAACTTGGAAAGCGCGCGCCGAGTCCGTATCGCGCTTCAACCGTTGCAAATCCGCGCTGAGATCCGCTGCCGTGCGGTAGCGGAGCGCACGGTTCTTTTCCAGCGCCTTGTTGATGATTTGCTCGAGTTGCGGGGAAATGGCTGGATTCAGACGGGCTGCCGGTGCCGGCGCACGATTGAGAATGGCCTCGAACACAACTCCCGAGGTGTGTCCTACAAAAGCCTGCCTGCCCGTGGCCATTTCGTACAGAACAAGTCCGAGGGAGAACAGGTCCGTGCGCTCGTCCAGCTCTTCCCCGCGCACCTGCTCTGGAGACATATAGGCCACCGTGCCCATGGAAACACCGGTGCTGGTCAGATGCGCGTCTTCCGTTGTAGTGGTGAACGCGGTTCCGGCGTGGCTCAGTGACGCCACCCCCTTGCGTTCCGGCATCAACTTAGCGAGGCCAAAATCGAGTAGTTTTATCTGGCCGCGTTCGGTCAGAAAAATATTCGCGGGCTTGATGTCGCGATGAATGATGGCCTTGGCATGAGCAGCCTCGAGGGCATCCGCCATCTGATGGCCGTATTCCGGCACGCGCTCAATGTCCATCGGCCTACCCGCAATGCGATGCTTGAGCGTCTGCCCCTCGAGAAACTCCATGACAATAAAACTCTGGCTATCGTACTCGTCGACGTCGTAGATGGTGCAGATGTGTGGGTGATTCAGGGACGAGGCCGCTCGCGCTTCGCGTTGAAATCGCTCAACGGCTGGATGATCCTTGGAAAGCTTCTCGGAAAGAAATTTCAGGCACACGTGGCGGCCGAGACGGATGTCCTCGGCTTTGTACACGATCCCCATTCCGCCGCCGCCCAGCTTTTCCAGAACGCGGTAGTGGGAGATGGTACGCCCGATCATGAGAAGGAAACCGCCATTCGCGGTTCATCTTAGGGTGCGTCCACCGGCAAGTCAACGCGCACGCAATCGTCCGTTTTCTGCGAGGCGAGCCCGTAAAGTCCCAGCACGTCCTGTAGCGCGACTATACCCTCGAGCTTGCGTACGTCGGCGCGGCTGACAACCGGCAGCGCGTCCACACCTGCCGCACCCATGCGCTCCAGCGCGACCGCTAGCGAGTGGTCTGAGTGTAAATGCGGAAACTCGCTTACCCCGACCAAATCAATCAGCTTGGTGCTCGCGGGCCGGTCAGTCGGAGCCTTTTTGAGCGTGTCCAAGGTCACAATGCCGATGACACCCCGTCGGTCGGTGACCGGCCAGGCTCTCAGGGCGCTCGCGCATACCCTTTCAAGCGCTTCTTGCGCCGACATGTCTGCCGGTAGGATTTCGTCCGCCGGACGCATGGCGTGAATCACGCGCCGCTGGCTCGAACGGATGCGCGATTCCGCGGTCGGCAAATGAATGCCGTCCTGAAAGGCCAGAACTTCATAGATGGGCTGGCGTTGCAGGCGCGACGAAACGAAGAAGCTGACCAGATTGGAGATCATCAGCGGAACGATAACAGCGTAGTCTCGCGTGGTCTCGAAGATCATGACCACGGAGGTCATCGGGGCGCGCACAATGCCGGCGAAGGAGGCGCCCATGCCGACCAATGCATACGCGCCCGCGGTTGCCACATGTCCGGGGAAAAGGTTTTGCGCGACGGTACCGACCGCTCCACCTAGCATCGCCCCCAGGAACAATGCGGGGCCGAAGATGCCTCCCGCGTTTCCCGAAGCGTAGCTGATAACCACCGCAAAAAGCTTTAGGACTAGCAGCAGGACCATCAGCCGGAGAGCCATCCCGCCGTTCAGCACTTGTCCGACGTAGCCGTAGCCCACGCCGAGAATCTGTGGCACGAACCAGCCCATGATGCCGACCGCCACTCCGCCGATGACCGGCTGGAACCACATTGTTTTTTTCGGCAGCCGCAAAAAGCGCTCTCGAAGCTTGAGCAACGATTTCGTGAAGGCGACGGAAACCAAGCCCCCGAATAGTCCAAGGACTGCGTAAATGAGGAACTCCGCGGGGCTAACCAGCTGATATTGCGGAACCTTGAACAGGGGATCGTTTCCCAGCAGCAATCGCAGCATGGCCCAGGAAGTCGCGGAAGCCAGCACCACGGAGCCGAGCACCGGAGCTTGCAGGTCTCCAACAACTTCTTCCAGCGCGAACAGCACAGCCGCCAGCGGCGTATTGAAGGCCGCGGCAACCGCGGCCGCCGCGCCTACCGGGATCAGCGACTTGATCTTCTCGGGGCTGAGCCCCAGCGCGCGCCCCAGCAACGATGCGATGCCAGCGCCCACCTGAACCGAGGGACCTTCGCGCCCCAGCGGGATGCCGCTGGCCAGCGTCGCGGAAGTACAGAAAAACTTTCCCACGATGGTGCGCAGAGAAATGAATCCTCCGCGCGCGTACAAGGCCGCCTTCGTTTGCGGCACGCCGCTGCCGCGCGCGTCCGGGAAATACTTGTAGAGCAGAAAGCCCATGGACAGCGACCCGACAATTGGAA
>Ga0307479_10000927_pt1 | contig 26437 bp, 26 predicted proteins | sample atmos_gasesECM4C_FD_203743 | JGI IMG/M metagenome (GOLD analysis project Ga0307479, IMG submission 203743) | Hardwood forest soil microbial communities from Morgan-Monroe State Forest, Indiana, United States - atmos_gasesECM4C_515 | ecosystem: Environmental > Terrestrial > Soil > Temperate... | reverse complement strand
GAACTGCGGCACCCGAGGCGTTCCCGATACCGTTGCTCCCTTCCGGGCCTGGCGGGGTTCGCGGGACCTCGTTGCACAGAGCCCGAAGTTCCACGCTTCCGCAGTCGGGTTTTCGCCCGACTGCGAAGTCAGTTTAGCACAGCGGATGTTGTGCTCGCTTGCCACTTGCGAGCATAAATTTGCGTCAGGGCTTCGGCTTCGCGGCGGGCGCTGCGTCCGGCGGCTGCACTTCGGACGGATTCACCCAATTCACCTTGAAGGGTCCGGCGCCGTGAACCTGTACGATCGTCTCGCCTTTGGCCATGCCGTAGTGCCGCATTTCCTTGGGCATGGTTGCGAAATTGCCGACATTCATCGTTTGCAATTTCGCTTCATCAAAGCTATCGCCCATGCCGACCATGAATGTTCCCTTTAGCACCGTCACGTTTTCATCTGTGGGATGCCAGTGCGCGGGAATCTTGGATCCATCCGTGCAACGGATGCGCACAACGAACGGCGTGCCCTCCGCGTTGGGATCGCCCGACACAGGCGCGAGGTCGCATCCCTTGATGATCGCCGTCCATTTCAAGTCGCCGAAGTGCACGATCTTGTGCGCATCTCCGGCTTCCTTTTTCTCCTGGCTGTACATGCGGGGACCCGCTGCGACCGTCGCGACGGCGAGTGCGCAGATACAGACCACACAATTTCTTTTCATGAAGTTTTCCTCCGTTGAGTTTACCGAATGCGCCGACGATACCGCGCCCTCGTCTATAGGGCAAGCGAGAAAGCAGCTTGTTTCCTGTTGTGAACCGCGCCGCAGCTCTCCAAGTGACGCGCGGCAAACTCCACGTCGCGCTAAAAAAAAAGACGCCACTCTCGCAAGTGGCGCCCGCTTCTCTGTGAACTCCGTATTGTCTTGATGCCAAATTGCTTCCTAATTCTTCGGGAAGCTGGGATCGGCCTTCACTTCCAGCATTTGCTTGGTGTGCCGTTCGCTATGCGCGGCCGTGAATAGCACAAACTCGTATCCGTCGAGTTTGCCCAACGGACTGTCGCCCAGGTGCGCGCGCAGTCCGGCAGTGTTTTTCAGATACTCTTCCGTGGCGGCGCGGCTCTCCACAAAATGTTTTTGCGCTTCCTGCGGTGAGCCAAAGCGGTTGGTGGGCTTGAGCGGCTCCGGCGCCTGCGCCTTATGCGTGCGATCCGGCACCATGGTCAGTACAATCTCATCCGATTTCTTGATTTCTTCGGCACTCCGTACTGGCACCGCCGGAGACTTCATGATTTGCTCCTGCGTCACGCCGCGCAGCATATCTTCTGCTGCCGCCAGATGCTCGATCAGTTCCGCCAGGGACCAACGGTCCGGCGCGGACTTGAAGTTCCACTGCGCGTCGGACAGTCCCCTGGTCGCGTCCAGCACGCCTTTCTTCGTCGACTCCAGGTATTGCAGCGCTCGGTCCTTATCAATCTGCGAAACATCCTGCGCCTTCGCCGACGCCGCGCCTGCCAGCGCCAGTACCACAACCATCGCTGCTGCGTAACATCGCTTCATTCCGGTTTCCTCTCTCTCATAGTTTGGGTGAAGGAACGGGATCGAGAAATTGGGTCAGCCGTCCGGCCTGCTGGCCGCTCGGCGCAACATGCCACGGAGGACAAGCTCTCCACGTATATGGCAATGTACCAGCGATTACACCCAGCGTCCACGCTCCCCGGCCCTACTACTCCCTATTACGTCTGGCAGAGGCGTTCGTTTCAAGAATTCCGGCGGGCAGCCCGCGTTTGCCGTGGCATCGCTGGCGCGCAACCCCAATCCCGTGTATTTTCTGAACCGGCTTGTTCATCGAATTCCCGAAGAGCGCTCTGTGGAACCCATCTCGCACTTCTTCTATTCCGATCGGCTAAAGCTGCAATTCTGGGACTACGGTCAGGACGGCAAGCCTTCGCTGGTGCTCGTGCACGGCGGCCTGGACCACGCCCGCAACTGGGATTGGGTCGCGCGCGTTTTGTGCGAGTACTATCACGTCTACGCGCTGGACCTGCGCGGCCACGGCAACAGCGCCTGGGCGCCCGGCGCCACCTACAGCGTGGCCGAGCACGTGCTCGATCTCTCGGCGCTCCTCGACATCATCGATGACTTCCCGATTCGTCTGATCGGCCATTCTTTGGGCGGCGGCATAGTTCTCAGTTATTGCGGTGTGTATCCCGCGCGCGTCCGCAAAGCCGTGTCCATCGAAGGACTGGGTTTCCCGCAAGCACATCGCGTCCACGGACCCGCATCCGTGCGCGTCCGCGAATGGATTGAAACCGTTCGCGAGCTCGAAAAGCGCCGGCCCAAGAGTTACCCCAATCTAGACGCCGCCATGGCGCGCATGAAGGAAGCCAATCCGCGGCTTTCCGACGAAGTCGCACGCCATCTCACGCTGCATGGCACCAACTGGGAGTCAGACGGCTCCTTGCTCTGGAAATTCGACAATTACGCCCGCGCGATTTCTCCGCACGGCCATCACATGGAAGACGCCGTCGAATTGTTCAGCCAGATTACCTGCCCCGCGCTGTTCTTCTGGGGACTGGAAAGCTTTCTGCCGCTTCCCGAAAACGATCCGCGCTACCAGGCCATCGCCAAGCGCCGCTTGATCAAGGTCCCCGGCGCCGGCCACTGGGTGCACCACGATCAGCTAGACCTCTTCCTAGAAGAGACCGCGGCGTTCCTGGCGGACTGAGTCTGCGCGTTTGTTCCGTACTTCGCTACATCTTTGGCTCTCCGCCGTGAATAAGGCCGTAGCTAATCCTGGCTTTCCGCTTTTCGTCTCAGGGGCCATGACGGTTTGCTCTGGTTCTAGGAAGGAAAGAGCGCCGCGCGACTGCTCTAGCGAGTTACGCGGCGCTCAGGGGGTCTTGGCTGGTGGATTGTGGGTTCGCTGTGGAGGTACTCCTGGCAGGAGCTTGCTTGCGAGGCACCGACACGCAATTCGCGCGCGCAGTAGTCTGTGCAAAATCTTCTTCGAATCTCGCTGGCGTTCTCATCTGCTTCCCAACATTTCGCTGCTCCAGTATGAGTGCAGGACAGGTGCCAAATTCCCCCTGTGCATACTGCTGATTTCGTTGGAATTACAAAACGGCGAGCTGCGCGCCTTGGGCCAACACGGAAAACTGTTCCGCCGCGGTACACTCGAAATCCAGATTAGGAAAAAGCGAACCCTATAAGCTCGCGCCACCCGAGGCTTGCCCGAATTTCGCGGCCTTAGGTTTCTCTTCCTCATCCTGTTTCAGATAGCGGTACAAGCTCGTGCGCCCGATACCCAATACCTGCGCGGCGCGCAGGCGATTCCCCTGGCACATATCGAGAACCCGATGGATGTGTGTCTTGCGCATCTCTCCAAGAGACAACGGGCGAAACTCGTCACCCTCCGCCGTCCGCTGCCCGCGGTGCTCCAGGCCCTCCGGCAAGTCGGCCAGGTCGATGAAGTCCCCCCCGGCCGTGATGCAGGAGCTGGAGATCACGTTCTCCAGTTCGCGCACGTTCCCGGGCCAGGCATGCTGCAGCAGCACGGCTTGTGCGCGCCGCGTCAAACCGGAAATTGTCTTTCCATACGCTTCGTTGTATTTCTTGAGGAAAAATTGCACCAGCAACGGAATGTCCTCCAGACGCTCGGTCAGCGGAGGGATGCGAATCTGGATAGAGCTCAGCCGGTAATACAAATCCTCACGGAAGCGTCCAGCCAGGACCTCCGCGCGCAAGTCCCGGTTGGTTGCCGCAATCAGCCGCACGTTGATCTGCCGCACCTCTGGCGAGCCTACACGCTGGATTTCGCGGTTCTGGATCACGCGCAACAGCTTGGCCTGCATGGCCAGCGAGGTTTCCCCCACCTCATCGAGAAACACGGTTCCATTGTTGGCGAACTCAAACAATCCCGGTCGCGTGTCAGTCGCGCCGGTGAAGGACCCGCGGATGTGCCCGAAGAGCTGGCTCTCAAGCAGGGTATCCACCATCGCCGAGCAGTTGCACACCGCCAGCTTGTGCTGGCTCACCGGGCTGATCTGGTGCACGGCCCGCGCCACCAGTTCTTTGCCCGTGCCCGTGGCTCCGATCAGCAAGACATTGGTATAGTGCCGCGCCACTTTGCGCGCGAAATCAAACACCTCCAGCATGGCCGGGCTCTTGCCAACGATGCCGTGGAATTCCAAATCCTTCAGCAACTGTTCCTCGAGCTCGCGCACGCGCCGCCGCTGGTCGTACAGCGCTGCCACATCATCCAGCGTGCGCTTCAGCCGCGCGCGGTCGATTGGCTTGGGCAGGAAATCCCTCGCGCCACGGCGTATCGCATCCAGCGCCGACTCCAGCGTGTAGTCGCCGGTCATGATGATCACGTGCAGGCCAGGATCGCTGCGCAGTGCCGCGTCCAGGAACTGGTACCCGTCCATTCCCGGCATGTGCACATCCGCCAATACAAGCCGGCAGCGTCCGTACTGCACCAGTTTCAAAGCTTCTTCCGGGCTCGAGGTGGTGATGGGTTCATAGCCCAAGCTCGCCACAAGCGCCGCCAGCATCTCCAGTTGTGCGGGATCATCGTCCAGGATGCAGGGAGTCAGCGAGCTCTTCGCCGGAGCGGTTTCGACAGTCTTGGGGTGAGCCTGGACCACATCAAATGCATCGCATCTTAGCTTCCACCCGACGCCCGCATCTTCTTACAGTCCTCTTACAGTCCAGCAGCGCAAACCCTGGCCGGCGACGTCGCTAAGCCGTTGTTTCAAAAGCCCATAAGTTTCGGGAGTCTCTCGGCAGAATTGCTCAGCGAATCGGTGCTGCCCTATCGCGCCACCATTTCGGACCTCTGTTCCGTTTCGGCACTTCCCCCGCTCCAGCGCCCCTGCTTCTATCGGGGCAGTTCCATCCGCCGCGCGGGCCGCATAGACGCGGGACGCAGCCGAAATTGCCGCAGACCTTCGACCGTACTTGTCACCAGCTCTGCCTCGTATGCCACCGGATGGGATCGGTCATTGCTAATCGGCTGGAGCAACCGCAGGAAGATGACCGCTCCATCCGCAAGCCCGCGGTTCAGCGTAACCTGTTTCCCGGAATCGTCGGCCCACTCCAATTCGGAGTTCTCCACGAAAAACGTCTTGTTGTCGTCCCAGCCGGAAACCTCTACCCGATACAGGTTGGTAACCGGGCCTTCGGTGGTCAAGATCATCCGTCCTCCACCCATGTCTGGGTGCAGGCGCCGTGCCAGGTCAATTGGTGTAACAACCGGAAACTAATCCATTTATTCGGCTAGGGGCAGAGGAAGGTGTGCGGAGAAGGGACACCCAAGCCAAACTGTGCGCAACTGAACCATTCTTGGAATCTTCAGAAGTGACTGCGCAATAGTAGGTTAGTGGCGAAATTTTCAACCGGACCATAAAAGTAGCGGAAGACAAGCAGGCCTACCAGCAGACCCACCATTGCGAAGCTGTTGCCGCGGAGCCAGTCCAGGTACCGTTGTGCACGGCTTTCGCTCATAAACAGCATGATTCCCGCGCTGCCATCGAGCGGCGGCACGGGTAGCAAATTGAAAGTGCCCAGCAGCAGGTTCAGCGAGAAGAATACGAACAGGGCCACGGTCGCCAGGCCCGGTTGCCCGGTTTCCGGATTTGTATGCAGCCAACCCATGCTGTGTCCCGCCCGCAGACCTGCTGCCGCCAGTAGCATCAGCGTGTAGTTCGCTGCCGGGCCGGCCAGGGCCATCAACGCCGCTCTCCGCGGGTGGCGGCGCTCCCACTCCGGATTAAACGGCGCGCTGGCCCACCCGATCATTCCGCGCGTGAAAATAAAGGATAGGATCGGGATCACCACCATGCCCCACGGCTCCCGCTGGATGTGGGGCACCGGATTCAGCGACACCTGGCCGCCTCGCGCCGCCGTATCGTCACCGCCCAGCTTGGCTACTAGCGCGTGGGCCGCCTCGTGGCACGTGGTCGAAAACAGAAACGCTACGTACCACACAAATCCATAAGCCAGCAGCTCCGGTGAAAATTCAGGCATGCAGGTAAAGCCTAGAGGTTCCGCAAACCATTTGCAACTCCGCGGCTTGGCAGGCCAGGCGCTCCCGCACGATTGTTGCTCGCTTTCCTGCGAAAATGTCAGTTCGTCCTTTTCCAACTCTCGATCGCTGCCCTTTCCGCGGCGGTCAATCGCCGGGACTCCCCCTTGGCCAAATCGCCCAGCTCCAACTCCCCAATCGCGACGCGCACCAGCCGCAAGACTTCGACACCCAGTGCCTCCAGCATCCGGCGGATCTGCCGGTTTTTGCCCTCATGGAGCACAATTTCCAGCCAGGAATTGCGTTCCCCGCGCCGCAATTCGCGCACGCTCTCCACACGGAGAAAATCGTCCCCATCGCGTACGCCGCGCCGGAAAGCATCGAGCAGCGCCTCATCTGCCAGCGCCGCCACCTGCACGTGATACGTTTTTGCAACGTGCCTAGCCGGATCAAGCACCCGCGCGGCCCATTCCGAGTCGTTGGTCAGCAACAGCAACCCTTCGCTGGCTTTGTCCAGCCGCCCTACCGGGGCAAGCCAACTCCCGCCCTCGCCCAAGCAGTCATATACTGTCGCGCGTCCCTTTTCGTCCGACGCCGTGGTCACCACGCCTCGCGGCTTGTTCAGCATCCAATACGCTTTCTCCGCCGCGCGAATCTCCCGCCCGTCCACCTCGATTTTGTCCTGCCCAAGCCGCACCGGCGCCTCCGCATTTCGCCCCACCGCGCCATTGAGCCGAACGCGTCCCGCCGCAATCAGCTCTGTCGCCTGCGTCCGCGAGCAGTACCCCAACTTCGATATCGCCCGCGCCAGCCCGACACGTCGCGCGCTCCCCGGCGCCTCCGCGCGAGGCTTGTATTTTCCCGTTGGATGGGTCCGTCGCCGCACCGAGAAAGTATAAACGTAGCGACGGACTTCAGGTCGGTCGGCGTTGCGCTGTGCAAAGTCGGAACTCGCGATGGGGCAGGACTTCGGTCGTCATCGATAACTGCTCAGATCCTCAGCCCCAGTTGGGGGAGCATCGTCTGTTCCCAACCCAACTCCGGAGCCTCGCGCAAAGGAGACTGTAGGTCAGTCCAACGTTGTTGCGTCGACTGAGATGATTCAAACGGCAGTGACTGCCCCTGACCCTCCGCTTGCGGATCGCCAGGATCGTGCTTGTTCAGGGCTGCACCAGCCCGCGGCGGACGGCGTAGCGCACAAGACTTGCCGTCTCGTGGATATCAAGCTTTTGCATGAGGCGCATGCGGTGCGATTCGGCGGTCTTCACGCTGATACCCAGGACCGAAGCAGTATCTTTGGTGGATTTTCCTTCGGCAATCAACTGCAACACCTGCCGCTCGCGGACGGTCAAGGGATCCGCAGGCCTATCCACTTTCGAGCGGTAGGCCTCCATCACTACGCGTGAGATCCCCGGGCTCAAATAGAACGCTCCCCTGGAAACCTGCTGAATAGCGTGAATCAAATCGCTGGCGACCTGATTCTTCAACACGTATCCCTTCACGCCAGCTTCTAGCGCTTCGTGGATATACTGCTCTTCTTCATGCTGAGTGAGAAGTATTGCCTTCGTCTTCGGGCAGGAACGGCCCAGCTCGCGAGCTGCATCAATGCCGTTGAGGGTCGGCATGCTGATGTCGAGCACCACGATATCGGGGTGGTGGGTTTCCGTCAGGCGCACAGCATCCTGTCCGTCAGATGCTTCCGCCACGACCTGAAATTTCTCGCGCTCGAGTAAGGATTTCAGTCCCTGACGGACCAGCACATGGTCATCCGCGAGTACGATTCGAACTGGCATGATCAGCCTCCAATGGAAGTCGGATGGAAAGCTCGGTTCCCATTCCAGGGCGGGATTCGATATGCAGTGTTCCGCCGATTGCACTCACCCGCTCCTGCATTGCGATTAGCCCTAACCCCTTCCGGCCCGGTGCCGCATGAGCCTGGCTGGAATCGAAACCCCCGCCGTCATCCCGGATCGAACAACACAGCACAAGTTCTTCTCTCCACGCACGAATCCGGACATTGCTCGCCTTCGCATGCTTGACGGCATTGGTTAGTGCTTCTTGAACGATGCGATAAAGTGTCGTCTCGATGGTGTTGGGCAGGCGTCCGGAAACAGTCGCATCGATGTAAATTGGCAGATCGGCTCGTTTCGAAATTCCTTCCGCTAGAAAACGAATCGCGGGAATCCAGCCGAGATCATCTAAGATCGTTGGCCGAAGTTCATGGGAATATCGTCGTAAATGTTTCTCAACTTGGTTCAACATTTCCTTAATCCGCGCGAACTGTGCTTGCTGGGGCTCGGGCAATTCCAGAGCCACTTCCGCTAGCGCCAGGTGCACGGCGACGAGCAGTTGTCCGGCCTCGTCGTGCACGGCGTACGCGATGCGCTTGATTTCCTCTTCGAGCGTTTCGTTTAACTGCCGCAGAGCCTTCACCGCATCCTGAAACCCACGATGTGCCATCTCATAAGGTGACAAGCACTCCGCGAGGAATTCGGCGCTTGCGCGAAGCGCTTGCTCCAGGTGCTTTTCATTTTCCGTCCTGCGCACCAAATCAAGTACGGCTTGATGATGCAGCGAGGCCATGTCCACAAGACTCTTTTGTTCCGCGAGCGCTCGGCGGCCGAGTTCATAGGCCCGGCCCAATGCCAGTTCGCCGCCGCCGGCGGCATACTCATGCAAGCACGAGCGGTACTGCTCCTCAAAACCAGCCATCGCTTTCGCCTTTCGCCGAATCGCCGTCTTCACGTGCTTATTCCCGTTAGCCGCGCGACTACAACGAGCGCGTCGTCATTTCCACTGCGATACTGCGCGAGAATCCTATCTGCCGCCCTCTGCGGATTTTCCCGCGCGGACAGAGTCATCGAAAAATCACTCCGGACCCCATCTGTTGCCAAGAAAAGAGTGTCTCCCCGGGCGATCGGAAGCACGGTGCCCTGAAGAGCAGGTAATTGGGAGCCGACGACTCCGGCTCGAAGCAGAAGAGACTCCTGTGCGTTGCCATTTTTCGCATCGGCGCGCATCAGCACTCCCTGGACATTGCCGACGCCGAGCCAAGTCATCATGCCCTGTCCAGAGTCAACCGAAGCGAGGCTCAACACTACTCCGCGGGTAGCCCGGAGGATCTCGTGGCATCGTTCTACGAGAGAGATAATCGGTTGGTCGGCAGAATTCCTGAGAAGCGCGGCTGCTGCCTTGGAGGCGTTGGCCGCTGCTTCGCCGTGCCCTATGCCGTCAATAGCTGCTACCAGAATTCCGTTTCGGTTGCAGCAAACCAGGTGCTGATCGCCCGATTCGCCTTGGCCCGGAAGAACAAAGTTGGCAACGCCATATTCGACCATGGGCGTTCTTATTGTCTCCATTTCTTCACCGCCACGGTCGTTCCCTGGCCGGGTTGGGAAGAGATCTCAAATTCATCCATCAAGCGGCGCACGCCGGGTAATCCAAGCCCGAGACTTCCAGAAGTGGAATAACCGTCCCGTAAGGCTTGACGAATATCAAGTATCCCCGGACCGTTATCGCTAGCGATGACCGAAATGCCTTGACGGTTCAAGCCATTCACCGGCTTTAACGCGATTTGGCCTTTGCGCGCGTAGGTCACGATATTGCGCGCCAGTTCCGAGATGGCCGTGGCAATGAGTGTGGCGTCACCCGAGGAAAACCCAATCTCACTGGCCATCGCACGGCCCTTCTGCCGAGCTGAGACGATATCCTGGTCGGAGCTGATGGCCACGTGAATTTCCCCAACCGACACTGGTTCACTCTCAGTTCGTAGTTTTGAATTTTTCGTTCAAGTAGGCGAGACCCTCTTCCAGGTCCAGCGCGGTCGCGACGCCTTCCAGTGTCAAGCCCAGCTGCACCATTGCAAAAGCCACTTCGGGTTGAATTCCTACGATAACCGTTTCCGCGCCGCGCAGCCGAATCATATGTGCGATCTCCCGCAACGTCCTCGATGCGAACGAGTCCATCACGTCCATCGCAGTTACATCGACGATTACCGCCCGCGAGCGAAACTTGACAACCTGTTGCACCAAGCCCATGCGCAATAGGTTCAGGTCTGCGTCCGACAGGGCGGCTTGAAAGGTCGCGATGAGGACCGCTCCCTGTTTAAGAATCGGGACTTCCATGGGGCCCTTCCTCCGCCTTGCCTAGCGTGGTTCCGCAAGTGTCTCAACTTTGTATCCCAACAGTCTTTCCGCCTGCTCGATGCCACCCTGCAGGTCGCCCACCGTGTTCATCTTGCCGAGGTCCACACCAATGGTCACCAGCGTTTGCGCAATCTCCGGCGAAAGGCCAGTGACAATGACGGTCGCGCCCAGCAGGCGCGAAGCTTCCACTGTTTGCACCAGGTGGTTTGCCACCGTGACGTCCATGGCGGCCACACCGGTGATATCAATGACCACGACTTTAGCGCGGTTGGTGCGAATTCCGCGAAGGAGCTGCTCGGTCAACTGCCGGGCGCGCTGAGGATCGATGACGCCGATGATGGGAAGAATCAGCAGCCGCTCGCGAACCTGCAGCACCGGAGTGGACAGTTCGCGGATTGCTTCCTGCTGCTGGCGAATAACGCGTTCGCGCTCTTGTACGAAACCGACGGCCACCGTGTTGGCGATGCGGTTGGCCGCCGGCTCGTAGGCATCTAAAATGCGATTCAATTTCTTGAAATCATTCTGGTATTTCGCGAAGAGGGAGCGGGCAAGGACATCGCGCAGCAATAGCACGATCCCGACGACTTCATGAGTCTCAACACCTCGCGGGATGATGCGTTCCGAGAGATTCCGCGCGTAAGCCTGCAGCGCTTCGAATGCTTCGGTTTCGAGGGCCTCAACGTAGCTGTCGTACACCGACGTGGCTTCCGCGAAAATCTCTTCCTTGGTCATCGCGGTGAGCAGGCGCGTCTCGGTAATGCGCACGACCCACTCCTCGCGCAATTGCGTCCGATTCTGCCGCAGGTGCGCGACAAGTTCCCGAAGAAGCTCTGATGGTTGTTCAGTCCTGTTCGGTTCGGGATCAGTGAGCGTGCCGTCTCGTTTCGCCATGAGGATTTTCTCCAAGGGCGAACTGTCCGTTCTCCGGGCCAATCCGCCGTCTGAATAGGTGAGCGACTGGATAGTCAATACCACCGGAGACTTGGTTCCTCAATCAAGTAAACTACGGTAACAGGCCTCAGGTAAACACCTTAGTTGCCCAGGAGACTAGCCTGCTTCGGAGCCTGCCGCGCCCGAGTTAAGGCTTTGGCCCACAACCACTTGGGTCTCTCGGTCCCTGTGGTTGGAAAAGTCTAAAGGGCAGAAGAGACTGAGGTGCCCGCGGCGGCAAAAACCGTGGCCATCTCGGATTGCGCCAAGGAAAGGAAACACTGCACGACGGCCGGATCAAACTGCGTTCCGCTGGACTCGATCAGCCTGCGCACCGCCTCTTCGTAAGGAAGGCCAATTCGATAGGGACGCGAGGAAACCATGGCATCGAAGGCATCGATTACGGACACAATGCGCGACACCACGGGAATCTCCAATTCTCTTAATCCCGCCGGATAGCCTTTCCCGTCGAAGTTCTCGTGGTGGTGAAGAATGTCGAGTGCGGCGCGCTCGAATCCCGGCAACATCCGCAGCACTGCCCAGCCGTATTCCGGATGCTTTTTCATCAACGCATATTCATCTGGTTCCAACTTCCCGGGCTTTCGCAGGATTGCGTCGGGGATGCCAACCTTTCCAATGTCATGAAGAAGGGCAGCAATCTCCAAGTTCTGAAGGACTGGCTCTTCCAGACCGAGCTCCTGCCCCACGCGCATGCCCCACTCCGCCAATCGTGTGCTGTGCACTCCAGTGTTGAGATCTTTGAGGTCGAGGAGTTGGTTGAACGCGCAGATCACCGAGCTGCGCAACGCGGAGACTTGCTCTTCCACCTCCTTGATTCGCAGAGAGTTCGGCGCGCAGTGAAGTGTAGTGTCCATGGCTAGGACCGGAGTTCACTCAGACCATGTCGAGACTACAAACACAAGAGGAAGCACGAGCCGGATGTTGAGCTTGAGCTACTTCGGCTATTTACCCAGGCGGAAACTGCCTGGTATGCATCTAGGCGCCCGTGGTTGAGGTCCGGCGTCAGAAGACGGCCGTGCGAAAGAGCGCTGGCCGCTTGCGATTGGTTCAATCCCGATTTGGCGCTCAGGAGCAGGGACGCAGTGCCCGCGACAAGTGGCGAACTGAAGGAAGTTCCGGACGCGGCTGCATACGATCCGCCGGGAAAAGTGCTGATCACATATTCACCGGGAGCGGCGATCCAAACGTCGGCCGAGCCGTAGTTCGAAAAAGATGACCGCGCATCCCAATCGGTTGTGGAAGCGATTCCCATAACGTAGCCGTTGATGGCTGCGGGGTAAACACGGGCACTGGTGCTTTCATTTCCAGCTGCGGCAACCAACACTACATTGGCGTGGCTTGCGTAAGAAACCGCCTGCGACAGCGCCGGCGATGGTGTGGAGAGATCGAAGCTCATATTGACCACGTTCGCTTTGTGCTGCACGGCATAGTACAGCGCCGCAACGATGTTCGAGAGATAGCCAGTCCCGTTTGCCGAAAACGCCTTGAGCGGGAGGATCTTTGCGCTCGGTGCGGCCAGGTGGACCAATCCCGAGGTCATCGTGCCATGGCCAAAGGCCCCGCACGGCCGCCCATCCAGAATTGCGGCGGATTGTTGATCCAGGATGGCCGCGCTTTGTTGTTGTACGACTCCATCAGGTTCGGCTCCCGTTTCGCTCGAAGTTTCACTGCTCCACTGCTGCATATCCAGCCATTCCGAAGCACCAGGCTGGTTGCGAGTAAAATCATATCCAGGCAGCAGGACCGGAACGAGAACCGGATGGTTGACGTCCACCCCGGTATCAATCACCGCCACGATTCCCGTGCCGCTGACCCCAAAGCCATTCTGGGCATCGGTTATGCGAATGATCTGCCCCGCAGGCTGCGCTGCGTAACCATGGGTTACGACACCGCCAAAATAGTTCACCGGAGCCGTGTCGGTCAGGCCGTACGGAGCATTATTGATTGGCGGCAGCGGAATCGGCAGCGCCCGGTCCGCCTCAATGCTCTGAATTCCCAGCAGCGCTTCGAGCAGGTTCACGACCCCGCCTAGCAACGCCTGCAATATGTTGTCGGTAGACGTCACCAAGTACGTCTGTCCGACAGGCCCGTCCAACGAACCTTGCACCTGGCAGTTTGCCGACAGACACAGGTTTAGCACCGAATTCAAGCCGCCGGTGGTGCGAACAATGTAGCGTTGCTGTGCTGCGGCAGGCTTCGATGCAGCTAACGTCATCACCGCAACGATTACCGCTGAGAGTAATTTGCGTTTCATAGACCTCGACCCTTCCGGGTTCTCCCGTACCGCGAATGGCTCGTCTAAGTCAGCTTTGGCGCGAGTCCAAATGATTGCTTGGCCCGCGAAGGCCGCCAATAGTACGAGTGTCCCGTCCGACCTTACCGCCCTAGAAGCCGAGTACCAGTACTGTCTTGCTAAGGTAAAGATTGTAGCTAAGCGGTATATAGCGACAATGCGGGATTCACCTGATCTAGCAGACCTAATTCACCTGATCTGGCAGACGTCCAAGTGCGTCCCGCAGCGATATAATCACCGCTTTCTCATTCTCCCCAGGCAGCCTCAACTCCAGATCGCTGCTGGAGATGATCTCCTCCCGGAACTCTCCAAACTCGTTTGTCACCGTCCGCACTACGTGCCCCCGCAGATTTGAAATGATCAACGGTACATCCCGTCCAGGGGCGTCCGGATTCCGCAGATCCAGCAATTGCCCGGTCACCACAAGCTTGTTTGCCCCAGGTTTCGCTTCAATCTGCAAGTCGACCTGATAGGGCTCAGCGCGATAAAGCATTTGCCTCATTCCCGAGCCCGATGATCGGGCCCCTTGAACGAGCGGCTGCAGAAAGCTGTCGAACAAAACTTCCACTAGCCCCCGCACGCCCGCCGGCTTGCCATGCAGCCTCGCGCTCGTAAACCCTGCTTTTGCAATGCGTACAGCGTGCTCCGGCGGCTGGCATTCCGCTGCGGACTTCGCTGTGTGCCGCACCTTCTGCCACAGTGCTACTGTCTTTTTGCATCGTGGGCAGCCTTCCTCCAGGTGCTGGTCCATCTCTTTCCGCTTCTTTATCGCGACCAGTTCGTTCGCGAAATCGATCCATTCTTCTGTCGTAAAATGCTTCATTGCCGTCCCCCAACCTTTCATGCCGTCTGCTCCCCAGCAGTCGGTGGCGAGTTTTTCGCCTCATCACATAAGGGAGTGTCGAGCTGGAAAAAATATAGGGAGAATTGCGGAGGCGAGATCAGGTAAGTGACGTATTTTCTGTGACTTTCCCAGCCAGCACGAACGGCGCCCAGAAGTAGGGATGTGGATTCTGTGCTCTCAACCTGAGCATCGCGGCTCGCAAAGACCCCGCAGTGTCCCCTGAAGCAATATAGCTACGGTAGAACTCTTGCATAAACTCAGCCGTACTAAGGTCATGCACATCCCAAAGCGACAGAAGCAGCGAGCTGGCGCCTGCGCAAAACAGCCCGCGTTGCAGGCCAAGAAGCTCGTCTCCCTCCGCCACAAAGTTCATCCCCGTAGCACAGCCGCTTAGCGTCACGAGCTCCGCTCCCAGTCGCATTTGATAGAGGTCGTACAAATTCAAATACCCGTCCCCCATTTTGATCCCGGAAAACATGGGGTTGTCCTGGCGATAAATTCCGTGCGTCGCCACGTGCAGCAATCCGGCCTCCGGTCCCCGCTCGCGGAGCACTTGCGCAGTTGCCTGTGTGCCCACAAAGAGTTCCGTTTGGGGAAGCAGTGCTGCCACAGACTGCACTTCGCTCAAAATGTGCGGCGCACGCTCATCCGGAATCCCCAAAACTAGCGAAATGCGGCTCTCGTTCGCCGTCTTCTGCTGGCACAATCCGAAAACCGTCGCGCTCGGCGCATAAGAGACCGTATACGCGTCGCACAGATACTCTTCGCCGTTGCGTAGCGCGTGAAACGGCAAGAAGTGCAGCGGCCCATGTGGCACAAAGACCACATGCTTGCAGGCAAGCCTTGCACGGATCGGCTCGATCAGCTCACGGTACAAACCCTCCAGGTGCCCCAGCGTCGCGCGCAGCAGCGGTTGCGCAAACCGCTCCGTGTAAGCCGCTCCCATGCGAAATTTTGCAAACTGAAACCGCAGTAAGTGCAGCAGGTTCGTAACCCGCGACATCACGCTGACCGGAACAATCTCAAAGCGACCGCCGCTGACCACCGCGGCCAGCAGCCGGTCTCCTGTCGAGTAATACTCCACCAGCATTGTGGCGGCCGGCAGACTAGCCTGCAGCTTCGCGACGGAGAAAGCCGACGGCGCCTCCAGCGTTGCGTTTTCCCTATCCTGAGCCGGCAATTCCCGCAGCGCGCGCAGCAGCTCGTTCTCGTGGGATTGCGCTTGCTGCTGCAATCGCTCGATGCGCTCCCGCGACCTCTCCTCTGGCCGAAGCTGTTCCAATTCGATACGGTGGTAATACCAGTTCAATTCCTCGCGCAAATCGCGAATCTTTCGGACAAACTCGCTCTGACCTGCTTCTCCCATTGGCAAGCTTTGCCCGCTTTGAAAAATCATCTCGATCATGCTGCGTGACTTGGCGGCCTCGATGCATGAAAACGCCTCGTCGGCCGAAATCTCGTTGTTCACTGGAGCTAGGTAAAGCTCCACCATCGCCTCGTATACTTGCATGCGATTCTTCACAAACGCGATCTTCAGCTCCTCGCTCTGCAACCGCGTCCGCAACGCCTCAAGCGCCTTGCGCGCTTCCTGATACGCGGCATACGCTGCACCGCGATCTCCACGATTCGCGGCGATTTGCCCGAGGAGCAGATGCGTCTGGTAAACCAGCACCGGCGCCTGTGAATTTGAAAGCTTCGCAACCGCCGCGTTTGTTTCCAGTTCCGCCGCCGCCAACTCACCGACTTGCAGCGCAATCCGTGCTAGCAGCAGACGTGCCAACAGAGCTTTCCCGGGCAATGGCGTGCCGTCGAAAAACTCGGCGGCCCCCGCGCAAAGCCTGCGTGCCTCGAAATACCTGCCTTCATGAAACAAGAGCAACCCCTGGTACAAATCGAGAAGCCACGGCCACACTAGATTCTTTTCCCGTGAAAACATCTCCCGCGCCTGCGCAAAGCGCTCCAGGGCTTGCACTGTCTTGCCCTGCTGCCCGTAAGCGATGGCTTCATTCGCGAGCGTCTTCGCCGCTTCGTAGCCCATCCCCAGCTTCTCGAAGCGCAAAAATCCCTCGTGGGCCATCTCCCGCGCTTCTTCGCTTAAGTTCAACTCCAGGTAAATGTCGGAGAGGTCCAGGTGACACAGCGCGAAGCGGTACACGTCGCCACTGGTTTCGCAGGCGCGCCGCGTGGCGAGCAGCATTTCGATGGCGCGGCTATATTCACCACGGAAATAATAGAGATACGCAATGTTGTAATCGGCCTGATCGCGAAGGCGCGGCAGGGCATGACGCACGCAAAGATCACGGGATTTCTGGTAACAGTCCAAAGAACGGGGGAAATCGTTCAAATTGATCAAGCACATGGCCATGTTGTGCAACGTAACGGCAACGTGTTCCCAATCTTCGAAGGCAAAGAGCGCTTTATAGGCGCGCTCATAATGTGCGAGAGCCTCCTCGAAACGATCCTGCCGATGGAAGATGTTTCCGACATTGTTGTCGAGGCTGGCTAGACGCCGATGTTCTCCGAGCTGCGTGAAGATTTGCCGCGCGCGTTCGGAGGCTGTGAAGGCCCGGTCATACGCTCCCAGGAGGATTAGCGGCTGGATGGAGTTGCTCAGCGTCCGCGCCGCCTCTCTCCAAATTTTTAGGGATTCATAAATCTTGAAGGCCTGGTCGTGGTGTTCGACAGCCCCAAGGTTATCGTCGGAGGCGAAGAGAGCGTTGGCCTTGGCACGCAGCGCCAGGGCGAGGTCTTCCTTGCGGCGAAGTTTGGCGGCAATCAGGACAGCGGCCTCAGCAAGACGAAGGGCTGCTTGAGCATCCGTACGAATCTTGTCAACGACAGCGGGCGCTAACAGTTTGACGATATGTGAGCGAACCAGGGAGGTATTGCGAGCGAGAAATTTGCGGCGAGCCGCGTCCGTCTCGAGAGACTCGAGCTCGCCGATCAGGTTTTCCGCAGAGATTCGGCGTCGCGGGCGGGTCAGAGAGCTTCGCGAGGACATTAGAGGAAACCCAAGATATCCAGTTGCCGCCGCAGGCGATCCATGCACTTCTGGCGAGTAAATCCAATCGAGCCCACTGCCAAGCCCAGTTCCTTAGCCACTTCGGCGTAGGGCCGCGGTGGAGTTTCAAAAAAGAGCAGTTGCACGAGCTTTCGGCATTGCGGAGTAAGACTCGTCATTGCTTCGCGCAGTAGCTGCTCTTCCTGCGTTTGTTGCACCAAGCTTTCGGCGATGGCGGGCGTTTCCGGATCCGGCAGTTCCGGCTCTGCATCCCGACTGACCAAACGCCGATGCTGGCGCTTCGCGCGATAACACTCGTGATGCGCCACCTGCATGAGCCACTTGGGTAGTGCGCGCGGCTCGCGGAGCTCTGGCAGTCGCGTGAGCAGCTCCATGCAGGTGGACTGAAACACGTCAGCCGCCTCGTGTGGCGGCAGTCCGTACTTGACGGGGATCGAGTAGATGAGCGCCTTGTACTTGTCAATCAGCAGCGACCAGGCTTCTTCGTTTCCCGCGAGACATTCCTTCACCAGCCGCGTGTCATCCCACGCGTTTCGGGGTTTCTTTCCTGCACTGGCCATCACCGGGCTCATCTGCGGGCGTTCTCCCCCGCATCCTTGAAGTAGAGCTGCTCGACGTTCCAGAGAACGTACGGTTCGAGAACTGCCGGATGGAAATTGCCGATGGAATTCTTCGCGCCTGCAAGAATGTCCGGGCTGGATAGGAAGATCATGGGCTGGTTTTCGGCGAGAATGTGCTGGACACGGTCGAAGGCTTTTTTCCGCTGCTCATACTTCGGAGCAACGAGTTGTTCCTGCATCAGGTTGTCGATTTCCGCTTCCCAGGCCGTCGCAGGGTGCGGTTGCGATGGGTTCCATAGGTGCGTGCCGCCTCTCGAGAGCCAAACATTGAGATCGGGAGTCGGGTCGGCGTCAAAACTGACCAAGCCCAGCACGCAAGCGTCGTATTCTTTTGTTTGCGTGACGCGATCGATCAAGGACCGAAACTCGATTGGCACGACTTGCACGCGTATCCCGAGCTGCTTCAGGTCATCCTGAATCAGCGTGGCCATCTTCGTGCGGTCGGCATTCGAAGAACTCGTCAGGATGGAAAACTCGACGGCCTTTGCATCCGAATCCAAGAGCGCCGAATCTCCGTTCGACCCGGCGGTCCAGGTGAACCCTGCTTCCTTCAGAAGTGCCCGAGCCTTCTCCAGCGAGCGCGCAGGATGGGGGATCGTCGCATTCGCCCAGCGGAGATTGCCGGGCGTGACGGGCCCCCAAAGGGCGGCTCCGCGGCCCTGGTACACCAACCTTACAATCGCGTCGCGGTCAATCGCGGCGGAGATGGCCTGCCGAAATTTCACTTCGCGAAACCACTTCATTTTCCGCGTCAGATCCGGCGATGTCTTTTCCCACGGTTCATTCAGATTGAAGAAAAGGAAATTGTATTCGAGGCCAGGGCCGACATCGGACATCGTGAAGCCGCGCGGCTGGCGGCTGAGCACCGAGAAATTCTCCGCGCCGAGCCTGCTGATGAGATCCGTTTCCCCGGATTGAAATCGCAGGACTTGTGCGTCCGCACTAGGCACAAACAGAAAAGCCAGTTCATCCACGTAGGGCAGCCGGTTTCCCTTCACATCCTGTTTCCAGTAGTAGGGGTTGCGCTCCAGAACTAGCTTTTGCCCGCTGACATATTCTTTTAGACGAAAGGGTCCGAGCCCCGCCCACTGATTCTCGGGCGTTGCGAGTGACCAAGCCTGCGAAAGCTTGCCTTCTGCATAGGTTTTTTCGAGCAAGTGGCGGGGCAAAATAGCCACGCCGTCGAAAAGCCTCTCGCCGGCCCCGTAAGTTTTTGCCAATTGGAAGATCACGGTCTGTGCGTCTACTTTGCGGACTGCAATTGGTTTGCCGCCGACGATCAACTGGTCACGCTGCGTGGCATGCACGTTCTCGTCCAAGTAAACACGAAAGGTGAACAAGATATCGTCCGCATCGACGGGTTGGCCGTCTGAAAATCGTAGTCCTCTGCGCAAGGTCAGCGTGTACTGCAGCCCGTCCATGGAAACTTGCCAGGATTTTGCTAGCGCGGATTCAGTGAGTTGCGTTGCGCGATTGATGTGAATCAGGTCCGCTTGCATCGCGCCAAGAATCACTTCGCGCGACGGCGCATCCGCGGACGTCAACGGATTCAGCGTTTTCGGCTCAGCGCGCAGCGCAACAACCAGCCGTCCGCCCGGTTTGCCGATGTCTCCAGGAAGAGTGAATCGTTCTTCGGATGAACTCGTCTGTGGAGGAAGTCCCCCGGCCGGCCGCGAAACAAGGGCGGCGGTAGCCACGAGCAGGCCGCAGCCAAACCATTTGCCGAACGTTGCGAAACTCGCCATCCTCACCATCTGCTCTCACCACTCGCTGTCTCTATCTTCTCTGTGCCCAGGTCCTGCTGCAACGCGCTCGCAAAGCCGAGGTATCCTAGAAAGAACGGTACGATTGCCAGCGCCGGGATGTACATCCACCAGTACGACACAAGGACACTGTATTGCTGAAGGCTGGCGAGAAGATTGCCCCAGCTAGGCACTGGCTCAGGCACGCCGAGACCCAGAAAGGAAAGCGTCATCTCCGCGAGTACGAACTGCGGCACAAGGATCGCCGCTTGCGTCAGAATCACGCTCGCAGTTTCCGGCAAAATGTGCCGCCGAAGGAGATAGCCGTCGGTTGCGCCGAACCCCCGGGCCGCCCGGACGAAATCGCGCTCTCTTGCGCTCAGGACCACTCCGCGCACCAGACGGGCGGGCCGCGCCCAGCCGACCGCCCCGATGACCAGGGTAATCAAGAAAAAAGCCTGCACCGGGCTAACCGCGAGCGGCAAGAAGGCGCGCAGCGCAAAAAGCAAGTACAACCACGGCAACGCGACAAACAGTTCGGCCACGCGCATCAACAATGCATCTCGCCAGCCGCCGTAGTAACCCGCTGCAGCTCCGATGAGCACTCCCAAGAACATCGTGAGCGCGGCCCCAAACAAGCCGGCCAGCAGGGAGATTTGTCCGCCATAGAGAATCCGCGAAAATTGGTCGCGCCCGTAGCCATCGCTTCCAAGTAAATAGATGCGGCTGCCCTCCGCGCCGAAAAGATGGATGCGAGACGGCGCAAAGCCGAGCAGATGGTAACGCGCGCCGGTCACAAAGAAATGCAGAGGAATACGCTGGTCAATGCTCTCCTCGAATTGATCGAACGAGCCAGGGCGCAGACGCTGTGCGTAAAAGAAAGGGCGCAGATGAAAGCGCTGTTGAGAATCGACCAGATGAATTCTCATCGGAGGCGAATAGGGGCGCTCACGGTCCTGCTCCGCGGGATCGTAGGGGGCGAGGAATCCCGCGCAAGCGATCGTTCCGTGAAGAGCAATAAGGACGATAAGCCATCTCTTCCATCCGCGGAGGTGGATCATTGTGCCGACGCAGCCGTGCGGATTCTCGGATCAGCCCAGTAGAGCAGTACGTCCGCCAGAAAATTTCCGCCGATCAGGAAAATCGTCGAACAGAGTACGCCACCGATCACAGTGTACAAATCGCGGGCAAGAATGGCTTCGAGCAGCAGCGGTCCAAGTCCCGGCCAGCTCATCACGACTTCCACGAGCAGCGAGCCGCTTAAGAGTGCTCCGACGCTGAATCCAAACAGGGATATGAGTGGATTCGCGGCGGCGCGCAGTGCATAGCGATATAACAGTGTGTGGCGCGGAATACCGTGACTCGCTGCAGCTCGCAGGAAGGGTGTGTGGAGCACGTCCGCAACGGCGCCACGGACGTGCCGGACGAGAGTTGGCAAGAGGGAGAGTACGAGCGCGACAACGGGTAGCTCCATATGCAACGCGATGTCGCGGGTCTGTTGAAGTGGCGTGAGCCTTTCCGAGCCCAGCGATACCATTCCTCCGGTGGGGAACCATCCACTGCGCACTGCCAAAATCAGCAGGCCCAGCGCGAGCACGAGGTCCGGGATGGCAAGTAGGGCCGCAGTGGCCCATGAAAGCGAGCGATCCGGCAAGCGATGGAGGGTCGCGGCACTCCAGACGCCCAGGGGAAGCGCCAGCGCCCACGCGATGAAAGTAGCCGTGAGTGTGAGTAGCAGCGTGTTTCGCGCGCGAACCCACAACAGCGGCGCAACGGGACTGTTGTAAGCAAAAGAGAATCCCATCTCACCGTGTAGCAGCGAACTCACCCATCGTACGTATCGCACGGGCAGGGGCCGGTCAAGCTGATACTGCGCCCGCAACGCGGCGACCGTTTCCGAAGAAATTTGCGGGTTCAGCCGCATCTCGTCGAAATAATTTCCCGGCGCCAGCGTGGAAAATAGGAAGGTAAGGATCGAAACGCCGATCAGGAGAAACGCGGCCTCCATGAGTCGGCGCAGGAAGTAGCGCATTACACTGCCTCCTGCACAAGTTTCGCAGCGCTCAGTCCCGGAGTGGCTGCTATCAAGCGTCGAGTAATCTCCTGCTCCGGCGCGCGCAGGACCCTTTCCGTTGCGCTTAGCTCCACGATCCTTCCGCACTCCATCACCGCGATTTCATCGGCGAGATGCGCGGCCATCGCGAAATCGTGCGTGATGAAGAGATACGTCAACCCAAGCAAAGACTGCAGCTCAAGCAGCAGATTGGCGATCTGCGCTTGCACCGAACAATCCAGCGCCGAGAGCGCTTCGTCCAGAATCAGCAGCTTCGGCTCGAGCGCCAAGGCCCGGGCGATTGCCAACCGCTGCCTCTGCCCGCCGCTGAATTCGTAGGGCCTTCTTAGCGCTGTTTCCTGCGGGATACCCACCTGCGCAAGGAGAGCGCGAGCTCTCTTTTCTCTCTCCTGCTTGGTGAAGCGGCCTTGCACAAGCAGTGGCTCGCAGACAATCTCCAACGCGGAAAATCTCGGATTTAGCGATCGCGCCGGATCTTGGAACACAAGCTGAATTTGGGGGCGCATGTCGCGCAGTTGTTTTTCATTGAGCGCGGTGATTTCATTTCCATCGAATACTATTCTTCCCGATGTCGGCCGCTCTAGACACGCGATGCAGAAAGCCAGCGTGCTTTTCCCGGAACCCGATTCACCCACCAGCGCCAACGTCGACCTTGGGCCAATGGAAAAAGACACTCCCTGCAAAGCCCACACTTCTCTTTTGGTCCCGAGCACACCCGCGTTTTCGTAGCGCTTTTCGAGGTTTTCAGTGATTAGGAGCTGCTCCATGTTCTCACGTCTCAAACGAATTAACCGCCGTACTTGAAGCATGCAACGGTATGACCTTCGCTCACGGACTCCGCAGCCGGTTCGCGCTTGGAGCACAGTTCCATGCGCTCCGCGCATCTCGTTTCGAATCGGCAACCGTTCGCGAGCACTTCCAGATTTGGCGCCTCTCCCGGAATGATCGGCAGCCTCGATTGGCGTCTCCGCGTAATCCCGTTCAGTTGCCGCGGCATGCTTTGAAGTAGAGCTCTTGTGTACGGGTGCTGAGGTGATGCAAGAACTCTTTCTGTCGGGCCGCTTTCCGCGGCTCGTCCTCCATACAACACGAGAAGGCGATCCGCCAGGCCTGCCAGCAATGCTGGGTTGTGAGTAATTAGGATCAGCGAAAGATTGAACTTCCTCCGTAGCTTTCGAAAGAGCGAAAGAATTTCTTGCTGCGTCGTCGGGTCTAGAGACGCCGTCGGCTCATCCGCGACGATCAAGGAAGGACCGCATGCGATCGCCTGCGCGATCAACACCCGCTGTTGTTGGCCGCCGCTCACTTGATGCGGATACGAGTCCGCAATGCGTGCCGGGTCAGCGCAAGACACCTCTGCGAGAAGCTGCAGCGTCTTTTGTCGAAGGCTGCCCTCGGTCAACGATTCGTGCGCGGCTAGGACGTCCCCAATTTGGTCACCAATTCGAATCGTTGGGTGCAGCGCTAGCGATGGCTCTTGGAATATCAGCGCTATGCGCCTTCCCCGGATTCGTTCGAGCGTTCGAAGTTCTGCCTGCAATAAATCTAGCCCTTCGAACAGAACGGCGCCCTTTTGAACCTCTGCATTCTCGGGTAGGAGTCGCAGCAGGGCCACCGCGAGTGTGCTCTTGCCAGAGCCTGACTCTCCGAGCACGCCGAGAGTCTCTCCGCGATGCACGTCAAAGCTTAGCCCCGCAAGAGCAAGGGACACTCTCCCAGCGCTTGAGGTATATGTGACGTGAAGATCCTGAACCTGCAGAAGGGGTGTCATGGTAGGCGGGAGCAGGCCTGTTCCTGTCCTCCCATCCATGTTCGGCCAAGCGAATCGCCTGGACAAGGCTGACGTACTCTCAAGCGCTCGAATGGTAAAGATAGCTGTAGTGCGGCGACTCGCCGAGGCGCCCTAATCTTCGAGCCTGAAGCGAACCAGCGCTCCCGTCGCCACTGGCTCGCGTTACCCGTATCGGTTGGGAAGCTGTAACAGCTTGATAATAAAGAAATAAGTGGCGCGCCCGGAGGGACTCGAACCCCCGACCCTCTGCTTCGAAGGCAGACGCTCTATCCAACTGAGCTACGGGCGCGCTGTCACAAGTATAACCATGGGAATGGGTTTCTGGCTCTGGCGCCGCACATACCAGCAGGGCTGGTATCCGAGGTGCGGAAACAGGGCGCGCACGCAGGTAACTGTCACCTCCGGCTGCAGCGCGTCCAGCTCATAATCGACCCTGCCGTTTTTCAGCGGTATCGCGAGCAGCCGTACCACCTGCACCGACCCGAAAGCGTTTCCCAGTCGTGGGTATGCCGCGCGTAAGCGAACCACCGCGTAATCAGCAACGTACACCATCGCCGCCAGCGCAACGACCAGCACCGCCGTATGCTTTACGAGATTTCCTAGGTTGTTCAATCGTGGCTCTTTCGGCGCGCGGCAATCGCGCCTCAGCGCGGCTCGGACTTGCCGTCCCGGTTCGCCGTTTCTTTCGATTCCAGCACCGCTGTCCTCACCAGGCTCTTGTCCGCTTCCGCCAGCACCGGGTCGCGCCGCCGCTGCAGGTCCGCGACGCTGGGCATCACGATTTTGTCTGGAATGATTCCCGTGCCTTCCAGCTTCCGTCCCTTCGGCGAGAACCACAGCACTTCGCTCATTTCCAACACGCCGCCGCCCTTCATCACCCGCGGCTTGGCGATTCCCAGCACGCAGCCGCACGACTGGCTGCCGATAACTTTCGCGCGCAGGGTGTCCTGCATCCCCGCGGCGAAAACCTCCGACGAGCTTGCGGAATGCGCGTCCACCATAATCACTACTGGCCCGGAATAAATCTGTTCGCCGGGATGCCCTACGTAAAGCTGCAGAGGCAGCTTGAACAATCCCACATACGATGAGAGCGGCTTTCCCGTCCGCGTTGAATCCTTGGCGAACAGCGTCTTCTTGCCAAAGAAATAACCCGCGATGGGCAGCAGCACGGCCAAGTCGCCCCCGCCGTTGCGCCGCAGGTCCACGATCAATCCCGGCGCATCGTGAAATTTTTGCAGCGCCTGACGAAATTCCTTGGTGATCGGGCGCTGGAAACCGTCGAAACGAATGTAGACATTGCCGGACGGAAGGACGTGCGTCGTCACTTCCGGCGCGGCGGAATAAATCTGCCTTTGCACGCTCGCCTCGAGCAGCGATCCGTCTCCGCGCTGCAGCGCCACTTTCACCGGAGTGTCCGCCGGGCCCGCGAATACTCGGTTATAAATGAACCAGCGCGTGGCGCGTTCGGAAGAGGAAGGCAGCCGCTTCCTCTCAATTTCCGCGATGCGCTCGGCCACTGGAGTGTCATCCACGCGCAGCACGACCATGCCCGGCTCGATTCCCTCGCGCGCCGCATCCGTCCCCGGAATCACGCTGGTGACCACGGTTTTGCCGTCCACATCATCGACGCTGAAGCCCGCCGTAACTCCCTGCTGGCGGCGAAAATTCTTCCACTGCTCGGGAGAGTTGAAGCGCGTGTGTGCGTCGTGCAGTTCGCTGGTCATCTGGCTCATCAGCGCGTAGAACTCTTGGTCCTTCTTGGCCGCCTCCACCAGTGGCGCGTAGCGGCGATGCACTTCGTTCCAATCCACGCCGTTGTACGACGCGTCGTAGTAGTGGTCGTGAATCTCCTTCCAAATCTTCTCGAAGACTTCCTTGCGGTCCTTGGCAGTTAATCGTTGTCTCGCCGCGGGTTCGGATGCAGCGCCGGGAATTTGCGGAGGGCTGGACGTATTCGGTTTTTCCTGAGAGTGCGCGCCGACAGCAAAGATAAAGAGCAGCAGAAACAAGCGCAGCGCGAGAGGTTTTCGTCGAGGCTGGTATGCTGCTGGATTCATCTGTCTATCTGCTCAGCTACGTTGGACTCGTATCGGACGGCTCGTTCGCAAAAATACGCGCCAGTTCTGCGTGCTCCATCACCACCGCTGGGTCGCGCTGAATAGCGTCGAAATAGCGTTTCTGAAAGGCATCGCCCGATTCCGAGGGCGCGAACATCTTCCGCGCCAGCATAATCGCGCTGTGCGTCTCGTTCTCGGTCAGCGCTTCCTCGGCGGAGAGCGCCTCGTCCAGGCGCACCACAAACTCCGAGAGATTGTGCAGCCAGGCGAACTGCTCGTGATCGATGACCAGCCGGAAGAGCTCGCCCGTCGAAACGTGCCCATTGGCGCGTTCGTACTCGCGGCGTTCCATATCCAGCAGCGTTTTGTGGAGGCGCAGCAGCGTCACGCGCAAGGCTACCATTTTTTGCCGCGCCGGGTTTTGCGGTCCGCCATTGTCGGCGGCATAGAGGTCAGGTGCGCTCATACCTGGCGCACCGCCCCGTGCGCCAAGTTTATTGTCCGACACTATGCCGCCGATTTCCAGCGTGTTGCTGCACGTTTGCTTAGTCATGGTAGCGCTGCTCGCCCACCGGCAGGGGAATGGGCAGGCGGTTTTGCGGCGGCGGCAGCGGGCACGTCGCGTAGGGCGTGTACGCGCACGGAGGATTCTCCAGCCGGTTGAAATCCAGCACCAGTTCGCCGGGCTTGTCGAGTCCGTGGTCCGGGAAGCCTGTGTACAGAAACCGGCAAGCGCCATAGGTCTTTGTCGCGCTCGTGGTGTCGCGCAGTACGAAGAAAAGCTTGGCGACCTCCGGGTCCTCCAGAATCGGATCGAGTCGATACGTCTTTCCGTGCAAAGTGAATTCCGCGGAGCCCGGCACCTGCGCCGGATAACTCGTGCCGATCAGCGTTGCAA
>Ga0307479_10000924_pt1 | contig 26478 bp, 23 predicted proteins | sample atmos_gasesECM4C_FD_203743 | JGI IMG/M metagenome (GOLD analysis project Ga0307479, IMG submission 203743) | Hardwood forest soil microbial communities from Morgan-Monroe State Forest, Indiana, United States - atmos_gasesECM4C_515 | ecosystem: Environmental > Terrestrial > Soil > Temperate... | reverse complement strand
ATTTTCACGTTGTCGCCGAAGGGACTCGACAAGCCGCCGTACCGGCAGTGAGCGATCGGCCCGGCGGATTGTACCGCGCAAGGCGATTGCAAAATTCTTCGGTCCGGTCATCCTTGGCGGTGGCTGGCGGCGGCCCGCTTGCCGATCGGGGTCTCTGTCCGGAGTTTCATCCTGGAAAAAAAGCGCGAGAGTGACGGCGGGCTTGCCGACGCCGCGCCGCATTATCACGGCCATCGCGAACGCTTGCGCGGCCGCTTTCGCGACGCCGGCGCCGATGCTTTGACGCCGGCGCCGATGCTTTGTCCGACTATGAGCTGTTGGAGCTGCTGTTATTTCGCGCGCTGCCGCGCCGCGACGTCAAACCGCTCGCCAAGACGCTCTTGGCGAAATTCGGCTCGTTTGCCGAAGTGATCGCGGCGCCGGAGGCGCGGCTCGCGGAAGTGAAGGGGCTTGGCGGCGCCGGCATAACCGAACTGAAGATCGTGCAGGCGGCGGCGAGCCGGCTGCTCCGTGGCGTCCTAAAAAAACGCCCGGTGCTGTCGTCGTGGTCGAACGTGCTCGACTATTGCCGCTGCGCCCAGGGCTTCGCCGATCGCGAGCAGTTCCGCGCGCTGTTTCTCGACAAGCGCAATGCGCTCATCGCCGACGAAGTGCAGCAGACCGGCACCGTCGACCACACGCCGGTCTATCCGCGCGAGGTGGTCAAGCGCGCGCTCGAATTATCGGCGAGTGCGATCATCCTCGCGCACAATCATCCGTCGGGCGATACAACGCCCTCGCAGGCCGACATCCAGATGACGAAGGCGATCATCGCGGTGGCGGGCCCGCTCGGCATTGCGGTTCACGATCACCTCATCGTCGGCAAAGAGGGGCATGCGAGCCTGAAGGGACTCAGGTTGATTTGAGACCGCCTGAGTTGGGCGCGACCGGCATCAACCCAACAACTTCCGCGCCAGGTCGCGGACCTTGTCCTCGAATGCAATTGAGTTGCGCGCGGCGCGATCGAGATGCACACCGGTCAGCTCGCAGCTTGCTGCAGATTCACCAGTCTCGACATTGGTCATGTCGTGAGCGAAGCGCAGCACCTTATCGCGCAGCCCGAGAATGCGGCTGCGGACCTCGATGATGTCGCCGGCGAGAAGTTCGCGCTTATAGCTGATGTTCTGCTGGACCGCCGCCATGCCGCGGCCGCTCGCGCGCAGATACGACGGCGTCATCCCGATCTGGGCGAACAAGTGCCAGGTCGCTTCGTCGAATTTGCCGACGTACCACATCACATTCATATGGCCCATGTGATCGCACTGCCATGGATAGACCGTGCCACGATAGGTCAGCAGATCCGGCATCATGCCCCCTCTGTTTGCCAGCGTCCCTCGTTACCGCTGTAATGCCTTGCACGGCTATAGTATTGGCGGCAAGGACTGAGGATTGAGCCGGTATCAATCGGCGCATGGAGAGGGACGAAATGAACAAGCTCGCGATCGGCGACGTCACGATTACCAGCATTATCGAACGAGATGGGCCATGGCGTACGCCGGAGGAAATGTTTCCGAAATACGATCCCGAGATCGGCCGCCGCCATCTCGCCGAGCTCGATCGCGAGGTGTTCGATCCGGCGTCGGGTAAAATGGTGATCACCTATCAGACTTACGTCGTGCGCACCCCCAAGCACACGGTCCTGATCGACACCTGCACCGGCGAGGACAAAGGCTATCCGCCGCCGATGGATTTTCCTAAAAAGCCTTGGCTCGACGGCTTTGCCGCCGAAGGCTTGCGCTTCGAAGATATCGATTACGTTTTTTGCACGCATCTGCATATCGACCATTCCGGCTGGAACACCGTGTTGCGCAATGGCCGCTGGGTACCGACCTTCCCCAAAGCCAAATACATCTTCCACAAACGCGAATATGCCGCCTGGGAAGAATCGACCAAGCGCGGCGAAACCAGGGCCGGCGGTGGCGGCAATGTCTGGCGGTTCAATTGCGAGCCGGTGGTCGCGGCCGGTCAGGCGCTCCTTGTCGACGACGATTTTGCGCTCGACGACACATTCTGGCTGACGCCGACGCCGGGCCATTCGCCCTGCCATTGCTGCGTCAATATCCGCTCGCGCGGACAGCACGCGGTCGTCATCGGCGACCTCATGCACCACGCGCTGCAGTGTCGCGAGCCGGGCTGGTCGACGATCTTTGATTGGGACGCCGACGAGGCGGCGCGGTCGCGCCGGCGTTTTCTCGGCAACGTCGCGGGAACGGGCAGCTTTGTGCTGCCGATCCATTTTCCGCATCCGACCACCGGGCTCGTTGAGGCGGACGGCAATCGATTTCGCTATAAGTTCGTGCGCTAAAAGCAAATGCCGGATCGAATTTTCGCTGCGGCATAAGCGCGACAGCTGGGGACGGCCATTTGAGGGGCAGATGAAGCGACGAGAATTTGCCGGCCTTGTCGCCGGCGCTGCCGTATGGCCATTGGTGGCGCGGGCGCAGCAGGGCGCCGGCATGCGCCACCTCGGCGTACTCGCCGGCTATGCCGCCAACGATTCGCTTGGGCAATCGCTTGCTGCGATCTTGCCGCAGAGTCTTGCCGCGCTGGGCTGGATCGAGGGTCAAAACATCCAGATTGATTGGCGCTGGGCGAGCGCCGACCCCAAGCTCTATCAAAGCTATGCCGCGGAACTGGTCGCGCTTCGACCCGACGTGTTGGTTGTGCAAAGCAGCCCGGCGGTTGCGGCACTACGGCGCTTGCCCAACGCGATCCCGACCGTCTTCATCATGATCACCGACCCGCTCGGACAGGGTTTCGTCAACAACCTCGCGCATCCCGGCGGCAACATGACCGGCTTTAGCGATTATGATCCGCCGATCGCCAGCAAATGGGTGGAACTGCTCAAACAGATCAAGCCGAGCCTTGCCAGCGTTGCATTGCTCTACAATCCTGCTTCCACGCCTTTTGCCGATCTCATTTTACAGACCGTCGGGCCCGCAGCCCGCTCGCTTGCGGTGGCGGCGCGCTCCTCGGTCTGCCGTGACGATGCGAACATCGACGCCGCGATGAAGCTTGCGCGCGCCGAGCGCGGCGGCGTACTGGTGATACCGGAAGTTTTCACCACCGTACACCGCGACGCCATTGTCGCCGCCGCGGCGCGGCATCGGGTGCCGGCGGTTTACCCCGATGAAATTTCTACGACCCACGGCGAATTGATGTCCTACGGCATCGATCCAGCTGACGTCTTTCGTCGTTCTGCCTCCTATGTCGATCGCATTCTCAAAGGGGAGAATCCGGGTGACTTGCCGGTAGAGAATCCGACCAAGTTCAAGCTGACGATCAGTCTCAAGACAGCGAAGGTGATCGGGCTTGCGGTGCCGCCGACGCTGCTCGCACTCGCCGACGCGGTAACGGAATGACCACTTGTAGCGGTCGGCTCATTTGGCAGGCGGTCTAGCACGCCGCCGCCGATCAAAAAGGCCGCGCTTATTTAGACCACAAGCAGGACGATCCCACAGATGACCAACGCGATGGTCCAAACGAGATCGAGATTGATCCAGCCGCGCCGCAGAAAAGCGACACCAACCCATTTATAGATGACCAGCGAAACGATTCCGATCGTCGCCAGCATCGCCGCTGTGTGCAGCGCAAGCGCCGCCAGCCCGATGGGGAGGGATGTCCCGAGCGTGAGCACATGCGCCGGCGAAGCGGCAAGACAGAGCGGGATCACCGCCGGAATCAGCATCAGACCCGCGCCGTGGGCGTTGGCCATCAGGAACGACCACGCAAATAAGCCGCCGAGGCCAACCTGCATGCCGAAGCGCACCTTGTGACGCCGGCCATAGAGCGCGTGCCAGCCAGCCCAGGCGAATAGCATTACAGCGGCGAGCGGCCGCAGCAAGCCGGGTTCGAGGACGAGCCCGACCGCCAGCACGAGGAACAGGACGACGGCGACAGCGAGCGCATGGCCGAGACCGATCGGGACAAGCGCCAGCCAGACCACCCGCTCGTTGCCGCGATTAAGCCCAAGTGCCACCGCGAACAGCCATCCCATCGCGGGGTTGATGCCGTGAAGCAGACCAAGCCCCGCTATGACGAGCCACAGCCAAAGCGCATCGGGAAACAGCGTCGGCGACACGCGCGCTTATGCCGTCACGGATAGCAATAGGAGTCCGAAGAACAATCGCCAGCCTGCAGGCGGACCTGGTGCGGGCGCTGTCCCTTCGGCCAGTCGATAAAGAATTTTGGATCGAAGGCGATGCCGCCCTCCGGCTTGGCGTCGAGCTTGACCATCCAGCCGTCGATCCCCTCGGGATAAAATTGCGGATCGATGGCGCCGTAAAGCGAATTGCTGAAATAGACCCGTCGCCCATCGCGGCTCACTTCGACCATTTGCGGACCGCCGCTGAGCTTGCCGTTTTTGGCGCCGGGATGACTGGCGCGCGCGACGATGCCGCCGATGCGCACCTTGCCGGTGAGCTTGGGATTGAACGGATCCGACACGTCGTATTGCTGCAGATCGCCGGTGCCCCAGCAGGCGACGTAGAGGAAGCGGTCATCCATTGAAAGGTCGATGTCGGTGACAAGCGGCGGGACCGCTTTGAACCCTTTGAGCACGGGCGGCAGCAGATCGGGGTCGGCGGGCTCGGCGGGAATCGAGATGATCTTTTTCACCGCCCATTTGTCGCCGTCGCGGTACCAGGTCCAGATCGATGACGACAGATCTTTGAGGCTGATGACGCAGTTGACGAAGCCGTGCGGCTTGGTCGGGTCGTGCGCCGGCCGCAACTCGAAAACGAGCTGATGCTCCTCGCCGAAATCGATCTCCTGCAAGTGCTTGCGCTTGGTGAAATCCCAGAAATGCAAGCGCCGGCCATATTTGCTGCCGAGCAGGATCTCCGGCACCAATCCATTTTCGAAGGTGTCCGGCGTGCCCCATTCGCTGGTGACCATCGTGTCGAAGCCGAGATGCCACCACACGTCGTAGCCGAGCTGTTGCGGGCCGCGATCGACTTCCCAGCGGCCGAGCGGCTCGAAAGTCTCGTGATCCATGACGAAGACGCCGCCCGGCGCCTTGCCCTCCTTGTTACCGAGCGCGGCCACGTAGATGCCTCCCGGACCGCAATGCACGGTGTGCGGCCGCGTGTAACCGGTCTTCTCGGCGATATCAGCCGGCTCGATGACCTTGACGATCTGCGGTTTGCGGGGATCGGGCTTGGTATCGAGAATGTAGATGCGCGAAGACCGCAAACCTGGAACGACCAGATAGCGCCGCTCCATATGCGGATGCGGAGCGTTCGGACACAAGCACGAGGAGCAGGCGTTCCACCCGAAATGATGGAATTCGTCGCCCGCGTGTGTGGCGGCGACAGTGCCGACGATGCGCGAATACGAAGCGGACGCGGGATCGACATCGACCACCGCAATGGCATCCGGCGATTTTCGGTCGGGATCGAACGCCGCCACATAGGCGAGCTTTTCGGGAGGCGCTTTCGCCGCCAGACGGGGCGAGGGATAGAAGCTCGGGTCAGGCTGCCACGTCGCCATGGATTCCTCCCGTGGTTGAATTCCCTAGGACATGCGATGCAAGGATATCAGCCGGCCGACGCGAGTCGATGGCACAGCACGCCGCATATGGCGGACGGTAAATCGGAACCCGATTGCGACATTAAACGTTTCGATTTGGCCCGGTATCCAATGGTCTCAAGGAGGCCGCCATGGCTCGCGCGGCATCGTCAAAGGTCGACAGAATTGAACACCCGCAATCGCATTACGCGACGCCCGACGAATTGATTGAGGATCGCGCGCTCTCGTTCGAAGAAAAACTCGACGCGCTCAGGATCTGGGAACAAGATGCGCGCCAGATGCTGACCGCGAGCGGTGAGGGGATGCCGGGCAGCGGAGAGGGAACTGATCGGAACGATCATCCCATGCTCGGCCAAGTCGAGCGCGCGAAGGACAAATTGCAACGATCGAAAAAAGCCGCAGTGTCGCGCCGGCGCGCATAGCGTTCACAATCGCGCCGCGTAGCACCGGGCGGGTGCAGACCCGCGCACCATGGCCGCTTCTTTCGACGGCCCCGCCGCTTTGACGGCAGGCTTTCATCCATAACCGTTTTCTAACCTTCTGCCGGACATAGTGGCGCCGGGCGGGTCGTTCGCATCATCGCGCCACTGGGAACGCTGCCGGGCAACGCCCGGCGCGGTCTTTTTCGGAGACGAGACCGCTCACGGAAAAATTGAGGACACGTTGATCGGGTTGTTGAAGAAGCCGTGGTGGGTTGGACCGCTCATCGCCGGCGTGTCGTACAATCACTACCACACTGACAAACCCCCGGAGCCGGCGGCCGTCAGCGGCTATGAGGTCGTGCACAATCGCGGAAACTTGCCGCGCAACGGCCGAGTTGTCGTGGTTGCCACGTGCCCGTCCGGCAAACGCGCGATCAGCGGCGGCTTTTCAACGCCGAGTCCGGCGGATACGACGGATTTTTCCAATCCTGAGGGCAACAACGCCTGGAAGGTGAGCTTCAAAAGCAATGGCGGCAGCGGCAATGCTTCCGTCTATGCGGTGTGCGTGAACGCCAATTGAACTTCCGGCGTGCTCAGCCGTGGCCGGCCTGCCGATACTTGATGTTCACCGCTAACAGATGCTCGCCGAAATGCCGATCGAGCCAGCCGAGAAACGACGACAACAACCGCGCTTCGTCGCCGCGATCGGGCGATCTGATCACGGCTTCTACGGCTTGCGATGGACCCGGCTCCAAATTGATCGAGCCCTTGTAGCGAATGTGGGTCCATCGCGCGGCGTTGCGTTTACCCGACCGCGCGCGCGAGAAAGTCCCGCGGCCGCTGCGGCGGATCTCCGCCTGCTTTTTGATCATGGCGTTGTAAAGGTGGGTACGATCACTGGGGAGTATCTCAAGCGATTTCATGGCCTGCCCCTGATTCGCTGCCGACGGTCAGCATCGCACGTCGGAGCGCAATTGTTGAGGGTTGTTTTTCTGTTTGAAGCAAACAGTCCTGAAATTCAGTTCGCCACACAATATTGTTGGCGTGGACTATGCCAACGGCTTTGCGACGGCCTTGGCGAGAATCGAGACGGCGTTGGTCCGCGGTGAATTCTCGGTCCACGCGATGTAGCGATCCGGCCGAACCAGAATGAATTTGGCTTCGTAGGCGCGCCGGCCCTGGTCAAAGCTGTCGCATACGATTTTTAGCGGTACGTGCAGCGCCTTAGCCGCCTGTGCAAACGCGACCTCGGTCGTCTCATCGCGGTCGAATGCAAATAACGTGAAGCCGTCGCCGAGCTCTTCGAAGACATTGCGGCCTGAGGAGAGAAGCTGTGGCGGCAAATGATGGCCGGCGCGGGCCTTGAACGTGTGCGCGCCCCGGGCGCTGCTCGCCGCGCCTGGCGGGCCGAACACGATCGATGAGCCTTCGTAATGCGGCTCGTAGGTCAGAACATTTGGCGCGCTGAAATTGATGTGCTCCTGCCAGGCGCGCTCAAACTCGGTCCGATCCCGTTCCGGGCTGTAACGACGCAGAAATTCCCGATCGCGGCGAATGCCGGCTTCGATGAAATCCTCCGCGGTCTCCTTGAAGATCGGCCGCCGCTCTTCGCTGTAGCTCGCGAGCAGCGCATCGCTGCCCCAGCCGTTCAGCTTCGCCGCAAGCTTCCAGCCGAGATTGACGACATCGTCTAGCCCGTTGTTAAGGCCATAGGCGCCGTAGGGCGGATGGGAATGCGCGGCGTCGCCGGCGATGAAGATGCGGCCGGCCTGGTAAGTCTCCGCTACCGCGATCCGCAAGTCCCAGAACCCGACATAGTCGAAGTCGCAGCCAAACGGAAAGCCGGCCGCTTTCTGCAGCAAAGCGTGAAAGTCGAAATTATCGCGCGTGGTGTTCGCCGGCACTGGCGAATGAAAGAACCAGCTTTCACCGACATCGACACGGCCGAAAAATTGCCAATAGCCGTTCAACGCGGGGTGGATGACACGATAGGTGGAGCGCGGCGGCAAACGCTTGAGTCCCTCGTGAAGTTCGCGCGAGCGAAACAGCGCCAACACCATCAATTGGTCGAAGTCGGCGCCGCCGCGTGCGATAGCCGTTTGCTCGCGCACCAAAGAATGCGCGCCATCGCAGCCGACCGCGTAATCGCATTGCAATATCGCGCGTCCTGCGGCGCCGTCTTCCGCGATCGTGACGGCGACGGTGTCGGCATGCTGATCGATCGCTTCGGCGGCCCAGCCGAACCGCGTCTCAACATTTTCGAGCTGCGCCAGCCGCGCGCGCAAAACATATTCGGCCTGATATTGCGGCAGACGATCGTTGTTCTGGAAGTAATAAGGGTTGACGATCTCGCGAAGCGGTGGCGCCGCCCAATATTGGTTGTTCAGGTCGTGGTACGCGACGATGCCACTCATTGGATAGGACGGCGGCAGGATGCGCGCGGCGCGCAGCGCGTCCAGAACGCCCCAAAAATAAAAGTGCTCGACCGAACGCTGGGTGAGATTTTGTCCCTTGGGGATACGCTGTGGCTCGCGCCGCCGTTCCACCAGCGCGCAGGAAATACCGCGCTGGCCAAGCTCGACCGCGAGCGCAACGCCGACCGGCCCGCCACCGACGATGACGACTTGAAATTGTTTTTCCATTTGGGGCGATCTTGGACAAACCTAGTTGGTTGGAGTGGTCGATGGCGCTTTGGCTTTTTTGATGCAGACCGGATCGCCTTGTGGAATCGCCACACAATCCCATTCAGGCCCAAAGCCGCTCGCGATTGGCCGGGGGCTCGGGACAAAGATGTAAGCAAGTAGAATAACGACTAGAAACGCGGCGCTTAAAAGAAACGCCAAAATGTCCCCGCGGCCGGGTGGAACCCACGGCCATGATTTCATAAAGACTTTGCAAAAAGCCGGAAGCATTTGCTGATTGGGTGCGATTACTGTCGCACAAGCAGAATTGTGTCGGCCGATTCCGGTACACGCTGCCAGGTGTCGGGATCGGTCTCTACGAATTGCCAGGATTGTCCCCGCGGCGACAGGAGCACGAGCTCGCCCTGATCGATGCGCCAGGCGTTTGGATTAAAGCGCGTGACCAGCGGATCGCAGCCGGTCTTCAGCCGTAGCGCGAGCGCGCCGCTCGGATTATTCACCGGACTGTTCGCCAGCGTCAGCGTGCAAATCAGCTTTCCCGCGCCGCGCGTGATGGCCCAATCGCCGACCATATCTTCGGGCAAATGCACTGGCGCGGAGGCCGCGGTCTGCAGAACGTAGCGGCCCTCTCCAGGCGAAAAACCGTCATACATGCCGCTTTCCACCTGGGTGAGCGCAATGACCGCTTCGCCGTGAGAGTCGAGCAAACTCAAATCGCCGTAATTGTTGAGCGCCCAGCCGGAAATGTTTTTGGTCGAGGGAAACAAGCTCACGCAGCCCTTGTCGACGTCGAGGCGGCGACCGCCCGTTGCCGCCTCGCCACGGAAGGTGAAGTGGCAGATCTTGTTGTGGTCGGCATCGGAGAATTCCCAAGTACCGAGCATTGCGTTCACCGGGTCTTCCGGTTGCTCTTGCGGATTTTGTGGTTGCGGATTTTGCCCCTCCGAACCCGACGAGTTCTGCGACTGATCAGGCTTCGCGCCTTGCGCGAAAGCCGCGCTGCCGCCAAGCGCGACGGCGATGGCCGCAACAATTGCAAATCTTTTGGCCTGCATGTGCTTTAAGCTAGCACGCGGGCGGCATCGCGTCAGCGCCGACGCAACCGTGTCAGCCAATCTCAGGTGTTCCAGGATTTGAACGGCGTTTCCGCGACTGGCGTGAGCGGCGGTTTTCCCGCGGCCCAGGCGGCGATGTTGTCGACGACAAGCTGATCCATCCGGTCGCGGGTGTGAACCGAGGCGGAGCCGACATGCGGAAACAGCACGACGTTGTCCATTGCGATCAATTCCCGCGGCACGTCCGGTTCCTTGGCAAACACGTCGAGCCCGGCCGCCATGATGCGCTTGTCCGCCAGCGCTTTGACCAGCGCCGGCTCATCGACCACCGAGCCGCGGGCTATATTGATGAGAATGCCATTTGGACCGAGCGCGTTGAGCACTTCGGCATTGATCATATTCGCGGTCGCCGGGCCGCCCGGCACGATGACCATCAGCGTGTCGACGTCGCGCGCCATGTCGATGAGCTTCGGGTAGTGGCGATAGCGCAAATGCGGGCGCGGTTGCCGCGCGTGATAAACCACCGGCACCCCGAACGCATCGAGGCGGCGCGCAATGGCTTGTCCGATCGCGCCCATGCCGACAATACCCACGGTGCGATTGCGCAAAGTTCCCTTGGTCAGGGGGTAAGGTTTCTGTAGCCATTTGCCGGCGCGCAAGTGGCGCTCGGCCTGCGGAAACTCACGCACCGTGCACAACAGCAATCCGAGGGCCGTGTCGGCCACCTCCTCGGTCAGGACTCCCGGGGTATTGGTGACAATGACACCGTGCGCCGCCGCCGCTTTGGCGTCGATATGGTCGTAGCCAACGCCGAAGCTCGAAATGATCTGCAATTTGGGAAAGCGCCGCATGAACGCATCGCCCAATAGTTCGCTCGTGGCGGCGCAGGCAATCGCCCGGACCTCGGGATGTAAAGCATAGAAGGAGTGCAGATCCTTCGCTTCGGCGGACTTGTGCACAGTGCCGATGGCTTCAAGCCCCTTGACGATCAGCGGCTTCAACGGTCCCAGCAGAATGACTTCGCGATTAATGGCATTCATTATTGATCCTCACACCAGCATCGTGACCGGCGACTCAATCAATCGTTTGACCGTCGCCAGAAGTTCGGCGCCCAGGGCGCCATCCACCACGCGATGATCGCATGACAGGGTCAAGCTCAGCATACTGGCGAAAGCGACACCGCCGTCGTCGGTCTCGATCGCCTGCCGCAGCGCCGCTCCGACCGCCAGGATCGTCGCGTGGGGTGGATTGATAATTGCGGAAAATTCGCGCACGCCATGCATGCCGAGGTTTGAGATCGCCGCCGCGCCGCCCTGATATTCCGCCGGCTTGAGCTTCTTGGCGCGGGCGCGCGCCACCAGATCCTTCATTTCGGCCGAAATCGCGCTCAAGGATTTTGTTTCGGCATGGCGGATCACCGGCGTGATCAGCCCACCTTCGAGCGCCACCGCCACGCCGATATCGGAATGGACAAAACGCAAGATCCGATCGCCGGCCCAGACCGCGTTAGCCGCGGGCACCCGCTGCAAGCCAAGGGCAAGCGCGCGGATGATGAAATCGTTGACCGACAGCTTGAAGCCAGCATTGCCGTCATGATCCTTGGGCGCGGCATCATTGGCTTCCTCGCGCAGCGCGATGAGCCGACCGATATCGGCGTCCGTGGTCAGATAGAAGTGCGGAATCGTTTGCGCGGCTTGCGTCAATCGGGCGGCGATGGTGCGACGCATGCCGTCGAGCGGCACTTCCTGATAGCTTCCGGGCTCGAATAGCGCCTTGATCTCAGCCGCGCTCGGTCCGACGGCACCAGGTCCGGCCAGGGCGACGCCCGCAGCCTGTGGAGCAGCGGCAATGTCGCGCGCGACGATGCGGCCGCGCGGCCCGGAGCCGCGCAATTGCGCAAGATCAATGCCGGCTTCGCCGGCCAGGCGCCGCGCCAGCGGCGTGACAGTCGCGCCGCCGGGTAACCGCGCCGGCCCATAATTGCGCGCCGGCGTGCGCACTTCGAAAAACGGATCGAGTGCGGCGCGCGGCCGCTCGTCAGCGTTAGCCGCCGCGGCGGGCGCATCGCGCCGGATGCCACGATCGGCGGATTGCGGCGGCGGCCTGTTTTCTGTCGCCGTCGCGCTCGCAGCCGCGCCGCCGCCGTCCGCGATCACGCCGACCACCGCGCCGACCGGCGCCACCGCACCGGCCGGCACGCGGATTTCGGCGAGCACCCCGGCCGTGGTCGACGGCACTTCCATCGACACTTTGTCGGTTTCGATCTCGAACAGATTGTCGCCCGGCTTGACTTCTTCGCCCGCGGATTTGAACCACTTGGTGATTTTGCCCTCGGCGACAGTTTCGCCGAGTTGTGGCATCAGGACGTCCATCACTTGATCCGTTCCCAAGTGACTTCCAGCGTCGAGTTCGGCGCGCGCAGGGTGAGACGATCGCCGTTCAATTCGTAGCGCCGCACCAGATCGCCATTGTCGCCGGGCTGCAAACTGTCCTGCCGATGATGCGTGACGGTGCCGGCCGCTTCGTCCACCGTATAGGTGCCGAAATAGGCGATGCAATCTTTGACTGCGGTAAACGCTTCTTGCGGCGACATCACCGCTTCGGCGCGCGTGCGTTTGACGTCGGGGGCAATCTGCACCGCCATCTCGCCATGCGGGCCGTAATAAATCATGCCCTTCGGATTGGCGCCGCGATCCCAATTGTCGCCGTTGATGCGCGTGCCGACATAGCGCCACGCGCCGAGTAGCTTGTTGGCCACTTCGCCGTCAGTCATGCCGCGCCCGCCCGCCCGCGTGACTCGCCGATCACCACGTCACCGAAATGTACTGGGTCTCGGTGAACTCCATGAGGCCTTCATGGGCGCCTTCGCGGCCGAGCCCAGATTGCTTGACGCCGCCGAACGGCGCCGCCGGATCTGACACTAGCCCGCGATTAAGCCCGATCATGCCGAAGTCGAGTTTCTCCGACACCCGCATGCCGCGGCTCAAGTCCTTGGTATACAGATAAGCGACAAGGCCATATTCGGTGTTGTTGGCGCGGGTAATGACTTCGTCCTCCGATTTGAAGGACTGAATCGAAGCCACCGGCCCGAAGATTTCCTCGTTGAGCATTTTGGCGTCATCGGAAACGTTGGCGAGCACGGTCGCTGGGTAGAAATAACCGGGACCGCTAGGCGCCTTGCCGCCGGTGAGCACTTTGGCGCCCTTCTTCACCGCGTCATCGACGAGCTCAATCACCTTGTCGCGACCGTCCTTGTTGACGAGCGGTCCAAGCGAAACGCCATCGTCAAGGCCATTGCCCATTTTCAGGCCGCCCATTTTCGCGGTCAGCTTGCGGGCGAATTCGTCATGCACCTTCTCATGTACATAGAAGCGATTGGCGGCGGTACAGGCCTCGCCCATGTTCCGCATTTTCGCGACCATGGCGCCGTCGATCGCAGCGTCGATGTCGGCGTCGTCGAACACGATAAACGGCGCGTTGCCGCCGAGCTCCATTGCCGGCTTGACGACATTATCGGCGGCTTCGTGCAGGAGCTTGCGGCCGACCTCGGTCGAGCCGGTGAAGGACACCACGCGCACCCGCGGGTCATGCAGCATGGCGCTGACCACTTTGCCGGATGAACGCGAGGGGATGACATTGACGGCGCCGGCCGGCACGCCGGCTTCTTCCAGGATCGGCATCAGCGCCAGCATAGTGAGCGGCGTGTCGGAGGCCGGCTTGAGCACCACGGTACAGCCGGCGGCAAGCGCCGGTCCGATCTTGCGCGTCGCCATCGCCGCCGGGAAATTCCACGGCGTGACCAGCACGGCGACACCGGCCGGCTTGTGATGGACGAATATGCGGGCGCCGGAAGACGGTGCGACCGAATTCTGGCCGATGTTGCGCACCGCTTCCTCGGCATACCAGCGGAAGAATTCAGCGGCATAAGCGACTTCGCCGCGGGAATCGGACAGCGCCTTACCGTTCTCGATGGTGATGAGCTTCGCCAGCCGCTCGGCATCGCGCATGATCAATTCGTAGGACTTCCGCAAAACCTCGGCGCGTTCGCGCGGCTTCTTGCCGGCCCAAGCGGCGAATGCGCCGCTCGCGGCATCGAGCGCGGCCATAGCATCCTCGACCGTGGCGCTCGCCACCGAAGCGACTTTGTTCTCGGTCGCCGGATCGATAACGTCAAAACGCCCGGCGTCGGACGATTTCCGCCATTTGCCGCCGATCCACAGATCGGTCGGTACATTGGCGAGCAGATTGTCATACATGGCCATGGCTCTACCTCGTTCTCTTCCTCGTCATGCCCGGGCGTGACCCGGGCATCCATGCGGCGTCTCGCTGTATGGATTGCCGGGTCGAGGTCCGGGCATGACGCTTAAGATTCCATCGCGCGTTTCACCCGGTCGACGATCCGCTCGACGCTCGGCAGCGCAAGGTCTTCCAGGATATCGGCGGCCGGCAGCGGAATATGCGGCGTGGTGATCCGCACCGGCGGCCCGTCAAGGTCGTAAAAGGCTTCGTCGGCGACGATCGAAACGATCTCGGCGCCCCAGCCGCACAGCCGCGGATTCTCTTCGACGGAGAACAGGCGATGCGTCCGCGCTACCGAGCCGAGAATCGTCTGCGTGTCCAATGGCACCAGCGAGCGCACATCGATGACTTCGCAGTCGATGTCGTGCTCGGATTTAAGTTTCTCAGCCGCAGCCACCGCGCGCGGCACCATCAGCGCCAGCGCGAGGATGCTGGCATCCTTGCCCGGCCGCACGATACTTGCCGTGCCCAGGCGATCGACGATCTCGCCGTCCGGCACGTCGCCTTTGATCGGATAAAGCGATTTGTGCTCAAGGAAAATCACCGGATCGGGATCGCGCACCGCCGCGGCGAGAAGCCCGATAACGTCACGCGGCGACGATGGCGCCACCACTTTCAGTCCGGGAATCATCATGCACCAGTTTTCGACGCTCTGCGAATGCTGCGCGCCAAATCGGGAGCCGGCGCCGTTGCCGGTCCGCACCACCAGCGGACATTTGACCTGGCCGTTGGACATGTAGCGGCTCTTGGCAAATTCGTTGGCGATGTAGTCGAAGCAGACTGCAAAAAAGTCCGAAAACATGATCTCGGCAATCGGCTTCAATCCAGTCATTGCCGCGCCCATCGCGGCGCCGAGGATCGCCTGCTCGGAAATCGGCGTGTCGCGCACGCGCAGCGGTCCAAACTGTTCGTAGAGGCCGACCGTCGCCTTGAACACCCCGCCGGCTTTGCCGATGTCCTCGCCGAGAAACACCACGTCGGGATCGCGCGCCATCTCCTGGGCGATGCCGCGGGCCACCGCTTCGCGATAGGTCAATTCCGCCATGCGAAGCCTCCGTCGGCATAGACATCGGTTGTGAGAATGTCGAGTGCCGGCGGCGCCGCCGCCTTGCACTTCTCGGTGGCCTCGTCGACCCGCCGTTTCGCATGGAGTTCGATGCTGGCGATGATGTCCTCGCTGACGCCGAATTGCTTCAAGCGCTCACGATAGATTTTTATCGGATCGCGCTCCTTCCATTTCTCGAGCTCGCCTTCGGGACGGTATTTGGCCGGGTCCGCGCGCGAATGCCCGCTGTACCGATAGGTGAGGCACTCGATCAGCGAGGGGCCGCCGCCGGCGCGCGCCTTTTCATAGGCCGCCGTGGCGGTGCGGTAGACGATGTCGGCATCGTTGCCGTCGATCACGATGCGCGGCAGGCCGTAGGCGGCGGCCCGGTCGGCCGCCGGATTCGGCACTGCGGTGACATCGCCGATCGGCGTGTATTCCATGTAAAGATTGTTCTCGCAGACAAAGATCACCGGCAATTTCCAGACCACCGCGAAATTCAGCGCTTCGTGAAAAGCGCCGATATTGGTCGTGCCGTCGCCGAAGAAGCAAACCGAAACGTCCTTCTGTCCCTTGTACTGCGCGCGCCACGCCGCCCCGCAGGCGATCGGCAAATGCGCACCGATGATCGCGTAGGAGCCCATCACGCCATGATCGACCGAGGTCAGATGCATCGAGCCGCCTTTGCCCCGCATCAATCCGTTGTCGCGCTGCATCAGCTCGCCGAGCACCTTCTCGATCGGCACGCCGCGGGCCAGCGTGTGGGCATGACCGCGATAGGTGCAGAACGACAGGTCGCGCGGCTGCATGGCCGCCGCGCAGCCGGCCGCGACCGCCTCCTGGCCCAGCGAAAGATGGCTCGTGCCCTTCACCAGGTTCTGCAAAAACAGATCGAATGCCCGCTGCTCGGCCTCGCGAATTTCGACCTGCATACGGTACATGCGCAGCCGATGTTCCTCGCCGATATCGTCATTGAGGCTCGCATTCGGCGCGAGCGCGCGGTCTTCGACTTTGGCCATGAAAGGTCCTTAAGATGCCCTATAGCGAGGGGGCGGCCGCAACTTAGCGCCAGTGGTCAATGTCAGGCAATGCACGCGCGCCCGGTGCCAAACCCGGCCCGCACCGCTTGCGATAGGCCCAACGAACGCCTAATTGAGCCACGGGAGGGTTTCGATGACTCAATCCCTGGATTCGCGAACGTCCCAACCCTTCGCTTATCGTTTTTTCGGTGGCCCGCCCCTTGCGGTGATCGGCCGGCTTATCCTGCTGTCGATCCTGGTCGGGGTCATTCTCGCCGCTATCGGGCTTGATCCATGGAATATCATCGAATCCGTTGAGCGGCTTCTCGAACATATCTGGAACATGGGATTCGATGCGGTGCGCTGGTTGTGGCGCTATTTCCTGTTGGGCGCGGTGATCGTTGTGCCGATCTGGTTTTTGGCGCGCCTGGCCAAGGCGCCGCGCGGACTGTAAGGCGCGGATCAAAACAACGCGGCCGGGCGAGTGCCCGGCCGGGTTCTCTTTCGTATCAGCTCGGCGTGCTTATTCGTCGGAATGGGAGCCGGACGGCGTTCCGTCATCGTCGCCGCGGACGGAATGATCCATGGCGTGGTCGCGCGGTCCGCCGCCGCGATGCCGCCGGCGGCGCCGGTGCAGCGGGAAGCGATCTTGCGATCCGTCATAGCCGTTCGGGCCGTTTTGCCCAGGCGGCCCGTTATTGCCGTGCTGCGGCTGCTGATGCTGCGGCTGAGCGCCGGTGATGAACGACGGCAGGCGGTCGACGTCGCCTTGGTTTTCCGATCCCGAATGTTGCTGCGACCGCGGCTGAAATTGCTGTTGCGGCTGATGGTGCTGCTGATTGTGATGTTGTTCGCGCGGATAATAAGGCTGCGGCTCGCGCGGGGCGAACGGCTCGCCGCCGACATGGGGCTGCTCGCCATCGCCGTCGTCGTAGCTGTCATCGGCCGCCGTGCGCATCTCGCCGGGCGGCTGCTGCTGGTAATAGGGCTGACTCTGCCGGAGCTGCTCCTGCGCCGCAGCGATGACGCGGAAATAGTGCTCGGCGTGTTGATAATAATTTTCCGCTGCAACCGGGTCCCCGGAACTTTGCGCGTCACGCGCAAGCTGAAGATACTTTTCGGCGACATGGGACGCCGTACCGCGAATTTTTACGTCCGGCCCGTTGGACTCGTACATTCGCGATAATGGATTTTGATGATGATGCCCACCTTTGCGGTTACGACCGCGCATGCGTTTGTTCTGACCGTTTCTCATGGCTTGCTGTTCCGCCAACCCCCGTTTACAGCGACGGCGCCTTTGCCGCCGATTCTCTTCGAGTTCACCAGATTCCATCGTGCGGCGCGGGCCGCGCGAAATTTGCTAACCTTAATTTCCGGTCTCTAACCCAGTCCCAATTCAGTTTCCCAACGTCACAAGTTCGATAGTCGCGCTGCATCGGGAAAACTGCTCCTCGCGCGCCAATTGCGTGCAGGCCGAACCCATGAAGCGTCACGATCTGAGCACGATCTGAATCTGGCGATCCTGTATGCCGTCCAATCCGGCTTTCGCTATTCAGCTTCGCTTTTTCTGCCTGACCTGCGCTGCCGACCTCTTGGAGAAATCATGCTCCGGGCGTTCAGGGCAACGCGGCGCCCTCATTCTAGGGCGATTCCGTGACCGCAAGCTAATCGGTTCCGGCCAATATTCCAAGTGCTTTTTTATTCCTCACGCCTGTTTGCCGGATCTGCAATCCAGACCTGCGATGTTGTCCGTCATAGCTCGCAGCGAACATTCTCTGCAATCAAGGCGCGCGGTATGCCGTTAAGATCGGGTTGCGGCGCCATCGGCGCAAGCCCTGCCGCCGTAATTAGTGCTGCAACCGGTTCCACCTGATCCTTTCCCAGCTCAACCACCAGGACGCCATGGCGCGCCAGGAGTGGCGCCGCAGATGCCGCCAGCGCCCGATAGTAATGCAACCCGTCGGCACCACCGTCGAGCGCGCCGCGCGGGTCGAACAGTCGCACCTCGGGCGCAAGCCGATCGAGATCTGCGGTGGCGATATAGGGCGGGTTCGAGACGACGAGGTCAAAGGGACCGCTGAGCGCGGACGCCATGTCGCAGACGACGTAGGCGGCGCGGCTCACGCCGAGACGGCCGGCATTGTCGCGGGCGACAGCGAGCGGTGCCGCGCCGATGTCGGTGCCGACGGCAAACGCATTTGGCAGTTCGCTGAGGAGCGCCAGCACGATTGCGCCAGAGCCCGTCCCGATATCGGCGATGCGCCAGGCCCGCGACCGCGGCCCCCGGCGGTCAAGTGCGCGCAGCGCGGCGGTCACGACGGTTTCGGTTTCCGGCCGTGGCACCAGCGTCGCGCCGGTCACCCGCAGCGGCAGCGACCAGAATTCCTTCGTTCCGGTAATCCGCGCCACCGGCTCGTGTGCGAGCCGCCGCCGCGCCAATGCGGCGATTGCGTTTTGTTGTTCGGCCGAGAGCTGCTCTTTGGCGCGGGCGGCCAGCGCGGCGTGGTCAAGCCCCAGCGCGAGGCCGATCAGCACGCGCGCATCGAGTTCCGGCGAATCGATGCCGCCGGCGCGAAATTCCGCGGCCCAGGCGCGCCGGCAGTCGGCAAGGTTGACGCCTTTGACTGCGGCGGGTGTAACGGCTTGTCGCGTTCTCAAGCGTGCTTTCACGCGTCTTCTCACGTGTCCTGCGCGGCAAGCTGTGCCGCCTGATTTTCCGCGACCAAAGCGTCGATGATTTCGCCAAGCGCTTCGCCCTCGAGAATCTGCGGCAGCTTGTAAAGCGTCAGGTTGATCCGGTGATCGGAAACCCGCCCTTGCGGATAGTTGTAGGTGCGGATCCGCTCGGAGCGATCCCCGGTCCCAACCTGGCCGCGTCGCTCGGCGGCGCGCGCCGCATCCTGCCTCTGCCGCTCGAGGTCGTAGAGCCGCGTGCGCAGCACGGCGAGCGCCTTGGCGCGGTTGCGGTGCTGGGACCGGTCTTCCTGCATCATGACGATGATTCCCGAAGGAATATGCGTCACCCGCACCGCCGATTCGGTCTTGTTGACATGCTGGCCGCCGGCGCCGCTCGAACGCAGCGTGTCGATCTTGAGATCGGTATCGTTGATGGCGACGTCGACGTCTTGCGCTTCCGGCAGCACCGCAACCGTCGCGGTCGAAGTGTGGATACGGCCGGAGGCTTCGGTGTCGGGGACGCGTTGCACGCGATGCACGCCGGATTCGTATTTGAGCCGGGCGAAGGCGCCGCGGCCGCGGATCTCGGCGACGATTTCCTTATAGCCGCCCATCGAGCCTTCGCTGGCAGCGACAATCTCGACTTTCCAGCCCTGCTTGGCGGCATAGCGCTCGTACATCCGGAATAGATTGCCGGCGAACAAAGCGGCTTCGTCGCCGCCGGTTCCGGCGCGGATTTCGAGGATGACGTTGCGCTCGTCCATTGCATCTTTAGGCAACAGCGCGAGCCGCAATTCTTGTTCGAGCGCGACGCGGCGCGCTTCAACTTCCGGCTTTTCCGACTCCGCGATCGCGCGCATTTCCGAATCGGTTGCGGGGTCCGCGATCAGCGCGGTGAGGTCATCCAATTCGCGCCGCGCGGCGCGATAAGATCTGACCGCGTCGACCACGGGAGCGAGCTCGGCAAATTCCCGCGATAGTTTCACATAGGTTTCGGCCGGCAAAGCCGCGGCCAGGTCGCGTTCCAATGCGGCATGCCGTGTCACGAGGGCATCGAGTTTCTGATCGGGTAACATCTTGCGCCGCGCCGATGGTTAGATTTGATTAAACTTGCCGAAAGTTAGATTTCTCGAACGTTAGACTTGCAGGCCGTTTTCACCGGCGAACTTTTCAAGTTGCGCGCGAATCGGTGTGCCACGCGGGGATTTGTCTATCAATGGACTAAGCAACGCGGCGGCCTTGCGGCAGTCGACATCGAGCAGCATCGCCTTGACCGGTCCGACCGCAGAGGCGGTGAGCGACAGCGAGCGATAGCCGATGGCGACAAGCGCTAAGGCGCCGAGCGGCTGCGAGGCCAGTTCTCCACAAACCGTCGCCGGCTTGCCGTGCGCGCGCGCTTTATCGGCGATGTCCTTGAGGGCGCGTAGGACGGGCGCCGAGAGCGCATCGAAGCGGTCCGACACTCGCGGATTGCCGCGATCGATCGCGTAGAGGAACTGCACCAGATCGTTCGAGCCGACGGAGACAAAGTCGACCCGATCGAGCAATTCGTCGAGTTGATAAAGCAGCGACGGCACCTCCACCATGCTGCCGACCTCGACTTGGTCCGGCAGTTTATGACCGTGGCGCCGGAGGTGCGTCAATTCACGCTCAACGAGCTCCCTGGCTTGATCGAATTCCTGCACCGTGGAGACCATCGGGAACATGATCTTGAGTGCGCGCCCACTGCCGGCGCGAAGCAGCGCCCGCAATTGGGTGCGCAGCAAGCCGGGGCGGTCGAGGCCAAGCCGGATGGCGCGCCAGCCCAGCGCCGGGTTTTCCTCCTCAACGTTACGCATATAGGGCAGCAACTTGTCGCCGCCGATGTCGAGGGTGCGGAAAGTCACTGGCTTGCTGCCGGCGGCGTCCAGCACCGCGCGGTAGAGCGCATATTGCTCGCTGGTTCGCGGGAAGCTCGGCGCGACCATGAACTGCAACTCGGTGCGGAACAGGCCGATGCCGCCTGCACCGGTGTCGGCGATGTGCGGCAGGTCGACGCTCAAGCCGGCATTGAGAAGAAGCTCGATCTGCTGGCCGTCCCTGGTGATGCAGGGCTTGTCGTGCAGCGCCGCATATTGCTGCTGCCGGCGGGCACGCAGCCGCACCCGCTCGGCATAGGCCGCTTCCATATCGGGAAGTGGACGGACGTGCAGATCGCCGGTCAAGCCGTCGACGATGATCGCATCGCCCGGATCGGCGATGCCGGTTGCGTTCTCGATGTCGCCGACAGCCGGAATGCCAAGCGCCCGCGCCACGATAGCGACATGCGAGTGCGGTCCGCCCTCTTCAAGCACCAGGCCGCGCAGGCGCTTGCGGTCATAATCAAGAAGCGCCGCCGGACCCATCGAGCGGGCAACGAGAATGGCGTTTTCCGGCAGGCTCTCGCGCGAGGGAGCATGATCGCGGCCGGTGAGCTGGCGCATCAGACGATTGGCGAGGTCGTCAAGGTCGTGCAATCGCTCGCGCAGAAACGGATCGGTTTGCCGCAGCATCCGGGCCCGGGTATCGGATTGCACGCGCTCCACGGCGGCCTCGGCGGTAAGCCCGGTCATCACCGCTTCTTCGAGCTTGTGCACCCAGCCGCGGTCATAGGCGAACATCCGATACGCTTCCAAGACATCGCGATGTTCGCCGCCCTCGACCACGTCGCCGTGCTCGAGCATTTCGTCGAGGCTAGTGCGCAGGGTTTCCACTGCCGAGCTCAGATGCGCCAATTCCTTTTGTATGTCGTCGGCGATGAAATTGGTCACCACAACGCGCGGCTCGTGCAATACGACGTGCCCCAGCGCAATTCCTTCGCTCAGGGCCGAGCCTTTGACATGAACGGAACGTCGCGCGGCCGGCTCGGCGCCCGGCAGCGCCAGCGCCGAGAGCTCGCCCGAGGCGATCATCTCGGCCAGCACCATCGCCGTGGTTTGCAGCGCCTCGACTTCTTCTTCCGAATAGGTCCGCCGCGCCCGGTTCTGCACCACCAGCACGCCCAGCGTATTGCCGGCGCGCAGCACCGGCACGCCGAGGAACGAGTGATAGATTTCCTCGCCGGTTTCCGGCCGGTAAGAAAACGCCGGATGCGCTTGCGCATTCGACAGGTTGATCGCGCTCGCTTGGCTGGCCACCAAGCCGACCAACCCTTCGTCGGCCCGCATCACGGTGCGGTGCACGGCGTCGCGATTGAGGCCTTCGGTGGCATACAGTTCGAGGGTGGAATCGACGCGCAGCACATAGACGGAGCAGACCTCCGCAACCATGTTGGCGGCGATCAGCACCACGATCTTGTCAAGGCGTTCCTGCGCGCTGACCGGCTCCGCCATGACTTCGCGAAGCCGACGCAGCAACACGCGCGGACCACCAAGCGCGCCACGCATGGCGTGAGGTCCCTCGGGCCGGGCTATGACCGGAGCGTTAGCCCGTGACGCGCCGGTCGTCGTCAAAGAGGAATTCGCCCAGATCGGGTCCGAAAGCGAATGTCCTAAAGCCTATATCGAATGCGGCATGCAAACCGCAAGCCAAAGACAGCGGTATGACGGATCGGGCTATTGTGCGCCGCAACGCAAACGCGGCAAATCAGGCCGCTTTGTCGAGTCCATACAGCGAATGCAGCGTGCGCACCGCGAGTTCGGTGAAGGCGGCGTCAATCAAAAGCGAAAATTTTATCTCGGAGGTGGTGATAGCGCGAATATTGATGGACCGCTCGGCCAACGCCTTGAACGCCTGCGCCGCCACGCCGGCATGGCTGCGCATGCCGATGCCGATTACCGAGACCTTGGCCACATCGGTCGCGCCGTCGAGCCGGGCGTAACCGACCGCACGCTTGACTTTGGCGATCACATCAAGCGATCGCTGATAATCCGAGGCCGGCACCGTGAAGGTGATGTCGGTTGTCTTGCCGTCGCCCGAAACATTCTGGACGATCATGTCGACATTGACATTGGCCTCGGCGAGCGGTCCGAAAATCGCTGCCGCGACTCCCGGCTTGTCCAGAACTTCACGGACGGAGATTTGCGCCTCATCGCGTGAGAAGGCGATGCCGGTAACGGTGTGCTGCTCCATGATTTCCCCCTCGTCGCAAATCAGTGTTCCGGGCGGGTTGTCGTGCGGATTGATCTTTTCCGGCGGATCGAAGCTCGAGCGGACGAAGATCCGCACATTGTGCATCATTCCAAGTTCGACCGAACGCACCTGCAAGACCTTGGCGCCGAGCGAGGCGAGCTCAAGCATTTCTTCGAAGGCGACACGTTCGAGTCGCCGTGCGCGCGGCACGACCCGCGGATCGGTCGTATAGACGCCATCGACGTCGGTGTAGATGTCGCAGCGATCGGCGCGTATCGCCGCCGCGATCGCCACCGCCGAAGTGTCCGAGCCGCCGCGCCCGAGCGTGGTGATGCGGCCGGTTTCCGGATGAATGCCCTGGAAGCCGGTGATCACTGCCACCTCTTTGCGTTCGGTGAAACGCCGAACCAATTCCTCGCCGTTGATATCAATAATCCGCGCCGAGCCGTGTACCTCGCTGGTTGCGATCGGCAGCTGCCAGCCCTGCCAGGAGCGCGCATTGATGTCGAGGTCCTGCAGCACGATCGCGAGCAGTCCGGCGGTGACCTGCTCGCCGGTGGCGACAACCACATCATATTCGCGGGCATCAAAAATGCGCCGCTGCTGGAGTGCCTCCTCGCACCAAGTTATGAGCTGGTCGGTGGTGCCGGACATCGCCGAGACCACGACGGCGACGTCATTGCCGGCGTCGACCTCGCGCTTGACGTGGCGCGCGACGTTACGGATGCGGTTGATATCGGCGACCGAGGTTCCGCCGAATTTCATCACGAGGCGAGCCATTGGAGTCGATACGATCGGTGGTGTCGGACTACGGGATCAGTTTGCGCGCCGGATTTTCACTCATCCGATGCAAATGCGCCGGCCGGCATGTCGTTACCGGACCGGCGCCAAGGCGCGCGTATACATACCGGCGGGATGCGCGGTCCGCAACATGGCCGCGAGAAATGGTAAGTAAAATGGCAAGTAAAGGGCCGAATTGATCGGCCAAATGCCCGTGGACATCAGCGCCAGCCCCGCTTGTTTTGACAGGCCACAAGTATGCCGATTTAACGCTGCGGCAACCATGCCAATGGGGTCACCACGGCCGCGGCTTGTCACGCGTTAGCAAAGCCGCAATGCGGGGGATATGGCTACGCGTCAGACCCGTCAGCGCCGTCACGCTTGTCAAGCGAAACGGCGCGTGACATCTCACCGAAACAGGCGGCCGTCGCCATCAGCGACGACCAGAATGCGACCCAAAGCAGGGCAGGCATGACCTTCTCCTCCTCTGCGGGTTGGGTCACCTGAACGTCATTCATTCAACGTTTGAGCGTCAGCGCAGTTCCGGCAGTTTATTTGCTCGAGGAAAGAGATGAACGAACACACACAACAAAAAATCGGCGTGGTCGGCGGCGGCCTGATGGGTCACGGCATCGCTTATTTGTTCGCTGCGGCTGGTCATCACGTCAATGTGTTTGAACCTTTTGCCGATCTGCGCAATTCGCTGCCGCAGCGGTTGCGTGCGATCGTCGAATTGCTCGGTGACGATCCGCGGCTCTTGACGCGGATTGCAGCGCACGATTCGCTTGATTCCGCGATGCGCGGCGCAGACTGTGTTTTTGAAGCAGCGCCGGAGAAGTTGCCACTCAAGCAGGAGATCTTCGCCGCCGTCGAAAAGCTGGTCGCGCCGTCGACCATACTCGCCAGCAACAGTTCGGCAATTCCCTCGACCGAGATCGGTCGGCATCTCGCCCATCGCGACCGGATGGTTGGCACGCATTTCTGGAATCCGCCGCATCTGGTGCCGCTGGTCGAAGTCATTCAAAACGAAAGGACGAGCGACGAGGTCGTCGAGCGAACCATGCAACTGCTGCGTCGGGCCGGAAAAGTGCCGGTGCATGTGCGCCGCGACATTCCCGGATTCGTCGGCAACCGGCTTCAGCACGCGATGAAACGCGAAGCTATCGCGCTAATCGCAGCTGGCGTCTGCGATGCCGAGACGATCGACACAGTCGTGCGCGAAGGATTCGGCGCGCGCACCGCGGTGCTCGGGCCCATGGAGCAAGCGGACCTCGTCGGCCTCGATCTCCAACTCGATGTCGCGGAGGTGCTTTATGGTGACCTTGACCGCACCGCGGGGCCGCACCCGTTCCTGCGCGACAAGGTCAAGGCCGGCAAGCTTGGCATGAAGACGGGCGAGGGCTATCGCAAATGGAGCGCGAAAGAAGCTGATGCGGTGCGCGGCCGGCTGTCGCGCTTTCTCGCCGATCAGGCCAAAGCGCGAAAGCGAAGTGCGTCGCGCGCGGACGAGCGGACGGGATAGCACCGCGCCGCCCATTTATAGTGACCCGCTCGAGCCGACACCGTGGTCGCAATGTGGATTCGCGCCGAATTCTTGCGACGGGACCCTGTTCTTGACCCGGCGATAGGCGGGGTGGAAGATATTCGCTTCAGAGCCGCGGCTTGCGGATAAGCGCGGCGGTTGTGAATGCCGTTATCTTCCCACTCGGCCCAGCGGGATAAAACCGAAAGTGTGACCCAAGGGAGAGCTTGAATATGCCGAATAGCTTAAAGCCGGTACGCCGTCGCACGTTTATCCAGGCGGGTCTTGCGCTCGGCGCCAGTCAAGTCATTGGCGCGCCGTTCATCATTACCGCGCGCGGCGACGAACCAGTCAAAATTGGGATGGTCAATCCTCTCACCGGCGTACTCGCGGCCTTGGCGCAAAGCGAGGTGGACGGCGCCAAATATGCCGAGGCTGAAATCAACAAAAAGGGCGGGATCCTCGGCCGTCCGGTTCAGCTTCTCATCGAAGATTCCGCCAATGACGTCGGCACTGGCGTGCAGAAGACGCGTAAATTGATCGACCGCGACAACGTCAATGTGATCCTTGGCGACGTGAACTCCGGCATTGCTTATGCAATGTCGCAGGTGACCAACGAGAAGAAAGTGTTTCACATCGTGCCGGGCGGCCACACCGACCCGATCACCGGAACAAATTGCAAATGGAATGTATTCCGCGTTTGCAACACGACGTCGATGGAAGCCAATGCGGTGACGCCGGAACTGGTCAAGCGGTTCGGCAAGAAATGGTTCTTCATTACGCCCGATTACGCTTATGGCCACACCTTGCAGGAGGCCTTCGTCAAGGCGCTGACCAAAGCCGGCGGCAGCTATGACGGCGATATGCTGCCGATCAACAACACCGATTTCTCGGGCACGCTGATCAAGGCTAAGGCCTACAAGCCCAATGTGCTCCTCAACAATATGGGCGGCCTGACGCAGATCAATTGCATGAAGCAGTTCACTCAGTTCGGCATGCAGAAGGAGATGGCGCTCGGCGGCGGGTTGTTTGAATTGGAGAGCGTCAAAGGTTGCCCACCCGACGCTCAGACCGGCTGGTGGGACATGGAATGGTGGTGGAACCAGCCCAACGTGCCCGAAGTCGTGAAATTCGTCGCCGACTATCGCGCCACCGTGAACAAGACGCCGTCGGCGCGTGATTGGTTCGGTTATGTGTCCATGCATTCGGTTCGGCTTGCCGCGGAGAAGGCAAAATCGCTCGATGGGCCGAAGCTCGCGGTGGCGCTGGAAGATCTGGAGCTGCCGCCCGACGTCGCGCTACAGCCGGGCAGTGTGCGCTATCGCGCCGGAGATCATGAATTGATGCCGAACATTTTCGTC
>Ga0307479_10000923_pt1 | contig 26483 bp, 28 predicted proteins | sample atmos_gasesECM4C_FD_203743 | JGI IMG/M metagenome (GOLD analysis project Ga0307479, IMG submission 203743) | Hardwood forest soil microbial communities from Morgan-Monroe State Forest, Indiana, United States - atmos_gasesECM4C_515 | ecosystem: Environmental > Terrestrial > Soil > Temperate... | reverse complement strand
TAAACCTTGCTACCTCGGAGAACGGAATACAAATGTAGAGGAGGATTTTCGACGGAGTGCCTCAGTAGCTTCGCCGACTGCATGACCTAATTTGCCCTCTGCTGACTTCTGCGCCACGATCAGGATGGATCGCTTCATCCTCAGTCACGATTTCGTGACGTGCCGCAGATCTCCCGAGGTAAGTTCGACCGCCTTCGACGCGCAACCACCGGATTTACCACCAGTGAGCTTGATGGATATGGGCTTCGCAGTCATATGCCCGCTCGCCCGCCACCGTAGGCCTCCTATCCGGTTCTTGTTCATAGGCTCGCGTCTTTGCTCCACGCTTCTTTCAGGCCCCGCCTCGCGGCGAATGTTATTTCGCCCTTGCGCTTCGCTATGACTTCACCTCCATCAGGTTGTCAAAGGGACTTTCACCCCCGAACTGTCGAACGTGCTCGGCACACATACCAAAAGGCGAGCCCGAAGGCTCGCCTTTGCTATGGGACCCAAGACGAAGTGGCGCAACGTCTACGCGCGCGGAATTCCGTGGCGTCCGCTCGCGGATTGATTGGCGGGATCGGAGATCCACTGCCAGGCGCGGCGGCCGTTTTCCTTCACGATGGTGCGCGCCTCGCCATACTCCACCAGGCGGTTCAAAACCGTGGTTACCGAGGCGAGTGGGTCTTTGTGGCGCGAGAGGATCGGCGGAATCTTCTGTTGGATCAGTTCACACACTTCACGCGCGCCCAGCGGCCGTTCGGCCTCCATCAGCACCATGCGACAGGCCTTGGTGAAGCCGGGCTGGCGCCCGTTGCTCTTGCGATCGACCAGTTCGAGTAATTCTTCGTTGAGGACTTCATCGCCGAACAGGTTGGCGAGGCCTACGATGGTTTGCTTGACCGTGCCGATGCGTTTCATCACATCTGCGCGCTGACGCATCAACTGCCGCAGTTCTTCGTGAGCCTGACGGACAACTTCCAGCACGTGCGGATCGTTGCTGCCCGGCATGACTTTGTTCCCGCTGATCTCACTGCGCCCGATTTCCATGACATCCACCCCTCTGGTGCAGCAGACCCGCAACATCGGAGACCCCGAGGCGGACGCGCACCACCCCAATCGTTCGATACGTTCCCAGCCGCCGGTTTGTTCCGTGATGCACCTCCTCGATTGCCGTGCCTCGCGTGGCCCGGAGTCTTCCTTTGCGTCTTTCAATCGAAGAATCGGAACTCGCCTAAGATTGTTGCTTAGACGAGGCGAGTGAATGACGGTTAGCACAGTTAGCTGTTTATTCCTTAGAACTTAGCTGACAGTCACACAGGGGAAGGTGGGGATGTTATGTCAATGGAAGTGTTGCAGGAAGGCCTGCGACCACGCTCTCGGCTGACACAGTCGTTGAATCTGACAACGGCGAAAGATGCGGAACGCAACGCTTTTTCGCGGCCGGGCGCCTGCCAGAGGTAAGCGCCAGGTCGCGTCGTCGGGCAAGCAGAAGGCCCCCTCGAGTCCGTTCGGCTATCGCCTCACTGCGCTCGGGGTAACAATTAGTGCGAAGAAGGCAAACTCCGCGGGAGTTGCCCAGGACGCGGCGAGCCGCATTAGCTTTCTTTCGCATGGTCTGAGGTGCGTCACGTCCAGTTGTAGCGGCCAGAACTTTGGAGGGGCGATCACTGCGGGGCGGTTCCCTTGACGACGAGCGCGATGGGCAAATCTTCGCCGCCGGCCAGTTTGATTCCCGAGGAAAAGATGTAGTGATCTTGATCGTCTTTCGAGACCGCGGGAGCCGTGCCGGTTCCCTCGGCGGGCAGCAGGCTCAGGGGCGCGGGGTGTTTGCTGCGCGATGCCTGGCGGCTGAGGGCAACCAGTTCCTGAAACTTTAGTACCTTGTCGGAACCGGGATCGGCGGTGGCGGGAACCAGCAACAGGAAATCACGGCTGGGGGCGACACCGAGGTGGTTGCCATCGTTAGGAATGAGTTCGTAGCGGAGCGTGTAGAAACCGGCCGGGACGGCTTGTCCGCGATAATCGGTAGAGTTTTGCACGAAGTGGAGGACGCCGACCAGCACGGACTCGGCAAGGCGGTCATATATGACATCTGGAGTTTCTTTTTTCGGTTGTGCGGGAAGGTCCTTGCGGAACCAGATTTCGGCGGCGACCGAACTGTCGTCGAGGCGAACGCGATAGCCCTTCGCGTCGAGCACGGTGCGGACCGATTCGGGAACGGCAGCATCGGTGAGCGGGCCGAGCGGCTCCACTTTGCCGGCGGTCTGAGCGGGGGTAAGGACACAGAGCGACAGGAGCACGACGACAACTGCAAACAGGGCGCGGCTTTTGCGCAAGGTTCGACCCCTCGTGGGTGGGATTTCTTATTATCCGCTAGGTGCCGAGTCTAAGCGGGTGATCGGTGCCGGCGTAGTCTCGGTCACGTCTCAGTGCCGATCCATGATGCGCCCGGCGAGGGCGAGACGCCCTCGCGACAGCCGGCAAGATGCCGGCGCTACCGGGCGAGCGGCACTTTCATCTCTGCATCGGTCTTCGCATCTCTACATCGGTCGTGCTTAGCGCGCGAACGTGCCGATGAAGGCGCTGCGGCGGCCATGCGTGTCCCACGATTCGCCGAGGCCCGGACCACGATAGGCGTCCGTCACCGCGACTGCGGGCATCGAGTGCGAAACTTGCGTCAGCGGGGGATAGAACGTGACTTCGTTGCCGCAGACATGATCGTGTTCGCCGAGCGAGCGGGTTTGAATCGTTGCGAACTGCCCGGCGCGCAAAAGCGCCACTCCGTGCCGCTCATGGTTCACGATCATCTCCATGGGCGCGGCGATCGTCTGGTCGACGTTCCCGAGGAGTTCTCCGCCCATCTGCTTGGCGAAGCTCACGAGCGCTGCGCTTTGCTGCGGCGTGGCCTGGTCGTCAACCAGCAGGACGGACTGCGCGGGATAGGGATTCGCGTAGGGATCCCCAAGGGTCGCTTTCGCGCGGACGGCCGCGGCGATGGTGAGGCCGTCGAGCGGGACACCGTCCCAGCTTCCGGACTGAACATGCCAGGCCAGAATCGCTTCCTGGCCGACCAGGTTGACTTCCCCGTTGGCGAAGCATTGGCCGGTGTAGACGTCGGCGCTACGAGTCTCGATGTAGTCGCCACGAATCTGTTGTGCGAACAAGGATGTTGAAAGGCATGAAAGAGCCAGCACCAGGAGGGCTGGAAGGCGATTACGCATGGGCCACCTCACCGTTGATATCTCTATTGTCCTTCAAGATGCGGTTGGGTGGGAAGGGGGGAGCGCAAGAATGAGGCGGGGAATGCCGGTAGAGTTTGACAGGAAAGAGGGGAGGTCGATGGCAAAAGCGGATTCCCTTCGACTTCGCTCAGGGCGGGCTCTCCGGCCTCCGCTGTGCTCGACGTCGGAATGACAAGGGCAAGAGCAGTGATTTGACGGAGCACTTCGCGTAAAGCTTTTAACCGCAGAGCTCGCAGAGAAAGGCCGCGGAGGACACAGAGGACTAAAGCACCTTGTCGCTCGCTGGCATAAAGTGTCGTCGCAGCATCGATCCATGAGTTCTCTGGCCGCGATCTGCTGAGCCAGATGTTTCGCGGGCCATTGAAACGTTTCCGCTGCGTTGACTTGTGACGGCGCGCAGCCTACCATCAACTTCTACCCTCCAGAGGACCCTGTGCTCTCATGATCGCAGAGACCATCTCGCACTACCGTGTCTTATCCCAGCTGGGAGGCGGCGGGATGGGTGTGGTGTACGAGGCAGAAGACCTGAATCTTGGGCGCCACGTGGCGCTGAAGTTCCTGCCGCCAGAGCTGGAAAAAGACGCAAGCGCACTGGAACGTTTTCAGCGCGAGGCCCGGGCGGCTTCGGCGCTGAACCATCCGAATATCTGCACGGTCTACGAGATCGGACAATGCGAGGGGCGATACTTCATCGCCATGGAGTTGCTGGAGGGCGAAACCCTGAAGCGCACGATCGGGGGCCGGCTCGTGGAGATGGACCTGCTGCTCGAGCTGGCCATTCAGATCGCCGACGCCCTCGACGCCGCGCACGCCAAGGGGATCATCCACCGCGATATCAAACCGGGAAATATTTTTGTCACGCAGCGCAGCCAGGCGAAGGTGCTCGACTTCGGCTTGGCGAAGCAGACCTGGGAGGCCCGCTCTCCGCTGGGCGACACCACCCTGGGAACGGCAGTGACCGCCAACGATGACGTGCTCACGAGCCCGGGGTCGACGGTGGGGACGGTGGCCTACATGTCGCCGGAGCAGGCTCGGGGCAAGGGCCTGGACACGCGGACCGACCTGTTCTCGTTTGGCGCGGTGCTGTACGAAATGGCTACGGGCACGCTTGCCTTCCGCGGCGAGACCACGGCGGTAGTGTTTGAAGCGATTCTGAATCGAGTTCCGGTGTCTCCGGTGCGTTTGAATCCGGATGTGCCGGCGAAGCTCGAAGAGATCATCACCAAGCTGCTGGAGAAAGACCGCGAACTGCGTTACCAGGGCGCCGCGGAGGTTCGCGCCGATCTGAAGCGGTTGAAGCGGGACAGCGATTCGAGCGCGCTGGCGGCAACTTCGTCGTCATCTTCTGGATTACGGTCACCCCTGCGGCCGACTCCGACGGGAAGGTTGGGCAAGTACCTGTCGGCCCTGGCGCTGCTGGCGGCCGTGATTGCGGGGGGAGCGTTCCTCTACGTAAAGCGGGGGCGCGCGCTCACGGAGCGGGACGCGATCCTGTTGACCGATTTTGTCAACACCACGGCCGATCCGGTGTGGGATGTCACGCTGAAGAAAGCCCTGGCGGTGGACCTGGAGCAGTCGCCCTACCTGAACGTGTTTCCGGAGGCGCGCGTGCGCCAGACCTTGCGGTTCATGGGTCGTCCGCCCGAAGACCGGATCACCACCGAGACCGGACGCGAAATCAGCCAGCGGAACGGGATCAAGGCGATGCTCACGGGCACCATCGCCAACGTAGGCAGCCAGTATGTGGTCACTCTGGAGGCGATGAACGCGGCGAACGGCGACTCCTTGGGGACGGCCCAGGCCACGGCGAACAATAAGGAAGAGGTGCTCAACGCGCTGCACAAGGCCGATTCGCAGCTGCGCGGCAAGCTGGGGGAATCCCTGGCGTCAATCCAGAAGTACGACAAGATGCTCTCGGAGGCGACGACCTCGTCGCTGGATGCGCTGAATTCGCTGACGCTGGGCGACTCCAAGCATGCGATGGGGAATGAGCTGGCGGCCCTTCCCGATTACCAGCGGGCGGTTGAGCTGGATCCGAACTTTGCCATGGCGTATGCCCGACTGGGCACCGTCTACAACAATCTTGGGCAAACTACGCAGTCGGAAGAAAACCGCAAGAAGGCTTTCGAGTTGCGGGACCGCGCGAGCGAGCGCGAGAAGCTTTACATTATGTCGCACTACTACGCCGACAGCGGACAGCTGGATAAGGGCATCACGGCGCTGGAACTCTACAAGCAGACTTACCCGCGCGACTCGATCCCTTACAACAACTCGGGCAACATCTACAACATGCTGGGCCAGTACGAGAACGCGTTGGAGAACAGCCGCAAAGCAGTCGAACTGGAACCGGACTCGATTAGCGGGTACAGCAACCTGGCCGTGGCCTACGCCGGACTGAACCGCATGGCCGAGGCCAAGGCGATCGCGCTGACCGGGTTGAAGCGGTCTCCGAAGAGTGGAGATCTGCATTCCGTCCTGGCGGGCGTGGCATGGAACCAGAACGACGCGGCGGGCCTGGAGCGGGAACTGAGCGCGATGGAAGCGAGCGCCGCCGACACGCAAATGACGGCGGCGGGCATGCGGGCTGCGCTGGCCGCGAGCCACGGACAGTTCAAACAAATGCGCGCGCAGTTGCAGAAGGCCCAGGATGTGGCGCGCCAGGCGAACTTGCCCGAGGCAGCGGCGGGGATCGAGGCGCAGCGCGCGATCTGGGAAGCGGTGGCTGGATTCCGGCAGCGGGCCAGGGATGCTGCGAATCGGGCGTTGCAGGGCACGCCGTCGTCGAACGTCAGCTTGAGCGTGGGCCTGGCGCTGGCCCTGGCGAAGGACAACGATCGCGCCCTGAAGCTGGTCAGCGATGTGGGTTCGGCGCGGCCGTTCGACACCATCGTACAGTTCGTGAGAATTCCCAGCGTGCGGGCGCTGGTCGAAATCAATAACCAGCAGCCGGCGAAGGCGATCGATCTTCTGGATGGCGCGATGGTGTACGCGCGCGCCAACCAAGGCATTCTGTTTGAACGGGGCATGGCGTATCGCCAGGCCGGCCAGGCTGCGCAGGCGGTCCAGGAATTTCAGAAAGTTTTCGAGGTGCGAAGCATCTACGCAGATCCGGCGTCGTCGCTGGCCAAACTTGGCATGGCGCGAGCGTACGCCCTGCAGGGAGACCGTGCAAACAGCCGGCTCGCGTACCAAGATTTCCTCGCGCTGTGGAAGGACGCCGATCCGGACGTGCCCCTGCTGAAGGAAGCGAAAGAGGAGTACGCGAAGGTGCAGTAGCGGAGAATCGATAGACGCCGCGCTTAAGATCGTGACGCACCTACCACTCCGAGAGCTGTGGCGACACCATGGACTAAGCACCACGGCGCGAATCAAGTAGCTCACGGAACACGACCTCCGTAGCCTCCTCCGATCTGGGCCTGTTCAGTTCGTCGTTGTCGATGTCGGTGCTTCCCCTTGTTGGATTCAACCGAATGAATGCTTCCAGTTCAGAAAGAGTGAAGTACAGCCTCATTTGGCAAGGGAGGCAAGGGTGATACACAAGGAGTTTCCCGGTGCATACTGCTACTTTGCTTCTCAGTGGGATGACGGCGACCCAGCAGCTCCGATTGTAGCTCTTGAGAAACAGTACTGACCTTCCGCGATTGAATCGCCCGTAACGTCACGACTCAGGTCAACGAGGGTATTGGCGACTGATCGACCGTGACCGGCATGAAGAGCTAGGAAACCCACCCACCACAGAGACGCTCTGACTTCTTCTGCCAGTCCTAATGGGATACCCCTGCTCCTGGGCTCATACCTGGGCCTTGAGGCAAAGGCAGCCGGCCATCGGCGCCGCTGGTGAGCGCGATGAATTCGGGGTCTTTCATTAAGGAGGCGAAGACCGCGTCCACCCGAGCTTCCATCATTTCCTTCGAGCGCACCGCCTGGTAGCGCTCATACGAGAAGAAATGGCGCTTGAGCAGCGCCAGGGCTTTGTCGCGCTGGCCGAGCTGGGCATAAATCGCTGCCAGGTTGTAGGAAGCCGGCAGCATGGCGTCGTGCTCGCGGGCAATCTTCAAAGCTTCGTCGCCGTGTCCATTGGCCGCCATGAAGCCAGCTGCAAACACCAGGTTATAGGCATCGTCCGGCTCGAGTTCTAGCGCTTTGTGGACGTAGTAGTTGGTTTTTGCCGAGTTGCCTTCGGAGTTCCAATACACCGCCAGGTTCCGGTAGGCGAGGGCGATGGGGAAGGTCTCGACCGAGCGCTCCATAAGGGTGAGGCCTTCTTTGAACTGCCCTTCATGAATGGTCATTTTCCCCAGGCCGTGCAGAGCCACGGCGCGGGCCAGGGGGTCGGCGGGCATGGCCAAAATTTCGTCAAAAGTTTGCCGGGCTTTCTCCCAATCTCCGATGTGATGACGATAAAGCTCGCCCAGATACCGCAGTGGAGTGGGATCGGCTGGGTCCGCCCTGTGGGCCTTAGCATAGAGCTCTTCTGCTTTTTTGTACTGCGCGACGTTCTCCGCCGTCAGACCGCGCAACATGGTTTGCTCGATCTTGGCGCTTTCCGCGGCAGCGAGGATCGGGGAGGGGGAGTCCGGCGCATTCAAGATATCCCCCACATCGTTGACCCCCAGCTTCTTCAATGCCTTCGCGGCGTCTTTGGCTTTTCCTGGGAACAGGCACTTTTGCTCGAGCACGGAGCGGTACAGAGGCATTGCGCCGGCAGTATCGCCCGACTTGGCGCGCTCTTTGGCTTGTTTGATTTGTTGGTTGACGGAATTTTCCCGCCGCTTGAACTCTCCTTCGACGACCTTCTCCACCGGATCGGCGCGCAGGTAGCCGTCCTTGTTTTCAATCTTGGCGACTACATCTCCTCCGGGCGTAGCCAACACCGCGACCGGCAGCTTGGCGCCAGCGCCTATCAATTTTTGGCCGAGGGGAGAATCCGCATCCGCAATTTCCATGGAGATGCATTGCGACGCGTACAAAGACAAAACGCGTGACGTGCGCAGACTCGATCTCTGGACTTCCTGCACGGACGAGGGGAACCAATAGAGCACCAGGCCGTCGGTCACCGGCGGCAGGTCAGGCCGCCGCAGGCGCCAAGGAACGTTGTAGACCTGTTCCGCCGGCATTCCCTGCCCGGACCCCATGCCCGGGGCGCTCATCCCTCCCATTCCTCCTCCGCCGCCGCCTCCGCAGGTGGCCCAGAGTTGAGGGGTCGGGATGACGGCGATCAACAGAATGGCTGTGGCACGAGGCAGCAGGGGTTTCATGGAAGGAATTGTAGCGCCTTGCCCAGTTGGAGCTTTAGCGTTGACAAAATTTTGACAATCCACGGGTCAGAAGCAGCTGCTGCCCTCAGTCTTTAAATTCCTTGCAGGAAACTCTCCCGGCGAGCTACTTCAGCGTAATGACCAGGATGCGTCCGTCGGAGTGATAACCGCCTCCGGTGGCGTTGCGGGCGTCCTGCACGGGGCTAGGCGGGAGATAGTAGTTCAAAGTTTTCACCTTGCCACTTTTCTGTAACGTCGCGCCGATGTTGTCGCGCTCGCCGTCGACGGCGGGATCGATCTTGTGGGTCACGTTGCCGTTGCGTTGATCCTTTTCGAAGCCAATGTCATGGGTGCCGGCGCCCGCCCAGACGTCCTGACCATTCCACTGAAAGGGTGCCTTCCAGATACGGAAGTGGTGACGGCTGGCGACCACGGCGTAAGCTTCCGCCTGTTCGTAGCCGTAGTCCTGCACGCGCCCGAAGAGATACAGCTCGCTCATGGGCATGGTGAGATAAGCCTTCTTCTCGTAGGTCTGCAAGACGGCCTTCGCCACGGATTCCTTGACGTCTTTGTCGGCGACGTACCAGTCGGCGGCGGTGAGCGTGTCCTGGACTTTCTGCAGGGAGCCGACGAGGACGAAGTTCACCATGTCACCCGGGTGCTGAAACTGGTCGTTGACGCGGCGCGGCAGGCTGTCGATGCTCGCGCGGAGTTTGGAGTCGAGTTGTGAGTCGGAGAGGGTGAGGGCGGCAGCGGCGGCCGGCGCGGCGGCGCCGCTGGCGGGAGTGCCTCCCGCGGTGGGAGATGATGCGGCGGCCGGTTGCGCGGCGGTCTTGTTTCCCATGCCAAATTGACCTGACAACCAGGTTTGAGCGGCAGTGGTCAGAGCGCCCTTGATGTCCGTGACGTCTTTTTCGCCGCCGGCGGTGGTGGTCTGTGCTGCAGTCTGCGTTCCGGTCGACTTTGCCGAGGAAGTGTCAGTCGACTTGGCGGCCAGGGATTCAGCGACAGCGGGAGTTGCGGCTGCGGTGGCGCTCGCACTGCCGGTGTCAGAGCCAGAGGTTACGTGAACTTTCACGGCGAAGCTTCCGACGCAGGGAGCTGTGCCGTCAACGTTGACTCCCAGGAATAGATGTCCCGCCTGGGCCACGCGCAGTTGCTGGCTGGCGCCGACGAGCATGGGGGTGCCGCTTTCCTGCAGGCGGGCGATGAGCGCACCGGGCAAGGCTGCGGGAACGGGAAGGCTTTGTCCGGAGGCTGAACCCACACCGGCCGGATCGCAGTTGGATCCGCTATGGGGCGAGGCGGTGACGGCGAGAACGTCTCCGGCCTGGAGGTCGACCCCAGTGTCGGTCCAGGGCAGCCCGGTGGAGACGGTGAACTTGTAGTCCTGCGCGGCAAGCGGTGACGGCAACGCTGCAATCATCAGCAGAATGAAAGACACCGAGCCGCAGCTCAGGAGAAGATGGGAGGCAATGCAACTGCGTCTCATGATCGGAAACCTCGACGTGACAAACCGCGGATCAGGGGATCGCGGAGGGTTATCCATAATTATGCAATATCTGGAGGCGGGGTGGGGCCTCCGAGGGTGAGGCCGCCCCTTCGCAAGCTCAGGGCAGACTCTGGACAGCCGGCAAGACCCTTCGACTCCGCTCAGGGCAGGTTGCCGGCGCTACTTATCCGCACTTTCCGGTGCCGTGACAGCCTCGCGTCTTCGATGCGCAGTTGCCGGGCTCGGCGACATCGCCGTCGGGACCGATGCAGGTCTGGGTATGCATGCACCAGAACAAACCATCGTTCGAACTCTGCACGCTGGGATCGGCCTCGGCGAGGATGAACTGTCCTTTCCAACGGAGCGCGGAACACAGATTCGGGTCGTTGATATTAAAGCGATCAGCCTTGCGAATCATGCGGCACCTCCGGCGGCCGTCAGGATGGCGCGTTTGACGGCCACCTGGGCAAGCTGCACCTTGTAGGCATTCTCGCTCAGGGGCTTGGCACCGCTCAGGGCCGCGAACGCGGCTTTTTGCGCGGTTTCGTCGCTAACGCTTCGCCCTTTCAGCGCCGATTCTGCTTCCGGTGACAGCCAGGGCATCGGAGCTACGTATCCCAATACAACGCGCACGGCCTGCACGTTTGATCCGTCGAGTTTCAAGGCGACTGCGGCCACCGCCAATGGCCAGTCGAAAGCAGCTTTCTGGCGGACTTCGTAGTGCGCCACCTTCCAGCCGTCGCTGTGCGGCACGATGATTTCCGTCAGGACCTCGTTGGGCTTGAGGTCGTGTTCGCGCTCGTCGTCAGTTTTCGGGCTTACATAAAACTTCTGCAACGGAAGTTCGCGTCTGCCTTTGGGACCCTCGAGGCGAATGGAGGCGCCGTAGGCAATCAGCGCAGGAACGATAGTGGACGGGCTGATGAATTTTGCGGGGCCGTCGTTACCGAGAATCGCGTGATAGCGGTTGTCGCCGTCGCTGACCAGGTCCTTGCCGGATTCATCCCTGGGCAGCAGGCCGAGTCCGCTGCGGAAATACCAGCAGCGCGGGCGTTGGCAGAGGTTGCCGCCAATTGTGGCCATGTTGCGAATCTGCGGGCTGGCGGCCTCCCGAACAGCTTCCGCGAGGGCCGGATAGTTGGCTTGTACTTTCGAGTCGGCGACCAGCTCCCCTAGCGTGGTCAGTGCTCCGATCCGCAGGCCCTGGGCATTGGCGGTAACTCCATGGAGTTCCCTGATTTCCTTGATGTTGATAAGGCGTTTAGGCGTGACCACATCTTCCTTCATTAGGGCCAGCAGGTCAGTCCCCCCCGCGAGGATCTCGGTCTGCCCCCAAGTCGCGGCGAGCAGGCTGGCCGCTTGCTTCGTGTTTGCGGGACTTACATATTCGAAGGGTCGCATCATGCACCCGCTTTCTGTGCGGAGCCTTGGTTGAGCGCGGCCAGAACCTTGTTAGGCGTGATGGGGAGGAACGGAACCCGCACTCCGATCGCATTCGCCACCGCGTTGGAAATCGCGGCTCCGGGTGATACTGCGGGAGGCTCACCAAGGCCGATCACTCCGCGCTCGTCGTAACCCTTGCCCGTCATCATGTGGACTTTCAGTTCTGGGATGTCGTTGAGGCCGGCGAGGCGGTAGAACTCCATGTCCGGATTCAGCATGCGCCCGGTGATCCAGTCCATGATTTTTTCTTCGTAGAGTGAGTAACTAATGCCCATAATGAGGGCGCCGAGCACGCTGCTTTCGGCCATCTTCACGTCGATGATCAGGCCGCAGTCTTGCACTGCGACCATCTTGGTGACTTTGGCGACGCCGGTGTCAAGGTCGACCTCTACCTCCGCCATCTGGACGCCGCCGACGCCGCTGTTGGTGAGATCAGGCTTGTTCTTGCCGGCCACCTGGTCGTTGTGTCCGTGACAGGTGATGGGAGTAGCGCCGATCTTCGAGCAAGCCTCTTTCCAGCTCAGCGAGCGGCTGGGGTCGGACTTCACGCGAACCGTGCCATCCTTGGCTTCGAGGTCATCGGGCTGGGCGTTGAGCGCGGGTGCGACCTTCGCGAAGAGCGCATCGCGGGCATCGACGACGGCGCGGCGCGTGGATGAACTGACACCACCGGGCGTGGTCGAGCCGCCCGATCCGCCGGAGGGCGGGTACAGCGTGTCGCCGATGTAGAGCTTGATGGCATCGACTTGCAGCCCGAGGGCGTCGGCGGCAACGACTGCGACGCAGGTGCGAGTGCCAGTTCCGATGTCCTGTGTGCCCATCTTGATATCTACAGAGCCATCGGGATGGATGCTGAGGTCGCAATCGCTGCCGTGGCCACGTCCGCCCCAGGTGTGCAGGGAGAGGCCGAGACCATGCGCAACGTGGCCCGAGACATTCTGTCCACGCGGGCGCCATTTCTGTTTCCAACCAAAAAGTTCGGCCGCGATGGGGAATTCTTCGCGATAGACCTTGGGAAGCTTGGTCAACTCGATGTTCTTGAGGAAGAAGTCGTATGGATCCATGTTGAGCTTGGCGGCCAGGTCTTCCAGCGCGCACATGGTCAGAACGGCTGCCTGCGGATGGTTGGGAGCGCGCCACGCTCGGGCAGGGCCGATGTTGGTGCGGATCGCCGTGTGCTCTTTGTGCTGGTTGGGCACACCAAAGCAATAGGGAATTGGAGGCATGCCGCCACCACCCGGGCCGCCAGTGCCCCAGGACTGGGACTTCCATGCGGTCAGCGTGCCATCCGCCCTGGCCCCTAGTTTCACGCGCGCGAAGGCCGAAGGACGCGCCCCGGCGACTTTCAATTCCGAGTCGCGCTCAAGCATCAGGCGAACCGGCTTGCCTCCCGCTTTTTTCGAGAGCTGCGCGGTGACAATGCCCCAGCGGTCGGGACCGAACTTGCTGCCGAAACCGCCCCCGACGTGATCCTGATGAACTCGGACGTTCGCGGAGGGAATCTTCAACGGTTCGGCCATTTGGCCGGCGATGCCCGAGACGTTCTGCGTCGACATGTGAACGAAGAGGTGGTCGGGGTCGGTCCACTCGGAGGTCGAACCATGAGACTCCATGCAGCAGTGGGTGATTACTGGTGCTCCGTAAAGCCCCTCGGAGACAGCGTCCGCTTCGGAGAAAGCTTTGTCGACATCACCCTGAGTTTGAGTAGCAGCTTTCTGGTAGTTGGACTTCGTCGTTCCCGCCGCTTCGGGGTGCACGGTGGCTTTGCGGACAGCATCGAGGATCGTGTCGGGAACGCCTTCTTCCTTAGCGTCTTTGTAGTCCTGCTCGGTCGCCTGGAAACTGACGCCGTACTGCTGAATTTGCGAGACGATTTGATTTTCGGGGACCTGGTTGTCGAGCATGTCACCGAGATCATCCATGCTGAGCGGGCCCTGGGTTTCGCCAGCGCCCGCGGGAGGCTCGGTGTCGCTGACCAGGTGCGGGAGTTTCTGATACTTCACCTTGATCGCGCGGACAGCATCTTCGGCCGTGGCTTCATCGACCGCAGCGACAGCGACCACCTCGTCGCCGGCCCAGTGAATGTTCGAACCCGGCTTCTGCACGATTTCGATGGCTTTGACACCGGGCATCTTCTCGGCGGCACTGATATCGATGCTGACGACCTTGCAGTGCGCATACGGCGAGCGGAGCATCTTGCCGAAGAGCATGCCCGGCCGCTTGATGTCGTAAGTGTAGCGGGCGCGGCCGGACACTTTGTCGGGCGAGTCGACTCGCGAGACCCGTTTGCCGATCAGGGTGCGGTGTTCGACATCGGGCCATTGATAGTCGGGCATGCTCAGGCTCCTTTCCGGGCGACTTGGGCGACCGCGGCGCGGATGCCGGCGTAGGTTCCGCAACGGCAGAGATTGCCGCTCAGTTCGTGGCGAATGTCCTCGGCGGAGGGGTTGGGGTGCTTGTCGAGAAGCGCCTTGCAGGCGACAACGAAGCCGGGCGTGCAGAAGCCGCACTGGGAACCGTCGTTGTCGACGAATGCCTGCTGGATGGGATGCAGTTTGCCGTCTTCCAACAGCGATTCGACGGTCGTGATCTTCTTACCTTGCCCCTCGATGGCGAGCATCGAGCAGGCATACACTGGCTTGCCGTCGAGCAGGATTGTGCAGGCGCCGCATTCGCCTTTGTCACAGACCCGCTTGGCACCAGTGAGGTCGAGCGTATCGCGCAACGCGTCGAGCAGGGTCACGCGCGGCTCAAGACTGGCCTTGTACAGCTTGCCGTTGACGTTGAGCTCAATCGGCACCTGGCCCGGGCCATACACCGGGACCTGCTGGCCGGCCGCCATCACAACCTTGGGGCCGGCTACAGCGGGCACAGCCGCAGCAATGGTCGAAATCTTGAGGAAGTCCCGGCGGGAAACGCCGGAGTGCTCGTCGATCACTAGAGTTTCGCTGAAATTCTTCTGAGGAGAATCGTCGTCACGCATCCCTGTCCTCCGCGTGGCAGGAACTTGCCGGCCGCCACTGCCGGGTTACGCCTGTCCGCAGGAGTGATGGGACAGGCGGGAAAGCGGGTTTACGTCGTCGTGAGAGATGGAACCAAAATTCTGTAGGGACAAAAGTATACAACTTTGGCGGATAGCTGTGGGAGCGGGGAGAGGGAGATACCAGGGCTTGCGAGGTCAAAGTGACGGGGTATTTTTCCAATAAGGGATCGGCGCTGAGGATGGGCGACCTTACGTTCGCAACACACGGTCCGGGATTTGGGCCCTCATTTCCAGAAGGTCCTTTGCACTGTCGTTGGCAGAGGATGATTGAAATCGCGAGGAACTACGAAGTCTCCCTTGGCAGAGCCCAAAGTTCGCGTGTCGGTGTGGTTGAACGGGACAAGTTTGCTACTGGGTTGCCTGCCTTCGTGATGACAATCACCTCTCCCGCCTCGACTCGATCGAGTAAGCGGGAAAGGTGAGTCCTGGCGAAGTGAATGTTGAGTTTCGTCGCCATGAAGAACTTGCCTCCGCCGATGCCAGCCCGTCACGGACGAGTTCACTTCTTGAGCGCGCGAATGTACTTGACGATGCCGGCGATCTGTTCGGGAGTCAGCTTGCCCTCGTAGCCAGGCATGGGTTTCTTGCCTTTCAGGATGATGGCAGTTAAATCCGCATCGGACTGATTCTGTACCTCATCGGACGCGAGATCTTTGACCTTCATGGCTTTGCCAAACGCGGTCTCGCCGTTTCCGTCGGGACCGTGGCAACTCGCACACTTGGTCTTGTAGTCAGGGGGCGCATCGGCCGCAAACGTCCGCGTTGAGAATGTGAAGGTGATCGCCAGAACAACCAGTAGAGCCCGGATCGTGGTTTTCATGCTTTCTTCTCCTGATCGATTGAAGAGGGCGCAACTCTCCCTCCGGGTTAGTCAGTTGGCACGCACGCAGCCAAATGGTGCCTCAACTCATATGTTTATGCAGTGTAAGGAAATACAACATCTCGCCGCAAGCGAGCACCGCGCGGAACACGGGTCAAAAAACGCGCAATGCGCGTGAGAACTCACACTCCAGTTCTGAGGGGTGCGCAATCGCACCCGCCTTCTCTCGAACTAAGTCACTGAAAACAGGAAAGCAAAGGCATAAGACGCTACCGTTCTTCATTGGGCCCACCGAGTGCTTCAAACGAAGTTGAGTTCGAATCTTTTCCAGGGAGCCTGTTGTGGAACCCACCCTGTTGGCGATCGGGTTGAATCACCGCACAGCTCCGGTGGCAGTACGGGAACGGTTCTGGATAAGCGAAAGCCGGCGCTACGAGGCACTGGCTCGATTGGCAGAGGCGGAGGGCGTTGAGGAAGTGGTGGTCCTGGCCACCTGCAACCGAACGGAATTCCTATTGTGGGCAAGCGATCCGGGGCTTGCCGAGAATTCTGTTCTCCGGTTTCTCACCGCCGAATACGGACTGACACTCTGCGAATGGAAGCTTTTCTACCGCCTGCTGGACGATGCGGCCTTGCTGCACATCTTCCGGGTCGCCTCGAGTCTGGATTCGATGGTGCTGGGAGATCCGCAGATCGTGAACCTGTTCACGGGCGCGTGGCAGCAGGCCCAGAAGGTGGGCAGCACGAGCCAGTTTCTCGATGCCGTCCTACAAAAAGCGTTGGCTGTTTCGAAACGGGTGCACAGCGAAACCGCGATCAGCAACCCGCCGGTCTCGGTTCCAAACGCAGCCGTGGACCTGGCCCGCCAGACGCTGGGCAGCCTTGAGGACAAACGGGTGCTGGTTCTAGGCGCCGGCAAGATGAGCGAACTGGCGGCGCGCTGCCTGGTGAACCATGGCGCCAGTTCGGTCCACGTCATCAACCGCACTTTCGAACATGCGCTGGAACTTGCCGCGTCATTGGCGGCGACTGCGGTTCCGTATGCAGAGCGGCGGCAGTCCCTGGTGGACTCTGACATCGTGATCAGTTCGACTTCGTCCCCGCATTTCGTGTTGAGCCGGGAGGAAGTGGAGTGCATCGCGCAGCAGCGCCGGCCGGCCGCTGGTGCTGCTGGATATCGCGCTGCCGCGCGACATCGACCCCAGCGTGCGCGAAGTAGAAGGGATCTTTCTCTACGACCTGGACGACCTGGAACGGGTGGTCACCCACAACGAAGGGGAACGCGAAGTGGCTGGGCTTGAGGCGCAACGGATCGTCGAAGACGAGGCGCAAGGCTTCCGCCGCAGGCTGCTGTCGGAACGGGCCGTGCCTACGATTGTGGCGCTGCGCAGCCAGCTTGAACGAATTTGCCGGCAGGAACTGGAGTCCTTCCAGAACGAGTGCGGGCCGTTTTCAAAAGACCAGAACGAACTGCTGGAAGATGTGGTCGCACGCATTACTCGTAGAATTGCTGGTTCGCTGGCCCGCGAACTCAAGGAGCCTCCAGAAAAAGGGGAACAGGACCAACTGACGACCGCAATGCAGGGTTTGTTTCACCTTGAAACGCCTCAGAAGGCGACTGCCGGCACTACTCACTGAGATCGGGCGCCCCTCATCCGCTCACATTCGGCGCCTCGGGGGAGATTCGATCGGATCTCTCCCTTTGCTTCACACTCTTGTCGCGTGGATTCCAGGCTTGTCCTCGTCCCCGCTCACCACGTACACTCCGCAGCGTCTGAGAGGCTATGACCGACGACACCAGCATCGGCGGGGTGCGACACCAGTTCCCCTCCACGCACTGGTCGCAGATCGAAGGAACTCGCAGCCCGCACGCCGAGGAGCGCCGGCGCGCACTCGACTCGCTGATCTCTGCGTACTGGAAGCCCGTGTACAAGTACATCCGGCTGCACTGGAAAAAAGAAAACGAGCCGGCCAAAGACCTGACGCAGGAGTTCTTCGCGCGCCTCGTCGAAAAAGGACTGCTCGATCGCTTCGACCCCGAGCGGGCGCGCTTGCGCACTTACCTGCGGGTGTGCGTGGATGGCCTGGTGATGAACGAAGACAAGGCCGCGCAGCGCGTGAAGCGGGGTGGCCATGTTACGCTGCTCCCCCTGGATTTCGAATCGGCCGAAGGGGAGTTGCGTCAATTGCCGCTGGCCGCTGCCGGCAACCCCGAAGAACTCTTTTCCCGGGAGTTTGCCCGCAGCCTGTTCGGGCTGGCCCTGGAACGGCTTCGCCGCGAATTGGAAGAGAAGGGTAAGGGCCTGCATTTCGAACTGCTCGAACTGTACGACATCGACGAAGGCGGCAAGCCGCTGACCTACGACGAGGTCGCCCGACGCTACCGCATCAAGCCCACCGACGTCACGAATTACCTGGCCTATGCGCGCCGGGAGTTTCGGCGCATCGTCCTTGATGAGCTACGTGCGATGACCGCAACCGAAGATGAGTTCCGGCGCGAGGCGCATACCCTTCTCGGAGTGAAGCTGTGAACCGCTGGCTCAGTGACTCAGCCCTCGAGCGGTTGCGCGAGGCCGCTGATTCCCCCGACCTGGCCGACACCCGATATCGCCTGATTGACAAGCTCGGACAAGGCGGCATGGGCGGTGTCTTTCGCGTGGAAGATACGACGCTGGAGAGGCAGGTTGCGCTGAAGGTGATCACAGTCGGCGATCCCGAGGCGGGCTGGCCGACGCGCCTGCTGCAGGAAGCGCGGGTGATCGCGAAGCTTGAGCATCCGGGGATCGTGCCGGTGCACGATGCCGGTGTCCTGGCCGACGGGCGCTCTTTCTACACCATGAAGCTGGTGCAGGGGAAACGGCTGGATGAGCATGTCGCGACCGTTCCCGGCCTGTCGGACCGGCTGCGCATCTTCTTGCGGATCTGCGATGCGGTGGCCTTCGCGCACGCGCACAGCGTCCTGCATCGCGACCTGAAACCCGGCAACGTGATGGTCGGTCCCTTCGGGGAAGTGCTGGTCATGGATTGGGGCTTGTCGAAGCTGGTGGGGAGTCCGAGTGGGTCCGCAACCAGTCAGTCTGGCGAGGCTCCCGCGGCTGAGATCGTCGGGCCGGGGACGGCGCACGGCAGCGTACTCGGCACGCCCGGATACATGGCCCCAGAGCAGACTCGGGGTGAGGCGTCGGTGGACGAACGCGCGGACATTTACTCGCTTGGCGCGGTCTTGCAGTTTCTTCTGGCTGATGCATCGCCACGGCCGGTTCCGCGAGCGCTGGCCGCCATTCGGCTGCGGGCCATGGCAGCCGATCCCGCAGATCGCTACCCATCCGTGCAGGAACTGGCCGACGACGTAGCCCACTTTCTGGACGGACTGCAGGTCAACGCCTATCCTGAGGGGCCGTTGCCGCGAGCGTGGCGTTGGATCGCGCGCAACCGCGCCTGGATTTTGCTGTTGCTCGCGTACATGGTCACCCGGGCCCTGCTGATTTTCTTTCGTCCACGCTAAAGGATTTTCCATGGTCGCGGAATAGAACCACAGAGCGGGATGGCGCCGCTGGAGGCAAGAATATGAACAAGGTGCTGCTTGGATTGGTCCTCGGGGGAGTGCTCGGTATCTTCGACGGACTGACGGCGTGGTTTACGCCTGCTGTCCGCAGCCAGCTGCTCATGATCGTAATCTACTCGACCATAAAGGGCCTGATCACAGGCGTGCTCATCGGCTACTTCGCCCGCAAGGTGAAGTCGCTGCCGCTGGGCATCGTCTTCGGCCTGGCAGTCGGCCTTCTGCTGGCCTATGCGGTGGCTGCGATGCCGGATCCCTCGGGGCATCACTACTACTTCGAGATCATGCTGCCCGGTGGAATATTAGGACTCATCACCGGCTACGCCACCCAGCGCTTTGGTCAGCCCGTGCAAACGGCCGCCCGTTAACCCAGCACTGATTGAGCTCAGACTTAAGGAGAGATTCGTTATGTCCCGAGTCGTGCATTTCGAGATTGCCAGCAACGATCCCTCGAAGGCGATCAAGTTCTACAGCGAAACTTTCGGATGGTCGTTTCAGAAGTGGGATGGCCCGCAGGAGTACTGGCTGATCAGCACCGGTCCGGACGGGCAGCCCGGCATTAACGGGGGACTGCTGCACGGACAAAGACCGACGGTTAATACTATCGATGTGGCCGACATCGACGCGACGCTTGCAACCGTCACCAGCAAGGGAGGAAAGATCTGCATGCCGAAGTTCCCCATCGCTGGCGTCGGCCACGTAGCCTACTGCGAAGATCCGGAAGGGAATATGTTCGGCGTACTGCAGGCGGATGCTGCGCCTCGCTGATTGGTGCGCGGGGCGCGGTCAGCGGGCGCTCGAGGTATCGGTCGAAGATTGCGAGGTGGCTTCTTCCTCTTCGCCGTGCATCAGGCCGAATTTCTTGAGCTTGTAGCGCAGGGCGTCGCGGCTGATGTCGAGCAACTTGGCGGCCTGGGTCTGGTTGCTGTTGGACTGGCGCATCGCCAGCTCCACCATGGCGCGCTCCACTTCTTCCAGCGAGGTGCCGCCTTCGGGGATGTACAGGCGCGGCAGCACACGGCCGTTGGCCAGCGTTTGTCCGTTCTCCGGGGCGGCGGTCCGCTCGAAAACCGTGCGCCCGCCGGTTTCCGACACCGAAAACGGGAGATACACCGGACGCAGAAACTGCTCCTCTTCGAGGATCATGGCGCGCTCGATCGTGTTCTTGAGCTCGCGCACGTTGCCGGGCCAGGTGTGGTTGAGCAGCAGCCTGCGGGTATCGTCGGAAATCCCGCGAATGGACTTCTTGAACTGGCGGTTGTAGCGGTCGATAAAGAATCTACCAGCGGAAGGATGTCTTCCTTTCGGTCGCGCAGCGGCGGAATGAAAATCGCGATGATGGCCAGGCGGTAGTAAAGATCCTGCCGGAACTGGCTTTCGCGCACGGCTTTCTCTCCAGGTCACGGTTGGAGGCGGCAATCACTCGCACATCAACTTGCATGTCGCGCACGCCGCCTACGCGCCGGATCACCTGGTCTTCCAGCACACGCAGTAGCTTGGCCTGCAGCAGCGGAGAGAGCTCGCCGATTTCGTCGAGGAAGAGCGTGCCCCGTCGGCCGCCTCGAACAGGCCTTTCTTCATCTGCTTGGCGTCGGTGAACGCGCCTTTTTCGTGCCCGAAGAGTTCCGCTTCCATCAGCGTCTCAGGAATGGCGGAGCAGTTGATAGCCACGAAAGGGCGTTCCGCGCGAACGCTCTCGTAGTGGATCGCCTTGGCAATCAGGTCCTTGCCTGGTGCCGCTTACGCCCTGGATCAGGATGGTTGTGGCTTCGCTGGCGGCAACTTTGCGGACGAAGTTCATCAGCTCAGTCATCTTGCCCGAGGTGCCCACCACGTTGTGGTAGCCGGCCCGGCGGTGGACTTCCCCGCGCAGGGACTGCACTTCGGTCCGGAGGCGCGTGGTTTCCAGGGCGTTCTTGATGGTGACGTGCAGCTCCTCGAAATCGAGGGGTTTCCCGACGAAATCGTATGCGCCCAGCTTAAGGGCGGCTTTCACGTCGTCGAGCTGCGAGTCGGCCGCGATCATGATGACGGCGCGCGCGTCGCCGTTCTTCTTCGGCTGATCGAGAACTTCGAGGCCGCTGAGGTCGGGGATGCGCACATCAAGCAGGACCAAGTCGGGGGACTCCTGCTGCGCCAGCTTCAGGCCGGGCTCGCCGGACTCCGCCTCGAGGACGTGGTACCCCCACTCTTCGCACTTCTGGCGCAAGGACCAGCGCACCAGGCGCTCGTCGTCGACGATAAGAATCTTCTCGGAAGGCATCGAGGATGCCTTACTGGAAATAGCTTACTACGGCCGGGCGGACAGAGCAGGTACGGAGGAATTGCGTGCAAGTCATGTTCGGGGCCTGTTGACGCGGAAACCGAGGTGATTCCTTGGTTTAGGAGGCAGCTGCCTCGGAGGCCGATGGTTGCAGGGGAAGCGTGACCACGAATTCGGAACCCTTCCCGACTTCGCTTTCCACTTCAATCCGGCCATGGTGGCCTTCGACGATCCGGCGCGCTAACGACAAGCCCAGCCCGGTGCCGTTCCCCTTGGTGGTGTAGAACGGCCGGAAGATATTGGGGAGATGCTCGGGCGGAATTCCACGGCCGGTATCGACCACATGAATCGCGGCTTCGTCCGGCAGGGCTTCGATTCCAACATGAATCGTGCCTGTACCGTCGATCGCCTGCACGGCATTCAGCAGGAGATTCAAAAGCATCTGGTGGATCTGATCGCTGTCATGCTCGACATTCGGCAGGCCCGGACGTTTCACGAGCTCAATCTTGATGGGCTTGGACAGGACTTGCTGACGGGCCAACATGACCGCGTGTTCGACCGTGACGTTCAAATCGCTGGGCCGAACCTCGGGCGGGTGAGGACGGGCGGTCTGCAAGAGGTCGGTGAGGATGTGGTTGATCTGCGCGATTTCCTGCCGCACGTCTTTGACGACCGCGCGAGCGGGGCTGGTGGATGGCAGGTCGCGGGAAATGATCTCGATGACGCCGGCGATTCCGGCCAGCGGGTTGCGGATCTCATGCGCGAGTCCTGTGGCCAACTCGCTGAGCGTGGCCAGGTGCTCCGCCCGCGACATCTGGGTGCGGAATCCCGACCTCGGTACCGAGGACATCGTCGTGGTGGCGGAGGTGGCGAGCGAAGAACTTCTCGCCTACTCTCTTGCGCTCGAGCAGGAGGCCCGCGGCCGGGTCGTCGCCGGTCTGGGAGTAGCCGTGCGATCAATTTTCCTGAAACCGCCCAAGTGGATCGTAAAGAGTACCGCAGGAAAAGCGGCGCGTTCCGCCACTCGCGAGAAACTTCTGCGCGAACATCCTCAACTCAACGTCGAGCCGCAGGAGAGCAATCCCGCGTGACTTCCGAAGCCCAACAGATGATCGGACACATTCTTCAACTGATCCGGAAGCCCGGACTCTCAATCGACGAAAACACGCCGCTCGTTTCTCAGGATTGATCGACTCGATGGCTCTGGTGGACCTGCTACTGAAACTCGAGGACCTCACCCACATGCGCATTCCCGCCGGGAAGGTGCAGCCGAAGGACCTGGACACGGTGACGAAAATGTTTGTCACCGCGCAGCGCATCGGAAAACCGAGAAAATGACTTCAGCATTAGCTACGCCAAGTGCCGTGCGCCGATCCTTCCAAAAGTGGACCGCGCAGGTTCGGTGCATTACCATCGCCGGCAATGATGAACCGCCTTCGACGCTGGCTGCGCGATCCACGTTTTCTGGTGAGCCTGGCGGCTTGCCTGATCGCGTTCGTGGTGCAGTCTGGCGACCTGGATTCCGCCGACACGGCCCGGCGGCTGCAGACCACGCACTCGTTCTGGACCTCAGCGGCACCGGTACTGCCCGGAGACTATCCCGATTTCGGCCTGCGCGGCTGTGGCGGCAAAATCTATGCGTGGTACGGCATCGGCCAGTCCCTGCTCATGCTGCCCGCCGACGTGGTGGGCACCGGTCTCGAGAAACTTCCAGTTTTTCAGGACTACAACGGAAACGATCCCAGCGTGCGGGCCATCGTCGTCAGCTATTCGACCAACATGCTCGTGAATGTACTGACGGCCTTGGTGTGCTTGCGATTCCTGCTTTTATTGCGTTTCTCGATGCCGGAGGCTGCCGCCGGCGTACTTGCCTTGGTCGCCTGCACCACCCACCTGCACTACACACAGAACATGATGGAGAACAACTACATCCTGCTGCTCACGCTGGGCGGCTTTTCATTCCAGCACGAGTGGCTGAGGACCGGCAACCAGCGCGCGCTTTCGATTGGATCAGCAGCCCTTGGGCTCAATCTGCTTACTCGCCTTACAACGGGGATGGACCTAATCGCAGCGGCAGTCTTCCTGTTGCTGTTGCTGTGGATGGAAAGCGCGAGCCCCGATACGATCTGGAAGCGGGGCCTTCTCTATGTTCGAACTGCCCTGCCGATCTACGCCTTCTTCTTCCTGATTGACCGCCTCTACCAGTTCCATCGATTCGGATCGTTCCTCAATACGTACGTCAGCCTGTTCGCCGCCGAACAGCGCCAGTTGCGACCCGAGCTGCCGGCAAGTTTTCCGTTCGAAACGCCGTTCCACATCGGATTCTTCGGAGCCCTGTTTGCTCCAGAAAAGTCGATCTTTCTGTTCGATCCTCTGCTGCTGCTGACGATCCTGCTGGCGGCATTGCTCTGGAAAAGACTCAGTCCTGAGTTACGCGCCTACCTGGTAAGCGCGCTCCTTCTGCTGCTGACCTACGTGTCTTTTTATGCCCGCTACACGGTGTGGAGCGGGGATTCGGCGTGGGGCGACCGCTATGTTTCCACTGCGGTCGATCTGGCGGCCTTCATCTCGGTGCCACTATTGCTGCGCTATCGCGCCACTTTGGGGAGATTTGTGCCTGCCGTCGGTCTCGCGATCGTCGCGGCGAGCGCGGCGATTCAGGCTGCGTCGGTCGCCTTCTGGCTGGAACTTGAGCTCTACCAGATCATGACTCGAAATCCTCCTACTTTCATCGTGGGTTTGCGCTTCCAAAACATTGTTGCGTTCGCGCTCGGGAAAATGGACCAGTGGGGCCTCACCAACTCCGCGATGGCCGACGACGCGTGGGACTACGTGCACATCACTACGTGGAATTTCTTCCCGTTCGTCCTGCGAAGAGTGGGATCCGCTCCGGGGTGGGTTGTGGGCATCGCGTTCGCCACCTGGGGCGTGGGTCTGCTGCTGTTGGGCTGGGTGCTGTGGCGCCTTCGCGAGGTGCTGCGATCGGGTGGCGTGAACCAACTGACCGAGCCTGCCCAGCACGCCCTCTAGGTTTACGGACCGCGAAACTCTGGGCCTTATTCAGGCTGTGCCTTGGCCTGCACACTCGGCTTGAGACCAGAGTGCTTTTTCACCTGCGCCATGAGTTCGAGAAGCTTCGCTTTATTCTCGTAGTTCGGATTGGTATCGAGCAGTTTCTGCCAGGCGGCCAAGGCTCCGTCGACGTTCATCTTCGACGATGCCCAGATTAAACAGCGCGTTGGGCTTGTTAGGTTCGTATGCAAGCGCCCGATTGAATTCTGCTATGGCGGTATCGACACCCCCAGGTACCAGTATGCAGTTGCCATGTCGGTGCGCACCGATGAATCATGCGGCTTCACTTTTAGGGCCTGCTGGTAATATTCGATCGCGGTCTCGAATTGCTGCGCGTCGTAGTAAACGTTTCCGATCTGCACCCGCCGCGCAGGATTGCCTGGGTCGGCTTTCAATTGCGCCAGTAGCGGTTCCGCCTGGGCATCGGCCGTACGCTTCATCTGCTCCGGGCTGGGTTGCACCGTGTTGTTCGTCGCATCCGGCGCGGTCACGGCCGCGGCAGCAACGGCGGCGGGCGCTTGCGATCCTCGCACCAGCCAGCCTCCGGCAACGCCGACGCCGAGACAAACAACCGCGAGCGTGTAGGCCTGCACATTCGTCCACTGGTCCTGCGAGGGTCTCTTTGCGTCCGCCATGACGTCTGCTCCTTGGGTTTTCACTTCCTGATTCCGCTTACTTCGCGCTCCCCTGCTGCCGAGCTTCGGCGATCATCCGCTCGACAATCGGCTTGCGCTCAAGCTTGGGATTGGTGGCAAGCAATCGCTGCCAGGCTGCGATCGCGCCCGCCGGATCATTCTTTCCCTTCCACTTGACGATTCCCAGATTGAACAGAGAGTTCGCATTATTCGGGTCATATTTCAGCGCCTGCTGTAATTGGCTCAGGGCACCGTCCACCTCTCCGTGGTAGTAAAGACACGAAGCCATTTCCGTGCGCGCAGTTACGTCCTAGGATCCAGTTGCAGCGCCCTTGTCGAAATAGCCCGCGGCTTCCTTGAATTGGTGGGCCGACTTGTACAAGTAGGCGACGTGCGTCAGTACATCCTTGTTGTCCGGGTCGGCTTTCAGTTGCTCGAGCAGCGGCTGCGCCTGCTTGTCGGCCATCTGCTTCATCTGTTCGAGGGTGGGCGGGGGATGCTGGCCGATACCGCTCACAGCTGCGGGCGGAGTCGCTGGAGTCGCTGCAGCGGGTTGTAGGGACGCCGAACCACGCACCCGGTAGCCCACTACCAGACCTAGAATCAGGCAGGCCGCTGCCGTTCCGTATACAATCGCTGGCCGCCAGGCCGACGCGGGTGCGTCTGCCGCATGGGTTTCGATCGCCATCGTTTCGGACTCCCCCGGACAGTTGCCCCACCTTCCCAAAGGCATCCCTGGTGCCAAACAGGGCTGCAACCCCGAATCCACCCCGCTGATCCACAAGCGTGTGAGCGAAGCACGTCTCACGCCGGTTGTCACCGAGCGCAACGACCGGCCTCTGCCCAACCTCTCACCCGCCGACATCGATGTTCTCGAGGACGGCCACCCCATCCCGGACTTCGAGTTGCGCCCCGCGGGCGACGTGCCGCTGCGGGTCGGATCGTGCTCGACCTAAGCGACTCCAACCAGAAGTCCTGGGGTGCGGTACGGAATACGCTGCTCCAGTCACTGCAACAAAGCATGCGCGCAGACGACCAACTACTGGTAACGGCGCTCAACAGCAGGATCGAACTGGAACGTACCGTCGTCGACCGGGCGCAATTGCAGGCGGCGCTGGCGCACCCCACGACTGGAAGACTGACCGCGCTTTACGACACGCTGTATCACGTCTGTGATCAGGCGATGTTTACGAGCGATCAGGCGCCGCATCGATCCGCGATCATTCTGTTCTCCGACGGGGAAGACGACCTGAGCTTGCATGACTTGAGCGACGCAATCGCCAGAGTCGAGGTCAACGGAGTCGCCATTTACACGATATCGGCCCACAATCCCAAAGTGCGGGCCCCCGGAGACGCTGTGCTGCATGATCTCGCCGTCAACACCGGCGGCCGAGATTTCATGGCCAAGGACACGGACCAGCTACACGAAGCGCAGGCGACGATCGACGGAGAACTTCGCGCCTCGTATCTGCTCTACTATCGTCCCCCGGAGGATTCCGGAAAGAAGGGCTTCTGGCGGGGTCCGCCACGAACAGAGCGAACTGTGGCTGGTAAGAATTCTTAGCGACGAAGCCATCACGATTGTCCGTCAGAGAGAGAGCAACATGACGAACGTCGGAAAAGTCTAGACCAAACGCAACCGACAAGGTGAGGGATCACAAGCAGAACGCT